>JACCDG010694962.1_pt1 | contig 10487 bp, 8 predicted proteins | sample 7442471 | NCBI WGS metagenome assembly JACCDG01 (sample SAMN15323444, study PRJNA562643) | freshwater metagenome | isolation source: river surface water | place: USA:Blue River Watershed | collected 2017-08-17 | reverse complement strand
TGCGAGCCGAATGGCGAAGAAAAAATTGCAAGTCGAACTAATCCCGGCTCAGCCGGGGTTGTTGTTAGTGAGACTCAAATTTTGCGAGCCGAATGGCGAAGAAAAAATTGCAAGTCGAACTAATCCCGGCTCAGCCGGGGTTGTTGTTAGTGAGACTCAAATTTTGCGAGCCGAATGGCGAAGAAAAAACTGCAAGTCGAACTAATCCCGGCTCAGCCGGGATGGTTTTACTTTCTTTGGGGCTTGACCAAAAAAAGTAAGAAGAGGTTGTGTATTACATGCAAGGGTTTTGGCCACTTACCTTAAAATTTCCGACATTTCTTCATGGAAAAATTGGCTAAACAGATGGGCAACAAGAGGGTGAAGCGTTTTTCAGTAGACCCTATTAAATACCGGTGTTACTAAAAAATGGCTCAAAAATCACCTTTCCGCATATTCTTTAAAATTGCACTGAATAAATGCCAATGTTGTGCATTAAACTTTAATTGTGTGCAGACAATATTTGGGTTAAGAATTTATTTCGAAAATTTGTACAAATTAAAAATCCTTACTATCTTCGCACCCCCTTTAAAGGGATAGTATTGTATTTTAACGATTAAAAATAAGTAGAAAGTGGACGCAATCAGTTACAGAACCGTACATGCCAATAAAGCTACCGCTCAGAAAAAATGGGTATTGGTGGACGCAGAAAATGAAGTGGTAGGTCGTTTGGCTTCAAAAGTAGCCTACATTTTATTGGGCAAACACAAAACAGATTTTACTCCTAATGCCGACAATGGTGATAATGTAATCATTATCAACGCTGAAAAAGTGCGTTTCACTGGTAAAAAAATGGAGGAAAAGGAATATATCCGTTATACCGGTTATCCGGGCGGACAGCGTTTCGCTACTCCTAAAGAATTTTTGCAACGCAAGCCCACCGAAGTGCTGAAACTGGCTATACATGGTATGCTTCCCAAAACCAAACTGGGTTCTAAACTCAATACCAATGTGCTTATTTATGCCGGAAGCGAGCATCAGCAGGAAGCACAACAACCTGTAAAAATTGATTTAAAAACTATTAAAGCTTAATCATACCAATGGAAGTTACTAATAAATCGGGACGTAGAAAAACAGCCGTAGCCCGTGTTTACTTAAGCAAAGGCAATGGCAGCATTACCGTAAACGGAAAAGATTTTACTGCCGTTTTCCCTACTCCTACTTTACAATACTACGTTCAACAATCGCTTGAGATAGCCAAGGTGCGTAATGAGTACGATGTAAAAGTAAATGTTGCCGGTGGTGGAATTACTGGTCAGGCTCAGGCTATTCGCTTGGGTATTGCCAAGGCATTGATTGAACTTAATGCCGATTTCAAACCAGCCTTGAGGGCAGAAGGTTTGGTAACCCGCGATCCACGCATGGTTGAGCGTAAGAAATTCGGTCAGAAAAAAGCCCGTAAACGCTTCCAATTCAGTAAACGTTAATCTTTTTATAAATCAAATCTATTCAATAATAAAGTCTCAATGTCAAGAACATCATTTAATGAGCTTTTAGAAGCAGGCGCTCACTTCGGTCACTTAAAACGCAAATGGAATCCTGCAATGGCGCCTTACATTTTCGCTGAAAAGAACGGTATCCATATCATCGACCTGAACAAAACTGTTGTAAAAATTGAAGAAGCTGCGAATGCGCTTAAGCAAATTGCACGTTCGGGTAAAAAAATATTGTTTGTAGCCACTAAAAAGCAGGCAAAGGATATTGTAGCGGATAAAGTGAAAGCCATTAATATGCCTTATGTAACGGAGCGTTGGCCAGGTGGTATGCTTACCAATTTTGCTACCATCCGTAAAGCTGTTCGTAAAATGGCGCAAATTGACAAAATGAGCACTGACGGAACTTTCGATAATATTTCAAAAAAGGAAAAATTATCGATTTCACGTGAACGCGCAAAGCTGGAAACACAACTGGGTTCCATTGCGGATCTTACACGTTTACCTGCGGCTTTGTTTATTGTAGATATTCATAAGGAGCATATTGCTGTAGCTGAAGCTCATCGCCTGAATATACCGACTTTTGCCATTGTGGATACCAATTCGGATCCTAATCAGGTAGATTATCCTATTCCTGCAAATGATGATGCTTCTACCTCTATTGCTCATATCATTGATTTAATGACTAAAGCAGTGGCTGAAGGGTTATCCGAAAGAAAAGTAGATAAAGAAACTCAGGCTGCTGAAGAGAAGGAAGGCCGCAGCTCTAAAGAAGAAGCGGAAGAACTATTGAATACTACCACTAAAGTGAAGGGAGAATTTGAGGAGGAAGAGGAAGAAGGTACTACAAAACCCGCTGCCGGAAAACGCCCCCGTAAAAGAACAACACCTGCAAAAAAATAATTTAACCTAACAAAGAATGTCTGTAAAAATGGCTATTACCGCTGCCGATGTAAATAAACTGCGCCAACAAACCGGAGCAGGTATGATGGATTGCAAAAAAGCCCTGGAAGAAAGTAACGGCGATTTCGAAAAAGCAATTGACTACCTGCGTAAAAAAGGACAGAAAGTTGCTGCCAATCGCCAGGATCGTGAAGCAAAAGAAGGTTTGGTATTGGCGAAAGTAACTGCCGATAATAAACGTGCCATTTTAGTTGTGGTAAATTGTGAAACAGATTTTGTGGCAAAAAACGAAGATTTCGGAAATTTTGCCAATACTGTAGCTCAGATCGCTATTGATAAGAATCCGTCCGGCCTGGATGCTTTAAAAGCACTGCCTTACAATAGCGAAATTACAATTGCCGATAAGTTTATTGAGCAAATCGGTAAAATAGGCGAAAAGATTGATCTGCCTTATTACGAAACTGTAACTGCCGAACAAGTTATAGCATACAACCACCCCGGTAATAAATTGGCTTGTGTGGTGGCTTTTAATAAAGCAGTAACCGAGGAAGTGGCAAAAAACGTAGCTATGCAGGTAGCTGCTATGGCTCCTGTTGCCGTAGATAAGGATGATGTTTCAACCGAAATGCTGGAACGTGAGCTGGAAATTGCCCGCGAACAGGTACGCGCTGAAGGAAAACCAGAGGATATGGTGGAGAAAATTGCTCAGGGCAAAATAAATAAATTCTATAAAGAGTCTACACTGCTGAATCAGGAGTTTATTAAAGACAATAAGCTTACTATTCGTCAATACCTGCAAAGTGTCGACAAAGACCTTACGGTTGCGACCTTCAAGCGTTTCTCATTGAGCTAAGTAACTTAATCCCGACTTTGTTCGGGATTTTTTTTGATCCTTTACTCCTGCTTTATTCTGTGCAAAAAAGGAATGAATAAAACTATATGAAGTATAAAAGAATATTATTAAAGCTTTCGGGCGAGGCCCTGATGGGTAAAAAAAGTTTTGGTATTGACAACGATCGTTTATCTCAATACGCTGAAGAAATAAAGCAAGCGGTTAATGAGGGAGTGCAAGTTGCAATCGTAATAGGTGGCGGAAATATTTTCAGGGGGATACAGGCCGAACAGGGAGGTATGGATCGGGTGCAGGGAGATTACATGGGGATGTTAGCCACTGTAATCAATTCAATGGCTTTACAATCGGCCTTAGAGAATCTCAATGTTGAAACACGTCTACAGAGCGCCATAAAAATGGAACAAATATGCGAAGCTTTTATACGCCGGAAAGCAGTAAGGCATTTGGAAAAGGGACGGGTTGTAATTTTTGGAGCAGGTACAGGAAACCCTTACTTTACTACAGATACGGCAGCTACTCTAAGAGCTATTGAAGTGGAGGCCAATGTAATTTTAAAAGGAACCCGAGTTGATGGTATTTATACCGCTGATCCGGAGAAAGATCCAGATGCAAAAAAGTATGAAAGCATTTCTTTTAGTGAGGTCTATGAAAAAGGGCTGGAAGTAATGGATATGACAGCTTTTACACTTTGTAAAGAGAATAACCTGCCTATTATCGTATTTGATATGAATAAACCCGGAAATCTTAAGAAGGTGCTTTCGGGTGAACCGATTGGCACCCTGGTTGAGGTATAATACCGTTTTGGAAATATGTATTAGTCCAATTCTCCTTTCAGTTGATTGGTCTAAACATATTTATCCATCAGTATAAACATGCTCTTATCACTCCCCACTGCACAGGCATGCCCCATTATCAATCTTTTGTATGTTATCATAATATGATAGTATATTATCATTGATTTTAATCTTATGTATGATATATTCCCTTTAATAAGGAGGGAAATGTTTAGGTAATAAAAACAAAAGTATTAGCGGGGTGTCGTAATAAGTGAAAATCAGTCTTTTCGTAGAAAATTTGATTGGTATTTCATTCATCTGATATTATATTGATTTATTCGTGTCATTTGGAATACACTGGGTTTAATCCGGAAACCCGTATTTTATTTTGCCAATTAGTATGCTTAATTAGCTTCTATCACCTAACCAATTTTAGTATGAAACACCTGATTACAACATTATTTATGTTATGCATAAGTGCTGCAAATGCTCAGAAATGGATTGAGCTTATGAATAACCCGGAGTCAAGTTTTTATGATGTACAAAAAGAATTTTATAAGTATTATAGAAATAAAGTCAAAGACCGTGGGGAAGAGGCAAGAGAACGTAATGAGGAACGGAAACGCGTAAAGGGTAACCGGGAAGAAACAGAAGAAGGGGAGTTACCCGGATACGATATATTTAAACGTTGGGAGTATTACTATGCGCCCAGGGTTTATCCCAGTGGTGATAAAACACTGGTGTCGCGCACGCATACTGAGTATCAGAAATATATTGAGGCCACAGCAACTAACAAAACTGCGGGTAACCAATCGGCACAATCATCCGTATGGACAGCCCTTGGGCCTATGGGCGACCCCACCGGACATAATGTTGGCCGTATTAATTTTATCCGCTTCAGACCTGGTTCAAATACCGATATTTGGATAGGATCGCCCGCTGGTGGTTTGTGGAATACAACCAATACTGCATCTTCCTGGAACATTAATAATTCGGCTCTTGGGCATTTAGGTTGTTCGGATGTGGCCATTGATCCTACCAATAACAATGTTATATATTTGGCCACAGGCGACGGCGATGGTGGCGATACATACAGCATGGGAGTGTTTAAAAGCACAGATGGTGGCGCTACCTGGAATGCTACCGGCCTAACTTATAATGTTTCTCAATCGGTCAAAGTATTCAGACTTCTGGTGCATTCCGGCAACAGTCAAATAGTAATAGCAGCTACCAGTCAGGGTATATTCCGTACTACCAATGGTGGCGTTAACTGGTCGTCTGTAGCAACTGTTACTGCAAGGGATATGGAGTTTAAGCCTGGCGACCCGAATACGGTTTATGCTGCAGGAACTACTTTTCGTAAATCTACTGATGCGGGTGCTACCTGGACCCAGATTTCTTCCGGTGTGCCCACCAGTGCTGCCCGCATTGCTATTGGAGTAACAACAGCCGATCCCACTTATGTTTATCTACTTTCCTGTAACGGTTCTAACAGCTTTCAGGGAGTTTATCGCTCTACAGATTCCGGTACTACTTTTTCTACCCGGACCACTTCGCCCAATATGCTGGGTTATGATGCAAATGGCAACGATTCTTCCGGACAAGGTTGGTACGATCTGGCCATTGCTGTTTCGCCCGCTAATAAAGACGAGCTAATGATTGGTGGGGTACACATTTGGAAATCAACCAACGGCGGAACTTCTTTTACCTGTAAAACCCATTGGTATGGTGGTAGTGGATTGCCATACTGCCATGCCGATATTCATGATCTATATTACCAGAATGCCTCTACCGTTTGGGTGGCCTGCGATGGAGGAGTATTTAAAACACCCGATGGCGGTTCCAGTTGGGCCTCATCTAACGGGCAAATGAATATTTCCCAGTTTTACGATATTGGTTTATCAGCCAGCGATACGAATATTATTATTGGTGGTTTACAAGACAACAGCAGCGTGTTAAAAAAAGCATCGGGTTGGTCGCGAACCGCATCTACCGGCGATGGTTTTGTGAGTTTTGTTGACAAAAATAATAACTCCATTATGTATACATCTTCCTATAATGGCAATTTTTCACGCTCAACTAATGGAGGAGGAAACTGGAGCGGTATTACGAGTGGCCTACCTAACGGCCCCTGGAAAACAGATTGGAAATGCCATCCACAAACTACTTCTATACTATTTGCTGGTTTTTCGCAAATGTATAAATCCACCAACAGCGGTGGTGCCTGGTCACAACTGGGTTCCATGGGTGGGTCGGGCGATATTGTTCAGTTCGATATTGCTGTTTCCGATCCCAATACTATTTATGCTATCCGGGGCAATGCTTTGTATAAAACTACCAACGGCGGCACATCCTGGACAGCCCTATCCGGATTACCTACCAGTAGCGCTCAGCTTACATGGGTTAAGACCTCCTCAAGTGACCCAAATAAAGTATGGGTGTGTTTTTCAGGATTCTCTGCGGCAAATAAAGTATTGACCAGCACTAACGGAGGAAGCAGTTGGACCAATATCACTAATGGCCTGCCTAATATTCCGGCCAATTGTATAGCTTACGCAGGAGGAGCAAATGACGCAATTTATCTGGGAATGGATATAGGGGTGTATTACAAAGATAATTCGCAGTCGGGATGGGTTAATTATTCCAACGGACTACCCAATGTGTCTGTTTCCGATCTCGAAATATTTACCCCGGGCGGTAAATTAAGAGCCGGCACCTACGGAAGGGGCGTTTGGGAAGTTGATTTATACAATTCAGGAGCCTTGCCTCCTGTGGCAGCTTTCGCTTCTAATCAAACTGTTATTTGTCCCGGACAATCCATAAACTTTACCGATCAGTCCTCTAACAATCCTACATCCTGGAGCTGGACATTTCAGGGAGGAACACCCTCTGCATCCACGCAACAAAATCCGGTGGTAAGTTATGCGACTCCCGGCGTATATGCAGTAAGTTTAACAGCTACTAATGCGGCAGGTAATAATACATCTGCACAAAACGGTTATATTACCGTAACCGGAACCAATTCATTACCATTACAGGAAAGTTTTGCAGCGAATACATTTCCTCCCATTGGATGGACTACGAAAGATGCTAATAACGACGGTATTTTTTGGACTCGTTCAACAGCAGCCGGCTCACAAAGCACTACTTCCTGTATGATTTTTGATAATTATAATAACGATGCTGGTGGCGGCAGAGACGAAATACAAACACCTAAATATAATTTTTCCGGTCTCAACTCTGCAGCTTTACTATTTGATGTAGCTTACCAGCAATATGATAATACTCACAGCGATACGCTTGTGGTACTTATTTCAACGGATTGCGGCGTTACTTTTACAAAGCTATATGAAAAAGGCGGATCAACACTTTCCAGTGTTAACGGAACACTCACTTCCAATTTATTCACCCCTTCTTCAGCTGCACAGTGGCGTACCGAAACAATCAACCTCAATGCTTATGTGGGGCAGTCGAATGTAATGATCGTGTTTCAGAACAGGGGACATTACGGGCAGGCTTTGTATATAGACCAGATTAACCTGAGCAGCGGAAGTGGAATAAATGTTCTACGTCCAGAGCAACTGGGTTTAACAGTTTATCCGAACCCCAGTGATGGTAGTTTCACCTGTAGTTTTAATGGTGATACCCAAAATATCTATACAATAGAGCTTAGTGATATGCTTGGACAGGTACTACATACGGAAAAAATCCAAGGAGGTGCGTTTTCTAAGGTGTTTACGCTTAGGGAAAAAGGGATGTATATGGTTTCTATCAACTCAACTGACGGTCGTTTTTGTAAAAAAATAATAGTGGAGTAGTACCAATTTTTAGTGGAACCGATCCAAAAACCGTTTTCCCGAAATACCAGGTATTTACATTGGCAAATGCCGATGGATAAATGGTATTTTCTTTTGCAAAAATACGCGCTTAAATAGAAAATATTTCTTCTTAGGGGGTAATTTTGTTCCAATCATCAGATTTTCATTCCGGAATACTAAAGCTGCCAACTACTTTTTGAAATTTTTGTTATATTTTTGTCAGAAACCTTATTCTATGGCTGTTATGACAGATAACAAAACACGTGCGGAGCAATTAATAGAATTGGAAGAAAAGTATGGTGCCCACAATTATCACCCGCTGCCGGTAGTGCTTGAGCGTGGCGAAGGTGTGTATGTGTGGGATGTGGAAGGGAAAAGGTATTTTGATTTCTTGTCAGCCTATAGCGCTGTAAATCAAGGTCATTGCCACCCCAAAATAACAAAAGCTTTAACTGAACAGGCGCAAAAGCTGGCGCTTACTTCAAGGGCTTTCCATAGCAGCTCGTTGGGCGAATACGAAAAGTTTATTACCCGTTATTTCGGATATGATAAGGTTTTGCCAATGAATTCGGGAGCCGAAGGTGTAGAAACTGCACTTAAACTGGCACGCAAGTGGGGCTATGAAAAAAAAGGTATCCCGGCTAATGAGGCTAAAATTATTACTTGCGAAAGTAATTTTCACGGACGTACTATAAATATTATTTCGTTTAGTAAAGATAACGATGCCCGAAATAATTTTGGACCATTTACACCAGGATATATTAGTATCCCCTTCAACAATACAGCAGCATTAGCTGAAGCACTGAAAGACAAAAATGTAGCAGCCTTTATGGTGGAGCCCATTCAGGGTGAAGCCGGAGTGATGGTGCCAGACGAAGGTTACCTCAAAAGCTGTTATGAATTGTGTAAAGCCACTAACGTACTTTTTATTGCGGATGAAATACAAACCGGTATAGCCCGCACAGGCCGTTTATTGGCTTGCGACTGGGAAAATGTGCGCCCGGATATTCTTATACTTGGTAAGGCTCTTTCCGGTGGTGTGTATCCGGTATCGGCAGTGTTGGCTGATGATGAGGTAATGATGTGTATTAAACCGGGTCAGCATGGTTCTACCTATGGCGGAAATCCGCTGGCTTGTAAGGTGGCTATTGCAGCCCTGGAAGTGGTACTGGATGAAAAACTGGCAGAAAGAGCTAATTATATGGGTGAAATACTAAGGCGGGAATTAAAAGCCATTAAATCTGACAGGCTCATTGCGGTTCGCGGAAAAGGACTCTTGAACGCTATTGTTATTAAAGAGAAGAATGGAAAAACTGCCTGGGATGTGTGTTTAAAATTAGCAGAAAAAGGGCTATTGGCTAAACCCACGCACGGTGATATCATTCGTTTTGCACCTCCACTTATTATAACAGAGCAACAGATCATGGAGTGCGCAGCAATTATTAAGAATACCTTAGAAAGCTTTGACTAAGCAGACTTAGTGACGGTAATAAGTACCGGTGAGGCATTAATGCCAGCAAGTGGTATTTTTTTCAACTCCAGTCTCAGCTAATTTGTCTGAGAAGGTTTTTTATGTTTACTTTTTCATCTACTACATGCGACAGGTCGGCAATTTTAACCCTTTCCTGTAGCATGTTGTCGCGGTAGCGAAGGGTTACCATTTTGTCTTCCAGACTCTGATGATCCACTGTGATACATAAAGGAGTGCCAATGGCATCCTGGCGTCGGTAGCGTCGGCCTACCGTGTCTTTTTCGTCATAAGCTACAATATGATCGAATTTAAGAATGTCCATAACTTGTTCTGCCAATTCGGGTAATCCATCTTTTTTAACAAGCGGTAATATAGCAGCTTTTACAGGTGCCAGCTGAGGTGGAAGGCTCAGCACCGTTCGCGTATCTCCGCCTTCCAGTTTTTCTTCCTTATAGGCCGATGAAAGCACAGCAAGGAACATGCGATCGAGTCCAACGGAAGTTTCTACCACATAAGGTACATAACTCTGGTTAAGTTCCGGATCAAAATATTGTAGTTTTTTACCACTATATTGCTCGTGCTGTTTCAGGTCGAAATCAGTACGTGAGTGAATCCCCTCTAATTCTTTAAAGCCGAATGGGAATTCAAATTCAATATCACAGGCGGCATTGGCATAGTGCGCCAGTTTAATATGGTCGTGATAACGGTATTTTTTTTCAGAAATACCAAGAGCCTTATGCCATTTTAAGCGCTGGGCTTTCCACTTTTCATACCATTCCATTTCAGTACCTGGGCGAACAAAAAACTGCATTTCCATTTGTTCGAACTCGCGCATCCGGAAAATAAACTGCCGGGCCACAATTTCATTTCGGAAGGCCTTTCCGGTCTGTGCAATTCCGAAAGGTATTTTCATGCGACCGGTTTTCTGAACATTCAGGTAATTTACAAAAATACCCTGTGCTGTTTCCGGACGCAGGTATATGGTATTCGCTTCATCGCTAACCGAACCAATGGAAGTAGAGAACATGAGGTTGAATTGGCGAACATCAGTCCAGTTGCGGCTGCCGCTAACGGGACATACAATTTCACAGTCGGTAATAATTTGTTTTACCTCTGCCAGATTGTTCTGCTCCAGTGCCGTTTTAAAACGGGATTCTATTGTGTCGATTTGCTTCTGATATTCCAATACACGGG
>JACCDG011130598.1_pt1 | contig 10488 bp, 9 predicted proteins | sample 7442471 | NCBI WGS metagenome assembly JACCDG01 (sample SAMN15323444, study PRJNA562643) | freshwater metagenome | isolation source: river surface water | place: USA:Blue River Watershed | collected 2017-08-17 | reverse complement strand
TCCGTCAGCCCGTTGCGGCTGCCATAGTGGTATTGCCCAATGGCACGCTGTAGCGGCTGCTGCCATTCGAGCACGCCCAGCAGCGTTTGCGCTAAGTGATTGATGATATTGGGGCCACCGGCGGAGCCCAACACCAGCAGTGGCTTTTGCTGACGATCCAGCACCATGATGGGTGACATCGCACTGCGCGGACGTTTACCCGCACCGACGCGGTTAGCCACCGGCTGGCCATCGACAAATGGCTGGAAGGAAAAGTCGGCCAGCTGGCTATTGAGCAGAAAGCCACGCACCATCAGGCGGCTGCCGAAAGCGTCGGCAATCGAGCTGGTCAGCGCAACCATGTTGCCGTACCGATCAAGAATCGTCATGTGGCTGGTTGACGGGCGCTCACCGCTGGCGGCATCGCCGCCGGTTGTCGGGGCTGTTGCTGGCGTGCCGGGCAGGGCAGTGCCGATGGAGGTTTCGCTCTTGATCAGTGCTGCGCGCTGAGCCAGATATGCGTTGTCCAGCAGCCCGTCTACAGGAATTGCGCTGGTATCGGGGTCGGCGATATAGCGTTCGCGGTCGGCAAAAGCCAGCCTGCCCGCCTCACTGAACAGGTGTATCGCCTCTACCGAATCCGGCTTGTGTTGGCCAATGTCTTTTTGTTGCAGCATGTTCAGCATTTGCAGTATCGCAACAGCACCGGCGCTCGGCGGTGGCATGCCGCAGATACGATATTGGCGGTACGGACGGCACAGCGGCGTGCGCTCCACGGCACGATAATTCTGCAAATCGGCATGCGTCAGCCCGGCCCGGTCAGGCGTTGTTTTGTGCAGCATATCGATCAGTGCATCGGCCAGCGGGCCACTTTGCAAGGCGCTCGGCCCCTGGCTGGCAATCTGCCGCAGACTGCCCGCCAGCAGGGGGTTTTGCAGCAGACTGCCGCTTGGCTTGGCCTGACCGTTGTCGTCGCAAAAATACGCGCGGGTGCTGTTGCGTTTACAAATCAACCTGTCTTTGCTGATCAGCAGATGCAGGCGTGGCGAAATGACAAAACCGTTCTCCGCCAGCTCGATTGCTGCCTGCATCAAGCTGGCCCAGGGCAGGCGGCCATGTTGCCGGTGCGCCATTCCCAGCATTGCCAGTAAGCCCGGAACGCCCACCGAACGAGGGTCGGCAGAGGCGTGCGTGCCTGACAAGGGCTGGTCGTTTTCGTCCAGAAACAGGCTGGGCAATGCGCTGGCGGGCGCCGTTTCCCGGCCGTCATATGCCTGCAGACGTGATTTGCGCGCCGAATAATGCAACATGAAGCCGCCGCCGCCAATGCCTGACGATTGTGGTTCCACCAGTGTCAGCACCATTTGTGCGGCGATGGCGGCATCAACTGCGCTACCACCTTGCTTCAATGTCTGATGTGCGGCAGCAGTGGCCTGTGGGTGAGCGGTGACGGCGAGGAATTTTTCCGCCTGCACCACCGGCTTGTCACTGCGGCCACTGGCCATTTCCGCTTGGCTGGCGATAACCTGGTGCGTGCCGGCCAGTAGCATGAGGGCAGAAAGAAACACTATTTTTCGCATATACTTGCGCCGCAATGAATGAATTTGAACTGATCCGGCAATATTTCCAACGTCCCGCTCCTAATGCGCTACTCGGGGTGGGGGATGATGCCGCCTTATTGTTGCCGACTCCGGGCAAGGTGCTGGCTGTTTCCAGCGATATGCTGGTTTGCGACCGGCACTTTTTTGCCGATACCGATCCCTACTGGTTGGGCCACAAAGCACTGGCGGTTAATCTTTCGGATATGGCGGCAATGGGGGCCCGGCCTCGCTGGTTCTTGTTGTCGCTGGCGCTGCCTGCAGTGGACAAGGACTGGCTGGCGCGCTTCAGTGCCGGCCTGTTCAGTTTAGCCGATGCCCACGACGTTTCGCTAGTCGGCGGCGATACGACCCGCGGGCCGTTGAACCTGTCGCTGCAGATTATCGGTGAAGTGGCGCCGGAGCAGGCATTGCGCCGCGATCAGGCCCGGCAGGGCGACGATATCTGGATCAGTGGGTATCCGGGAGAGGCGGCGCTGGGCTTGCGCCATTTGCAGCAAATGCTGACCCTGCCGGCCGCGCATCTCGATCTGGCGTTGCAGCGCTTGCAGGCGCCGCAGCCGCGGGTTGCGTTGGGGCTGGCGTTGGCGCCATACAGTCGCTGTGCGATAGATATCTCCGATGGACTGGTGGCCGACCTCGGGCATGTTTGTGCCGCCTCGGCATGTGCAGCAGAAATCCACCTGGCGGCTTTGCCTCGTTCCCCGCTACTGCACTCGGTCGATGTGGATCTGGCCTCGCAGCTGATGTTGGCTGGCGGCGATGATTACGAATTGTGTTTCACCGCTGCAGCCGGGCACGCTGATGCCATTGGAAGCCTCTCGCGGCAATTGGGGCTGCCGCTGACGCGGATCGGCAGGATTGTTGCTGGCAGCGGCGTACGAGTGCTGCAAGCTGATGGCCAGCCGCTACCTCTTGTTCTCAAAGGATTTGATCATTTTGGCTGATACCGTTCCAAGCTCGGCGCCACGCATTCCGGATCGCCGTTTTCTGTTTTCCAGCCCGATACATTTTCTATCGCTGGGCCTGGGTTCGGGGCTGAGCCCCAAGGCACCCGGTACGGCCGGATCGCTGGCGGCGGTGCCGCTGTATGTGTTGTTGTACTGGGTGTTGCCGGCACAGCTGATTTTCATGTTGTGCATTCCCTTGTTTGTGCTTGGTATCTGGCTGTGTCAGCGCACTACCCAGGCACTGGGTGTCGATGATCACCCTGCGATTGTATGGGATGAAATGGTGGCAGTGTGGCTGGTGCTGGCGGCATTACCGACTGAATTGGCCTGGAATGCCGAGGGGATTGCCTGGGTAGTGATCGGAGTGGCGCTGTTTCGCCTGTTCGATATCTGGAAGCCTGCACCGATAAGGCAACTGGATCAGAACATCGGCGGTGGGCTCGGCATCATGCTCGACGATCTGGCCGCCGCTGCGTATACCCTGCTGGCGTGTTATCTGGGCAAGTTACTGTTTGCCTGAAAAGGCTTCGCCGCCGCCCAGTACTTCGCGCATCGCGGCAGTCAATTCACGAATACTCAAGGGTTTGGTCAGATAGCGCTGAAAGCCGGCCCGTAATCCCTGGTTGATGTCTTCCGGCATGGCGTTGGCGCTCAGTGCAAAAACCGGTGTCTGGGCCGTGCTGGGGTGGGCTGCCAGTTGCTGACGTAGTTCCAGGCCTGTCATGCCCGGCAGGTTGATGTCGCTGATGATCAGGTCTGGGTTGTGTGCCTGCGCCAGTTCCAGTCCCTGTTGCGGGGATGGCGCCGTAAGCAGGGTGGTGCCAGGCAGCGTCTTGAATATGCTGCGCATCAGGTAGGTACTCATCGGGTCGTCCTCGATATACAGGACGGTATAGCTTTTACCTGCAGGTAAACTGCTTTCCGCTGATTCTGCTTTGGCTTCTGTGATGCCGGCTGAGGGCGCGGCTTCCGCCAGGGGCAGGTCCAGCCAGAAACTGCTGCCTACGCCTTCAACGCTGCTCACGCCAATATCTCCTTGCATCAGCCCGGCCAGTTTTTGCGTGAATGCCAGGCCAATGCCGGTACCTTCTACCTCATTCTGCTTGTCGCCCACGCGGCTGAATGGCTGAAAAAGCCGTGCCAGATCGGCTTCGCTCATGCCGATGCCTGTGTCGGCAACCACCAGTCGCAGCATTTTGCTGCTCGGGTACTCAATCGACAGCGTGACCTGGCCATTGGGGCGGTTGTATTTGATGGCGTTGGAAACCAGGTTGAGCACCATCTGTTTGACGCGGGTGCTGTCGGCGCGGATGGTGCTGGCTGGCGCTGAGCCTGCTTTATTGCTGACGTTGACGCCATATTTACTGGCAATCGGTGCCGCCAGCGACAAGGTTTCGCGTACCACCCCCAGAATGTCGAAATCCTCGATGTTGACACTGAGACGGCCGGCCTCGATCTTGGCCAGATCCAGCACTTCGTTGATCAGCCCGAGCAGATGCCAGCCAGCCTTGAGAATATGCCCGGTAAACTCACGATGTTCGTCCGATAGTTCTTCCTGCAGAATTTGCGCAAAGCCGAGAATGGCATTCAGCGGTGTGCGCAGTTCATGACTCATTTGCGACAGGAATTCGGATTTGGCGCGGTTGGCCTGTTCCGCCTGGTTTTTTGCCGCCAGCAGATCCTGCTCTGCTTTTACTCGTGCGGTGACATCGCTGAAGCTGAACACTTTGCCGATTACATCCGCGCCCAGGTATTGCGGCTTGGTATAACGTTCGATGACGCGGCCATCTGTCAGCGTCAAGGTGTCGAAGCCGTCTGTTGTAGGAGCGGCAAATAGCTCGTCGAGCCGTTGATGGTAACTTTCTGGCTGCTGTAACTGGGATTCGATGAAGGCAAAAATCTGCTGATCGTCGTGCTGGTTAAGGAGCGCCTCAGGCAGTTGCCAGATGCGTGCAAACCGATGGTTGATATTGCTGATGCTGCCGCGCAGATCGGTCACCAGAATGCCGTCGGCGGTCGCTTCCAGTGTGGCCCGCAGTGCCGAGGTCATTTTCGCCAGCTCGTCTTCCACTGCCTTGTGCGAGGAAGCGTCCTTGGCTACCACGATGGCCAGTGTGCGTTGCTGATCCTGCTGCATGCGAATCGACATTTCGATCGGCAACATGGCGCCATCCTGGCGTTGCCATTCGCTGGCCATGGCGCTGATTTCAGTAATCTGACCGCTGCTGATCTCATCCCAGAAAAACATGTCCTGCATCGACGTTGCCAGATCGGTGATGCGCATCTCCAGCAGTCGTTCCCTGGTAAACAACAGGCTGCGCTCGGTCGTGGCGTTGGCTTCCACGATCTGCTGCGACACCGGGTCCACCAGTAGCAGCAAATCGTGGCTCTGGTTCAGCATTGCCCGCAACATGGCGGCGTTGTCGGAGGGCTGCGGACTCATTTGCCGCCCTGTTGCGATGGATCAAAGAAATAGGTCATGCGTTTGCGTGGGTTCAGGTAGTCGTGAATCTGCCGGGGCAGCTGCCCCGGCTTGATACTTTTGCTGACGTTGATATCCGGTTCGGTTTCCAGATCAAGAATCACCGCTTCATGTTTCGGAATTTCCGGGTCATAAATCAGCACCGAAGGCTTGAGCGGTTTGCTCGAATTGACCGACGTGACCATGCCGATCACGTCATTGGATAACTTGACGATGGTGCCGGGCGGATAAACCCCCAGCGTACGGACGAACAGTTTCAGTGCCGCCGGATCATAACGGGCGCGGTGTTGCGAAAACATTTGCGACAATGCCTCGTGTGGCGTCATCGAGTTGGCCGGGTTGATCTGGTTGCATTGGTTATCGTAGTCGTTGACGATGGTGATGATGCGCGACAGCTGGTAAATCTTGTCCCCGGCCGTGCCGCGTGGATAGCCGCTACCGTCCATGTATTCGTGATGCTGGGCAATGATTGCCAGCACCCCCGGTGCCAGCCCGACCTTTTTGCCGATATCCATGCCATAGGTCACATGCTGGCGCATGAAATCAATTTCGGCGCGGGTCAGCGGGTCTGTCTTGAGCAGGATTTTTTCCGGAATCTCCACCTTGCCGATATCGTGAAACATCGAACCGACGCCAAGGGTGCGGATATCGTCTGCCGGCAAGCCGAGCTCCTTGCCCAGAATCATCGCCAGCACGGCCACGTTCAGCGAGTGGAAATACACCTCTTCGCCGGCCACCTTGTCGTTCATCAGGTGGATGGCGATATCCTTGTCGGTGAGCATCGAATCCACCATCTGCCCCACAAGCTCGCTGGCTTCACGCAGCGATTCTTGTGGCTTGGAAAACAGGTTTTTGGTGATGTTTTTTACTGCAGTCGCGGCACCGTGAAATTTTTTCTCGCATTCGGCAATCGCCGCGCGCTGTTTTTCGAGTTTTTCGATACGGCTGCGCTTGGCGGCAAGCGCGGCTTTTTCTTCCTCGGAAACCTGTTTGGGCTGTGCCGGGGCACTTGGTGCCTCACTGCCGCCGGCGGGCTGGGGCAGTGGCTTGACATCACTTTTGCTCGGGTCAAAACGGATTTTGCCCAGCCCCAGGCCGCGGATGGTGTCAATCTGATCCTGGCTCTTGATCTTGAAGCTGCTGAAGGTGAAGGGGTGCTCCATCCAGGTCAGATCGAGATGGACAAACAGGCCGACACACAACTGGTCAACAGAAACGTACTGACGATTATCGTTATCCGACATCAGGGAATATACCGAAAATTAAGGCATCAGAAATTCATCGATACCTTAAAAATAGCAGGTCTGGCGCGGCTTGCCGGACAAATCCCCTCCTACTTTGCCGGGGATTGCACTTCCTTGATCGCATCGCGGAAATCGTCCACATCTTCAAAGCTGCGATAAACCGATGCAAATCGGATGTAGCCCACCTTGTCGAGCTTGTACAGTTCTGCCATCACCATTTCGCCGATCTTGCGCGATGCCACTTCGCGTTCGCCCAGACTCAGTACTTTTTGCGTGATGCGGTCGATTGCTTCATCGACCAATGTGGTTGGCACCGGGCGTTTGTGCAACGCACGCATGAAGCTGACGCGCAGTTTCTCGCGGTCGAATTCGGTGCGTTGGCCATTCTGTTTCACCACCTGCGGCATGCGCAGTTCGATGGTTTCGTAAGTGGTGAATCGTTTCTGGCATTGCGAGCATTTGCGCCGGCGGCGTACCACGTCACCCTCGTCACTGACGCGGGAGTCAACAACCTGGGTATCGCTGGCGTGACAGAATGGGCATTTCATCGTTTTTTTTCAGGTAAAAGCGGGATTGAGCTGAATCATATACCGCCATTGTCACTTTTGCCGCGCTGCTGTAATTGCATCAAGCGTTGCTGGCGCTGTTCGCGTGGCATTTTCGCCAGTTTGCGCACGCTTTGGTAAAAACCGGCCCAGTCTCCTGCATGCTCTTCAAACAGGTGGTGGAATGCCGGAACCCACTGGTGATAGGTGGCCAGCGATGCAAAATGTGCATTGTTGGGCAGTGGCTGAAACCAGTGCTCATAGCCGGCATAACCTTGCCATTGCTGCTGCATTTTCCGGTAATCAGCCGCGAGAGCCTGCATCAGCCGTGCTTTGGCGGCGCGTTTTTCGATATCCGTTATTGATGAGGCATACAGTTGCTGTAATTGCTGGCGATAGCCAAGCAGCCATTGCTGAAAGTGTTTTTGCCGCTGCTGGGTTTGCTGCATTTGCTGTTGTTGTGCCTGCGTGCCAAATTGCGCCAGCCATTGCCTGGTGCCCTCCAGCTCGACTGCCGTGGCGAATGCTTCATTAAAGCCGCTGTCATCCTTGACGTAGACCTGCTGATGCGCCAGTTCGTGAAACATCAGCCGCGCCATTGCGACATTGCCATGATGGATGAATGTATTGAGCAAAGGGTCGTCGAGCCAGCCGAGCGTGGAATAGGCGCTGATGCCGTATAACCAGACATCGTGACCTTGATGGCGTAGCGTGTCGGCGTATTGCCCGGCCTGCTGACGGCTGAAGAAACCACGATAGGCAACACAACCGGCAAAAGGAAAACATTCGCTGCGTGCTGTCAGACTGAATTCCGGTGCTGCGACAACATTCCACAACACATAGGGTCGTTGCAGATCGACATAATTGCGATAACTGGCATTGTCCGGCAGTTGCAGGGTGTGGCTGGCAAAATCGCGTATTTGCATGGCCCAGCGCAGGCGTTCTGCGATTGAGCCGGGGGTGTCGGGGGCGCTCAGCACGTCAATCACCGGGCGGGCACGGTAATCCAGCCCGATCTGGCCACTCACTGCCTGGCTGTAATAGTCAAAGCTGGCGCAACCATTCAGCAGCATGGCGGCGAGCAAAACAAAAAGGGAGGCCATGCCTCCCTTTCTGGTCATTGCCGCTGGCCTGCTACTCAAGCGCCGTAAACCGGCATTCTGGCACACAGAGCCTGGGCATCTTTTGCAACACGGGCAATTACCGCGTCGTCGTGCGGCGCATCCAGTACGTCGGCGATCAGGTTGGCCAGTTTTTCCACTTCCAGCTCGGTAAAACCACGGGTGGTGACGGCCGGGGTGCCGATACGGATGCCCGAAGTTACGAACGGCTTTTCCGGATCGTTCGGAATCGCGTTCTTGTTGACCGTGATGTGCGCGCGGCCCAGTACGGTTTCGGCATCTTTACCTGTGATGTTTTTCGCGCGCAGATCCACCAGGAATACATGCGATTCGGTGCGGCCGGAAACGATGCGCAGGCCGCGTTCCTGCAACACTTTGGCCATCACACGGGCGTTGGCGATAACCTGCTCTGCGTATTCCTTGAATGCCGGTTCGGCTGCTTCCTTGAAAGCTACTGCCTTGGCGGCAATCACATGCATCAGCGGGCCGCCCTGATTGCCAGGGAAAATTGCCGAATTCAGGACTTTCTCGAATTCTGCCTTGGCCAGGATCACGCCGCCACGCGGGCCACGCAGGGTTTTGTGGGTGGTGGTGGTGACAAAGTGAGCGTGTGGCACCGGGTTCGGGTAAACACCACCAGCAATCAGGCCGGCGTAGTGAGCCATGTCCACGAACAGGTAGGCGCCTACTTCGTCGGCAATCTTGCGGAAACGGGCCCAGTCGATCACCAGTGCGTAAGCAGATGCACCAGCCACGATCATTTTCGGCTTGTGTTCTTTCGCCAGGCGTTCCACTTCGTCGTAATCGATTTCTTCGGCTTCGGTCAGGCCGTAGGAAATCACGTTGAACAGCTTGCCGGAGAAGTTGACCGGAGAACCGTGAGTCAGGTGGCCACCGTGTGCCAGGCTCATGCCCAGAATTGTGTCGCCCGGTTTCAGTACGGCGCTGTAAACCGCAGAATTGGCCTGCGATCCGGAATGTGGCTGCACGTTGGCGTATTCGGCGCCAAACAGGGCTTTCAGGCGGTCGATGGCCAGTTGCTCAACAATGTCCACGTACTCGCAACCACCGTAATAACGTTTGCCCGGATAACCTTCGGCGTATTTGTTGGTCAGCACCGAGCCCTGGGCTTCCATCACAGCCGGGCTGGTGTAGTTTTCCGAAGCGATCAGTTCGATGTGATCTTCCTGACGCTGGGTTTCCTGCTGCATGGCAGACCAGAGTTCGGAATCAGTAACGGCGATAGTGTTTTTGGCGGAGAACATGGAGAGATTCTTTCGGGCCGGTTCGTCAAAAAAGGCTGCAATTTTAACATGCTCCGCCGCGCAGATCACTTGAGACGTTTGCATGATGACCATCAATTTGCTTCAAGTATTGTCTGCACTTGTTCTTCTGAGACTGGCTGGATGAAGTATTGCTGGTCTTTTATCACGATCCGATAGAAGTTTCGGGGGTAGGGTTGAAGTCCTCCGTCCGAAATGCGCGCCTCGATTTCGTCCAATGCTGCTGCTGGATTTTCAAAATCGAGTGACATACCCAGTATGTTGTAATTCCACCATTGCAGTTTCTGGATGCGTTCAATGGTTTTCTGGTCAAAACGCATTCGGATCAGCTTGGCAGGGCTGCCGCCAACAATCGCAAATGGCGGCACATCCCGGGTGACCAGGCTGCCTGCGCCGATGATTGCACCATCGCCGATTGTTACGCCGGTTTTGATCATGACCCGCGCACCAATCCAGACATCGTTACCAATGCGGGTTTGTTTGATTGCCTCGAAAGAAAACGTGGGCTCGGCATCAAAGGGTGGAGGAAAAATGCTTTGATAGCCCACCGGCGAGGTGGTTAATCCACTGGTGGGATGTTGTGACAGAACGATGACCCCGTCTCCTATAGAGCAATAGCGACCTATTTGTGTGCCGGGCAGAGCGGTATTGCTACCGGCAAGATAGCTAAACCCCCCCCCGTAAATTCACGAAGCATGCAGCCTGCATAGGTTCGAAACGGGGATTCCAGTAACACCTTTCCAACGATTAGTGTCGTCGGGTGTAAGTTGAAGGCTGTTTCTGGTTTGTTCATCGTTTTCCTCTAAGTTTTACGTTTAGGCTTTTCAATTATTCTGCCATGTAATTACAAGGGGTGTCGTTCGTGCATTCAGATATCTGCTAAGTCATGCGGCATAGCTCATTTGGAGATCAAGGTTCGATTTTCCGGAGGCTGCCTTTGAGGGGGTATCAGCATATAATTCCCCATCAACAGGAGAGTCCATATGTCTCAACCGTATTTCAAACATCATGTTTTTTTCTGCACCAATCAGCGTGGCGAGGGGGAAATCTGCTGCAACAATCGCGGCGCCACCGAGATGCAGACCTATGCCAAGGACCGGATCGGCCAGCTGGGGCTGAAGGGCAAGGGGCAGTGCCGCATCAACAAGGCGGGCTGTCATGATCGTTGCGATGACGGGCCGGTGCTGGTGGTGTATCCGGAAGGGGTCTGGTACACCTTTATCGACAAGGCCGACATTGATGAAATCATTGATGAACATATCGTTAATGGCCGTATCGTGGAGCGT
>JACCDG010220857.1_pt1 | contig 10488 bp, 15 predicted proteins | sample 7442471 | NCBI WGS metagenome assembly JACCDG01 (sample SAMN15323444, study PRJNA562643) | freshwater metagenome | isolation source: river surface water | place: USA:Blue River Watershed | collected 2017-08-17 | reverse complement strand
TAGTTTCAAATAATGGAATCATAAAATTAAATCCACTAAATCACTAGCGTATTCATAAATACTCGAAAAAGAATCAGAAATACTACGCACTTTATCAAAAAGCATTTCTCGTTTAGGGTTATCCTCAATCCCTAATTCTTTAAATAAATCTAACTTAAATTCATCATATAATTTAGATAACTCGTCGGCATAATATTTCATATGAAGCTGAAACCCGGTAATGTCAACCTTTTTTTCGATAGTATAATGTTTATACACTGATGGAACCTCCTCGCCATATTCTGTTTCATACACTAGTTTACCTTCACTGTAAACAAAATACTTCGTATAATTCTTAGTAACAGGGTATGATACAGTGCTCTTTGCATAATAGCTAAAATCTTTCATATTACACCTCAATTATTAATCCATATGGATTGAATGGTGGATATATTTCATTCGGATATCCTCTACTATTGCATACTATACGCATATTATCAATAATCTTATAATAATTCTGATGAACATGACCATGTATCCAATAATCAATATTATGAATCAAATTCATACTACTATCTGTTAGTGAATTGTAAAAATATTCACTTAACCAATTACGTATAAACCTACTAGGGACGTATATAGGAGGAATGTGAGTGATGATCACCCTAGAGGATACGTTTAAATCACTGTTAACAAAATTTAAAAGACTGCTATACGACTTCTTAGCTAAATTATTAGTTTCAAAAAATGTCAAATTGTCTGTATCTTGTCCTTTAATAGCAAAGTAATCGCCTATATATTTTTCACGGTCTTTACAAAGTTTTAAATCCATATAAGGCCAAAACGTAGAACCGTAATATGCAACGCCATCTACAATGATTGTATCTTCACAGAGTACGTGTATGTTATTATGAAATTTATTACACTTATTCTTTAAATTATTTTGTTGATTAAGGATTTTTTCACCGTTAAAGTCATGATTACCAAATACAAAAAATACATGTTTGAAGTATGCAGATAACTTAACTAATACTCTATAAATTTTGTCTAATCCATTGAAAGTATCTGTTAGAATATCCCCTGCTATTATGATATTTCTTTTCTTATTTTCTTCTACATCATACACACTAAAATCAAAGTCTTTAATGTCTATGTGTAAGTCTGATATAATTACATGTTCAGTCATTCTGGTATTTTTCTAATAATTGGTTAAAATGACTACCGCTAATTACAGTATTGGTCATAATCGCAAATGAATGCTTATATGCTACTAGAGTAGCATATTTGATTCTTGATTCAAATGCGCCTGTATTATATTTCTTTATTGTTTCTTCATAATCATCAGAAGCGTTCATGATGGTTTTTGCTAATGACTTAATATTATCTTTGATATCCATAAAATTCACTCATGTCTTTAATAATGGATTCATAAAAGTGGTAGGAATTATATACTTGTGAATACACCTTAATATACAATTCTTTATGTTCTGGTTTATCATACGATGGAATCATATTTTCTGTTAGCATTGCACCCTTGTTTGCATATACATCATCATAAGCTTTTCTACGAATGATTTTTGTAGGTCTATTCTTCCCCGGCATTTTAATACTCTCTTGTGAATTGAACCATGATACCTTAAATACTATAATAAGTCAATAGGATATGATAAATTACAGTCATATGAAAGTACTTTTAAAAGCAGTTGATAATGAATCAGAAGATGTTGGTTTTGCTGCCGTCCTTCATCCTAATGCTACAGAAGCAGTTCTTTTAAAAGCGATGAATCATCCTTTATCTAATGCAAGATTAAGGGCTGCCGCAGTTAATAATAATAATGCAACTGAAAAGATTTTACAATTAGGTCTTAAGGATAATCACTATCATGTCAGAAAGGCAGTAGTTGATAATCCTAATACACCTGCACATATACTAAAACAAGCATCAAACGACGAAGAACGTATAATAAGAGCAATTGCTGATAATAGATTAGAACAAATGAAAAAGCTTCCTTAAGGAAGCTTTTTCATTCTACATTTCAAGGGATTTAAGTTTTTCACGTAATTCAGACAATTGCTTCTCGACTTCATGAATACTTTTTTTAATTTCTTCCTTCTGAGTATGTTTTCGTAATGCTTCTGTATCAACTACTTTAAGTGAATAACTTACTGTTTCTACTAACTCTGTTTCTTCATTTTTAAGTGAATTTTCAAATATTTGTTCAGAGTAACCATGTAAAAGAATGCCATTTAATTCAGCATAGATGAAGCGAATATTATCATCTGTATTAATGCAGATACCAGAAGACCATTCATATCCAATACTAAACAAATACTCTTGAATTTTCTTAGAGTGTTCAACGTCCTTTACTCGAAACTTCATTGCCTTAAATGTATTTGTTAATTTAACAGCACCTGTTCTGATTTGACTTAGATTAATTATGACATTAATATTATTTCCAGTATTAAAAAGAATATTATTTTCATCTAAAAATGAAACAAGTGTTAAAATAGCGCCTACTTGGATTTTATAATATGAATAATAATATAATTCGGCGTTTAATACCTTACTACCTTTTTTTAGGTTACTAACTTCATATATTGTTAAAGTTTTCATTTCAATCTCTTATGTGGTTAATCAATTATACATCTTATGGCATTACTAGTCAACGATAAATACAATAAAAGTCAATATTTCTTAAGTTCTTCATGTAATACTAATAATTGCTTCTCGATACTAGAAATTTGTTCTTCAAGTGAAATGCTTTCGTAGTTCACTTTGGGCGTTCCCCGATAGTTGTAATCTCATCCCAATCACACCTCTTGTATTTGCCCTCGTCTACTAACCAATGTCATGTGTTAACCAATTAGCCCACGAGGGCGCATTTTTCCAATCCGGCTTATACATAATATTTTTACTCACAAAATGTTCAAATGATTCATTGCAAAACTGCGTACAATTTAACAACCCAAGAATTTTCCTTACCTGATGAATTCTCAGTGGTTGGGACTATTTCAACATTCGTCCATCCATCGTTAATTAATTTTGTAATTAATTGTTCCTTAGAGTCATTAGATAAGTCATTAACAAAAACCCACCATTGAGGTTTAAATGGATTTCCCCTCATATTATCTTTAATAAAAAACTCACCTCTGTTAAAATAGTCAATAATTAACTGGTAAGCTTTTTCAACTTGCTTTGGTGTATTGTGAAAATGTTCAAGCATTAAATGATATGTGTTCATCATGTTCTCCTAAGAATTGCTTGTGTATGCATTATATCATGGGTATACGGAACGGTCAACTACTGTTCCGGTTTATTTCACTCCTAATATTTTAATAGCCGCTATGTTATTAACAGTGGTGCGTCTATAAATGAAAAATAAATCCAAATCACTTATTTTAGCATTCTTTTTTATTGAATTACTGTCATAAAACATTTGTATACTACTCTTTAAATCTCCTGCAATATATGTTTTATTAAGCACTAAATTCAAGTATTCTAACATATCTTCTTTAAGTTTATTCACCATACACTTAGTTAAAAACTCATTTTCAATGTCCTTTTTAACATAACAATGAGCCGACAAACGTTTATATCCAAGTGTTTCTACATATCGTGCTAATTCATCTGAACAAAGTAATATTTCTTGCATCCGTTCACGACACTCTGTATATTCAGATTGAGAAATATTACTTTCACATTTTTCAGCTAAATTCACGTATTCTATAGCTAATTTCTTGAAATTAAATACTCTGTCAAGGTTTTTAGTATATTTTAAATCCAAAGGTGGAATCGTAAAGGTAGTAGTGGCGAATATATCAGACACTTTTTCATAGATAGTAGTATTTTCAACGTCTCCGTCAAAATCCAATGTATAATAATCACAATGCATCGCACTAAAACTACTCATCAACGATTCAAAAGCATACTCATTCAATTGTACATTAGGCAAACCATTAACATCTTCTCCATCCACGTATAAATGAGGCGTTTTTGTCACATTAGACATAATAGCAAATGCTTTTACTATCTGAGAATTATTCCTATTCTCACCTGTCAATGCGCTTTCCATTTCTTTTCTAGTTATTTTATAATCTTCAATGAATTCTTCTTCAGTCATCTTTGCTTGTTCAATTTGAGTATTCCAAATAAAATAAATCTCATTATTGACTGATACGTTAGGCTGCTTCCGTCGAAATCTACCGACAATCTGAGGTAAGTCAATTGCAATGTCATATCGCATACTCTTACACTTAGAATTAGATACAATTAATGTAATAGGATTTTCTGAATAAAAATCTACACCTTCAAACCCAAATGAAGAAATAAAATTAATACGCTTGTTATTGTATTCTAAATCACCGTTCTTTGTAACCTTGATTGGATAACTAAATGTAAAATTCTTTCCTAATTGCTTCTTAAAATAATCATTATTCTCATCATTCTCAGCAAACATAACATTCACATCTTCTAACTTGATGCTTGGTTCTGCTTTAAGTAATTTTTTAATGCAGGAAGCAACACCACTTTTTGAATTATAAAATACGTAAATTTCTTTATCGGTGTTATTATACTTATCAAGAATAAAAGCAATAGTCTTGGTATGAACTTGATTACCTACATATGCATGTTTTATATCAGGTTTTTTCGCAGATTCCCATTTAAATTCAACATATTCCAATTTCTTAATGGGTTCAGGCAAATACTTTCTAATAGTTGGGGTAGCAGTTAAAAATGAAGTAGATTTGAATTTGTAAGTAGAATTTAAAAGGTCGTTACAAACCTTTATCTTAAACTCACCCGCATACCTAATAAGCACTTGTACTTCATCTACCAATAACCTGTAATCACCCGGATTAATGAACTTCAAAAGTCTCGGTAATGAATCATATGTGACTATTATCTTTTTAATCCAACCACCCTTCAAATAATCCGTGATTTCTTCATCCCGTGTTTCTCCCGTAATTCCTAATATATTCTTGTGTTGTGCTGTTTTATTATAAACCATTGCTTTACTATGAACAGCAACTACATACGGTTCTTTATTAGTGAGTACAAGAGTAGTTCCACCACATCCTGTAACCTGTTTATCGATATAAGCATTGTGAGGCAAGTCATCTAAAAATTCTGAGATATAACGATACTTTGAAGCTGCTTGTATAATTGTTTTGTTCATAATGTAAAATCCAATGAATGAATGACTAATATAATAAAAATCGAGTATGTCTTTAAAAAATACAAAAATACCCTACTCATGAGTAAGTATATATGGTTATATTCCTCTCTTTTTGTATTTACTTATTATACTTTTAAAAATTTTCCTGTCAAGTTATTTTATAAGTATTTTAATAGAATTTTCTTTAACAAATAATTTAATAACAATGGAGCGAAGCGACCTCCGAAGGAGTGACTTGGTTGCTTCGCAACGTGCTTACGCACTGATTATTAAATAGGTAATAGATTACAAGAGATAATTACAATGTCTATTTTTACACGTTTTTATTACAATGATATTTTAAAGAAGTATACCACTTCATTTGGTACTCTCTTTAAAGACATGGAAATAGTAAGACAAAATACTGATAATACAGAATTTGAAAGATATGTTGTACCTCTTTCTTATGCCCCCAAAGAAAAATTCATACAACGAATTAATTCAGACCCTGAATTATTAAGACAAGAAGGAATAATGTTACCAAGAATGGCATTTGAAATGGCTCAATTATCTTATGACCCATCTAGAAATCTATCTAACAAGCGTAATATATCACTCTTAATAGATAATGAAGGGAATAAGAAAACACAACTTTTTTATCCAGCACCTTATAACATGATTTTTGAGTTATATATAGCTACAAAGACCATATCAGATATGTTACAGATTGTTGAACAGATTTTACCTGCATTTAGACCAGATTATAATATCAGTGTAAAGTTATTTTCATTTAATGATCAAATTACTATTGATGTACCCATAAGTCTTTTACCAGACATACAAAGACAAGATAATTATGATGGTGATATAGGAGAAAGAAGAAGCATTATATGGACTCTTCAATTTCTTGTTAAGGGATATGTTTTTGGCCCTATTAATATAGGTGGCAAGGGTATCATAAAACAGGTTGATTGGAGTGTACATGACATGCAACAAGTCGGCGTACCAGACCCTAATAAGATTGAATTAGGGGGTGTTACTTCCACAGTAATTGTTGATGGAAAGACTTTAGAAGAAATTTTAGAGACTGATAATTGGTCGATTGAAGACATATTTAGGTGACATATGGATAATTTAAAACAGAACGTTAAAGAAGTTTCTTCAGAAGTTGATATCAAAGAATATATGGTAGAAAGTGTAGAAGATAGTGACTTTACATTAGGCCAACTACTTTCTTCAATGAATTATACAGAAGAATCAAATGAACAGTCTACTACAACAAGTAATAATACTTCTACGGCTATGGTTATTTCTTCATCCAATAATACCCCTATCAGTACCAGTAGCAGTAATCAACCTATTATTATGAGTTCCGAAGCAACTAAGTTGGAAAAGTCATATAATTCATCCAGTAGTTTAGACGATGACTTTGAAATTGCTAGAAAGAATATCATTAATATCACTGCTAAGGGGTCTGATATAATTAATGACTTAATTGTTTTAGCTAAGACTTCTGATCATCCGGGAGCTTTTCGGGTATTAAATGAAACAATCACTGCACTTAGTTCATTGAATAAAGACTTAATAGATTTATATGATAAGAAACTTACAATAGAAACTAAGCTAAAGAAAATTGAAGGAGAGTCCTCTGTCACTTCTCCTAGAGTACAAAATAACTCTCAAACTAATAATAATATTTTTGTTGGAACAACAGATGATTTATTTGATGAATTGAAAAAACAAGGTCTTTTAGGCAGCGATCCTCAAGAGGATATTATAGATGACAAATAAACGCTATTATCAAGGACAGTATCAAGTAATTAATAAAAATAAGTATAAAGGCGATTTTGATAATGTTATGTATAGAAGTCGTTGGGAAGCTTTAACATTTAAGTGGTGTGATTTAAACCCGGATGTAGTTGAATGGTGTTCAGAAGAAATAGTAGTACCTTATATGTGTAGAACTGATAATAAGCAACATAGATATTTTGTAGATTTATACTTGAAATTCAAGAATGGAAAAATGCTTTTAGTTGAAATAAAACCAGAAGTGCAGATTAAAGAACCTAAGTTTAATAAAAAGAAAAAAGAATCTACGATGCTTAATGAAGGATTAACATATTTAAAAAATATGTCTAAATGGGATGCGGCCAAAACATTTGCACAAGATCATGGAATGAGTTTTCAAGTATGGGGCGAAACTGCCTTGAAAAGTATTGGTATCAACATAATTAAGTAAAGGATAAGACATGACTTCACCTGTAGTTCCACCAGACAGTTTTAACAGTAGAGTTCCGTCTACTGCTAATACTAATAGACATACACACCAATTATTAGTTAATGCTAGACGCAATAATAAACCAGTTACCGTAATGGATTTATTAAAAGCGGCTAAACTTGATCAAAAAGGAATCATTAGACCAAAAATCGGAGATATGGTAATCTTTACGTATAGTGCTAAGCATAATGCCACTTTACCATATTGGGATAAGTTTCCATTGATATTCATTACCGATATAGGTACCGATAGTTTTAGAGGTATTAACTTACATTACCTACCTCCTAACTATAGAGCTAAATTAATTGTTAAGTTACTAGATTTAACTAATAATGATAGATATGATGAAAGCACACGTTTAAAGATATCATATCAGTATCTTAATTCCGCAATGCGTTTTCGTGAGTTTAAGCCATGCTTTAAAATGTATTTAAAAACACAGATGGTAAGTCAATTTGTAAAAATACACCCTATTGATTGGGATGTTGTAACTATGATGCCATTAGCAAGATTCCAAAAACAATCAGCTAATCAAGTGTATAAAGATACTAGACAAAAAATTAGACAATATGGTGGAGTACGGTAATGGCATTTAATACCAATACATTTAGAAAAAATCTAGTTTCATTAGCTAATCCAGCACACTTTGAAATAAGATTAAGTGGTTTTAATAATATTAATATATTCAATAAAAAAGAATTGGCTGTTATAGATAAAATACCTTATAGGGCTTTTAGTAGTCAGATTCCGGGGTCTTATATTGATACGGTTGATAGAACATATTCTGGCCCAAGAAGAGCTGTCCCTGTCGGTATACAATTCCAACCAATTCCGATTATGATATATGAACCAAAAACATATGTGGTTAGACAAATATTTGATAAATGGCACAAGTACATAGCTAATATAGGACAAGCTTGGAACGTACCTTATTATGATAATTGCATTGCTCAGACTCTTAATTTAACCACATTTGATAAATTAGGAAATGCGGTAGTTACATATATTATGCATGAGGTATACCCAATTTCAGTGACGCCTATTCAAGTAGATTGGAGTTATTCAAATAGTTACGTTGTAACTAATGTTGAATTTCAATATCATAGATGGGATGTAAATTACCATCAACAAAGAAGATCAGAGCCTTTGGATTAAACTATGTTACCTAAAATTAATATCCCCAAGTATTCAACTACACTTCCTATCTCAGGTAAAGTCATTGAATATAGACCTTATATCGTCAAAGAACAAAATATTCTAAAATATGCCGCTCAATCAGGTGAGGAATCAGATATAGAAGATGCTATCAAACAAATTATCGGAAATTGTTCCGGAGTAGATGTTAGTGATATTCATCCTACTGATTTTGAATGGCTATTCTTAAAAATTCATGCCTGTAGTGAAAGTAATATAGTAGAGGTAATATACCCAGTAGAAGATTGTGCTGAATTACAATGTCCGTCATATGTCAGTGGTTACTTCGACATCAATGAAGTAACCGTTATAAAACAAGATAAAGCTAATCCATTCAAAAGTCGTGGTAATGGATTTATTATCCCTGTAGATGATAATATTGGAATGCACTTAAAGAAAATTGTAGTATTTGATGAAAACGACTATCAAACGCTCTATAACGCATTGATTAGCATATATGATGGAGATAAGATATTCCCTAAGAGTAGCATTGATTATAATGAATTTATTGATTTTATTGATAACTTACCCAAGCCGGTATCTGAACAATTAAAACAATTTATGGAATACGTTGGGCCTACTATACAATGTAATGTTAATGGTAAATGCGATGTATGTGGGAAAGTGTTTTATCAGCAAGTAGAGGGATTAAAGGATTTTTTCGTCTAATGCATGGGGCAGAGGATGCTTTCCATATGTTTGAATTGCACACTAAGTTAGTCCATAAAAAGGAAATTTCGTGGACTGAGCTTGAAAATATGATACCGTTTGAAAAACAGATTTACATCGAAATGCTTCTAAATATCATTAACGATGAGAAAAAGGATAAACAATAATGGCTTTACAGGATACTATAAAAACATTAGAAGAAAGATCAAATGCTTTTGGTAAAAAAGTAGGTGAAGCCGTATCTGATAAAATATTCAAAATGCGTAATAGTAAAGTCGCAGAAAAATATAGTCGCTATGCTGACATGCTACTTTATAGTAGAGATACATCCAAACGCATGGAAGACATCAAAGATCGGCTTTATTATCCAACAAAACCAAATACTCAAAATTCTGTAAGTAAAGGGTATATCTACACTAACGACTACGCTAAACATAATAAACCTAGTCACGTGCAACGTGAAGAAGCATTTAAGAAATATCTTCGTGATTATACGTTAGGTAAAGCACCTTCATATGCCCAAATACTTGGTAAAGAGCCTTGGAAAAAAGACAAAGCTACTGGTGATTATTATTTCATGAATAAACCACCCGGTCAGCAAATTATGAAGGATCGCAGAGGAAATACTCCCCCACAACCTATAACAAATACTCCACGCCAAGTACCACAACAACCTACATTTACTCCTGATAGGTCTTTTACCGCTAACTCTACAGCGCCTACTAGAACAATTGATGCTATAAACAAAGGCAATGAATCTAATAGTGATGGGAATACAATCAATTCCGATAAGATAGTAAAGGCGCTTAATGATAATCATAGTGAAATGATGGTAAAGTATAAGATTACTACTACACATTTGAATATGCAAACAGAGCTACTTAAAAAAATTGAAATTAATACCCGTAATAGTGGAGAGATGTTAGATTTACTTAAAAAACAAACTAAGGCAAGACGTACTCCAAATAGATCAAAACCGCCTAAGACCCCTCCCGGAGGTAATACAGGCATTACTGCTGAAAAACGTATCCCGCAGTCTAAACCCACACCTTTAATAGAGCGTGCTAAAAACACTATGAAGCGTGGTAAGTCCATTGCAAAGTCTGGTGGATTAAAAGCTATGCAAAAATTAGCCACAGGCGGCGGTGTATTAGCAAGAGGGGCTTTATCGGCTGGCGCTAGACTAGGGGTAGGTGTATTAGCCGCAGGCGC
>JACCDG011681845.1_pt1 | contig 10491 bp, 9 predicted proteins | sample 7442471 | NCBI WGS metagenome assembly JACCDG01 (sample SAMN15323444, study PRJNA562643) | freshwater metagenome | isolation source: river surface water | place: USA:Blue River Watershed | collected 2017-08-17 | reverse complement strand
GGGCTTTGACGTGATGGACCGCAAGCTGCTGGAGGCGGTGATCCACCGCTTCGACGGCGGCCCGGTGGGCCTGGACAACATCGCCGCCAGCATCGGCGAAGAGGCGGGGACGATCGAGGACGTGATCGAGCCCTACCTCATTCAGCAGGGGTACCTGCAGCGGACGCCGCGCGGCCGCATCGCCACGCTGGCTGCCTTCCGGCACCTGGGCGTGGCGCCGCCCGCGGCGGCCGGGGGCCTGTTCCCGGAAGGCGCCTAAGGCGAGGTCCTGAGGCGGGTCCGGCCTCAGGCCGTGTGTTCGTCCATGGCGCTGCGCGCCAGGTGACCGGTGTCCGACCAGCCCACCACGGTGAGGCTGTCCGGCGTCCACAGCAGCCGGTTGATCGCGGCGTTGGGCAACTCCCAGGTGCGCGGCGCGTCTACGGCCTGGCCGGTGGCCAGCCGGTACAGCGCGTCGAGCACGCCGCCATGGGCCACCATCACGACCAGTTCATCCGCATGGCGCGCAGCGATCCGGCGGACGGCTTCGCCCACGCGATCACGCAGGGCCAGCAGCGACTCGCCCCCTTCGGGCGGCTCCCAGTGCGGCACGCGACGGCGCCAGTGCAGGGCGTGCTCAGGCCATTCGGTCTCGATCTCGCGGAAGGTCCGACCCTCGAACATCCCGAAGCGCCGTTCGCGCAGGCCAGGCTCGGCATGCATACGCGCTCCCGTGGATTCGGCAATGTGCTGCGCGGTGTGCCAGGCGCGCTGCAGGTCGCTGGCATAGACGGCCTGCACCGGCTCCTGCGCTAGCGCCTGTCCGACCTGGCGCGCCTGCCAGCGGCCGTGGTCGTTCAGGCCGATGTCCAGCTGGCCCTGGATGCGGGTGTCGACGTTCCAGGCGGTTTCGCCGTGGCGTACGGCGACGATGCGGGTGACCTTCATACCGGGATTCTAGGCAGCGCCCCGCAGGCACGAGCCTTCAGCGCGTGAGCGTGACATCGACCCGGCGCACGCCCGCGGGCGGCTGCGGAAAGCCCTGCAGGGCGGCATCGAGCATGGCGGGCCAGGCCCGCGCGGGGTCGATCCAGTAGCCCTCGTGGAAGGCGCGGGTCTCGTAGACCACCTGGCCGCTGGCCACTTCGCGCAGGATCAGGCCCACCTCGCGCTGGTACCAGGGGCTGTCGACCCCGCCGACCGGAAAACCCATGCCCACGCCCACGCTGGCCCCGCGGTACCCGCCCAGGCCGATCCCGCCCCAGCCGGCCCAGCCGCCCCACCGGGGCTGCGCCCAGGGCGATCCCGCGTACTGCGCGCGGGCCCACACCTGCACACTGTAGGCGGGCGCGGCATCGTCGCGGCGCAGGCCCACCCGAGCGAGCGACGCGTCGGCCAGGGCCTCCAGCCGCGGCTGGGCCGGGTCGTTCACCTGGGACGGCAGGCGCTCGTAGCGGTAGCCCGCCTGCGCGGGCACCTGCGCCAGCGAGGAGAAGGACTGCACGGTGTTCTCCATGCGGTACACGCTGGCACAACCGGCCAGGAGCACGGCCAGAAGCATGGCCACGAACAGGCCGGCCAGGACACGGTACGAGGTGGTCTGCGTGTCGTTGGAGCAGGCGCCTTGCGGATGCATCGTTGAACCTCCGTCACGAAAGCGGGCGGGCCGAACCCCTGGCCGCGGCCGGATCAGAGGCGCACGATCTGAAGCCCCGGCAGGGGCCTGGCGGGAGCGTCGTAGGACTCGCCGTCGAAGGCCTTGTCGCCGTCTTCACTCGGCACGCCGGTGGCCTGCAGGCCCTTGAAGTCGTAGTGTGAGCCATCGGCCAGGTGCGAAGGCACGACATTTTGTAAGGCGGAGAACATGTTCTCCAGCCGGCCCGGATGCTTTTTCTCCCACTCCTGCAGCATGGCCGAGACCTGCTTGCGTTGCAGGTTCTCCTGGCTGCCGCAAAGCGTGCAGGGGATGATGGGGAAGGCCCGGTGCGTGGCCCAGCGCACGATGTCTTTTTCGGCCACGTAGGCCAGCGGGCGGATCACGATATGGCGGCCGTCGTCGCTCACGAGCTTGGGTGGCATGGCCTTGAGCTTGCCGCCGAAGAACATGTTGAGGAACAGCGTCTGCAGGATGTCGTCGCGGTGATGGCCCAGCGCGATGCGCGTGGCGCCCAGTTCGTCGGCCACCCGGTACAGGATGCCCCGGCGAAGGCGCGAGCACAGGCTGCACATCGTCTTGCCTTCGGGGATCTTGTCCTTGACGATGGAGTAGGTGTCCTGGTTCTCGATGTGGAAGGGAATGCCCAGTTTCGGTAGGTAGGCGGGCAGCACGTCGGCGGGAAAGTCCGGCTGCTTCTGGTCCAGGTTGACGGCCACGATCTCGAAGCGCACCGGCGCGCGCTGCTGCATCTTCAGCAGGATGTCCAGCAGTGTGTAGCTGTCCTTGCCGCCCGAGAGGCACACCATGACCTTGTCGCCCTCGCCGATCATGTCGTAGTCGGCGATGGCCTGGCCCACCTGGCGGCACAGGCGTTTTTCCAGCTTGTGGGTCTCGCGCTCGATCTTGGCGGCGCGGGCGGCCTCGCCGCTGCCTTGGCGGGCGGGGGCTTCGGCTTCAGGTTCGACCCAGATGGCACTCATGGGCGCAATTGTCTCACTGCCTCGTGCAGCGAACCTATGATGGGTCGATGGACCCCGCCGCGCCGCCCATTCCCGCCCGAGGCCTGAGCACGAAGGAGGCGCGTGAGCGCCAGGCGCGTTTCGGCCCCAACCTCCTGAACCGGCGTGAACGCCGTGGCCTGCGCCAGACAGTGGCCGCGGTGTTGGGTGAGCCGATGTTCCTGCTTCTGCTGGTTGCCGCGGGCCTGTACCTGATTCTGGGGGACCTGGGTGAGGGCCTGCTGCTGTCGGCATTTGCCGTCCTGAGCGTGGCCCTGGTGATCTGGCAGGAGCAGCGCAGCGCCCGCGCGCTCGACGCCCTGCGCGAACTGGCCGCGCCGCAGGTGCGGGTGTGGCGCGACGGGCGCCCGCTCGTCATCGCGGCGAGGGACCTGGTGCCCGGCGACTTCATCGCCGTGGGCGAAGGTGAGCGTGTGACGGCCGACGCAGTATTGCGCGAGGCGGCCACGCTGTCGGTGGACGAGTCGCTCCTGACCGGCGAGTCCGCGCCGGTCCACAAGCAACCCGGCAGCGGTCCGGTGGATGCCTGCGGCGAGGCCTGCCGGCTGCATGCCGGAACCCTGGTCGTCGCTGGCGAGGGTGTGGCCGAGGTCACCGCCATCGGCGCCGAGACCGCGATGGGCCGCATCGGCGCATCGCTGGCCGATATCGAGGTGGCGCCCACGCCCCTGCAGCGGCAGTTGCGCCAGCTGGTGCGCCGGCTGGCACTGGGCGCTATGGCTGTGAGCAGCCTGCTGGTGCTTTGGTATGGCCTGCGCGCAGGCGACTGGGTGCAGGGTCTGCTGGCGGGGATCGCCCTGGCCATGGCCATGTTGCCCGAGGAATTTCCGATGGCGCTGGCCGTCTTCCTGGCGCTGGGCGCCTGGCGGCTCGCACGCGTGCAGGTGCTGGCGCGCCGGCCCGCGGTCGTCGAGGCGCTGGGTGCGGTCACGGTGCTGTGCGTGGACAAGACCGGTACCCTCACCGAGAACCGAATGCAGGTGCGCGCCCTGGTGGTGTTGGATGCGAGTGCCGGGCTTGTGCATTCCCACATCCTGCCCCTGCCGCAAGGAGAGCGGCTGCCTGAATCCGCGCATGGCCTGCTGGAGTACGCGATGCTGGCTTCGCAGCGCGCAGGGGCTGAACCCATGGACGCCGCCCTGCACGCCCAGGGCGATGCCAGCCTGGCGGATACGGAGCATCTGCATCCGCGCTGGCGAATCGCCCAGGCCCATGGCATCACGGCTGACTTGTTCGCCGTGACGCAGGACTGGGTGGCCGATGACGGCCTGCACCACGTGGCGGCCAAGGGGGCGCCCGAGGCCATCGCCGACCTGTGCCACCTGGAATCCGCAGCACGCGAGGCGCTGCGCGCGCAGGCGCAGGCTCTGGCCGCGAGGGGCCTGCGCGTGCTCGCCGTGGCCCGCGCCCAGGGCCTGGCGCAGCCTGCCGCGAACCCGCGTGATTACGACTTCACTCTGCTGGGACTGGTGGCCTTCGAGGATCCGCTGCGCCCCAGCGTGCCGGGGGCCGTAGGGCAGGCTCGTGCAGCGGGCATCGCGGTGGTGATGATCACTGGCGACCACCCGGCCACTGCGCTGGCCATCGCAGCGCAGGCGGGCATCGACGTGCAGGCGGGTGTCCTCACGGGCAGCGCGCTGGGGGCGTTGGACGACGCGGCGCTGGCGCAGGCGGTTCGGCGGGTGCGCGTGTACGCGCGCGTGGCACCCGAGGACAAGCTGCGACTCGTGCGCGCCCTCGACCGCAACGGCGAGGTGGTGGCCATGACCGGCGACGGAGTGAACGACGCCCCGGCTCTGAAGGCGGCTCATATCGGCATCGCGATGGGCGTGCGCGGCACCGACGTCGCGCGCGAAGCCGCCAGCGTGGTGCTGCTGGACGAGGACTTCAGCCGCATCGTCGAGGGTGTGCGCCTGGGCCGGCGCATCGACGACAACCTGCGCAAGGTGATGACCTATATCGTCGCGATCCATGTGCCCATCGCGGGCTTGGCCCTGCTGCCCCTGCTGCTGGGGCTGCCGCCGCTGATGCTGCCGGTGCATGTGGTCGTTACCGAGATGGTCATCGACCCCGTGTGCTCGCTCGCCTTCGAGAACGCGCCGCAGGCACGCGGGCTGATGGAGCGCCCCCCGCGTTCGGCCCATGCGCCCCTGGTGGACCACCGGTTGGTGGCGCGGGCAGCCGCCCAAGGGGCGGCCTTGCTCGCAGTGGCGCTGGCCAGCTATGCGCTGGCGATCGCGTCGGATCTCCCTGTCGACCAGGCGCGTGCCCTGGCGTTCGTGGCGTTGACCGCTGGCAACCTCTCGCTGGCGGCCGTCAACGCCGGGGCGGGGCTGCGGCCCCACGAACTGGCTGGACCGGCATTCCGCCCGCTCCAGGTTCTGGCGGTTCTGGCCACAGGCCTGATGGTGCTGGCGCTCACCGTGCCAGCTGTTCGGGACCTCATGAAGTTCGCGCTGCCGCCCCTCGAAGCCTTGGCTGGCGTTCTGGTGTTGACCGGGATCGCGGCCGTCCTGGCGTGGCGGGCCCGACCCGCGTTCCCGAGCCCGCCCCGTCATTGAACCCGGAATTAGCGCGCAGCTAAAATCGATGTTTCGGTTTTAGCTGGTCTAAGTCACTATGAATCGCTTTTTGGCGATCCTGTCGCCTGGGGTTCGGACCGTGGTGCTCGCATCGTGGGTGCTCGGCCTCGCGCTGGGTGCTAGCGCGTGGGAGGCCCGCGCGCAGCAGCGCGTGCCTGCCCCGGGCGCGGGCGGCAAGGATGCGCGTGTCGCGCTCGTGATCGGCAACTCCGACTACACCAAGGCCCCCCTGAAGAACCCCGTCAATGACGCGAACGACGTGGCGGGCGCCCTGACCCGCCTGGGCTTCCAGGTGACCTTGCGCACCAACGTGAACCGGGCGCAGATGCGCGCCGCGATCCGCGACTTCGGCCAGACCCTGCGTGCGGGCGGTGTCGGGCTTTTCTACTACGCCGGGCACGGCGTGGAGAGTAAGGGCAGGAACTTCCTGATCCCCATTGGCGCCAACCTGACCAGCGAGTTCGAACTGGAAGACGAGGCGCTGGAGGCCAACGCGGTGCTGCGCGCCATGGAGGAGGCGGGCAACCCCACCAACATCATGATCATGGACGCCTGCCGGGACAATCCCTTCGCCCGGTCCTGGCGCAGCGCATCGCGCGGGCTGGCGCAGATGAATGCGCCCTCGGGCAGCTTCATCGCGTTCGCCACGGCGCCGGGCTCGGTGGCTGCCGACGGCTCGGGCCGCAACAGCCCCTTCACCAAGCACCTGCTGTCCAGCCTGTCCCAGCAGGACCTGGATATCGACCGGGTGTTCACCCGGGTCACGGCAGCAGTCGCCCAGGAAACGGGGCGTCAGCAGGTGCCCTGGAAGACGTCGTCGCTGACGGGCGTGTTCTCTTTTTCCGGTGACCTCAATGTCTCGATCATGGCCCCCCTGCCGCCTCCCGCCCCCGTGGCCGTGGCGGACCCGACGGTCAATGACCGGGTGTTCTGGGAGTCGGTCAAGGACAGCCGCAACCCCGAGGAGCTGAGGGCCTACCTGTCTCAGTTTCCCCGCGGGCTGTTCGCTCCCCTGGCCACGGCCAGGCTGCGGTCCCTGGAGGCGGGCCCTGCTGCGGGCGTGGCAGCCCCCGCGAATCCGCCCGCCCCGTCGGCCTTGCCGGCCGGCCTGACCGCCGAAGAGGCCTACCGGCAGGGGGCGCGTCTTGCGGAAGAAAACAGCCCGACGCGAAACGATGCGGAGGCCGTGCGCCTGTTTCGTTTCAGCGCCGACCGGGGCCATGCGAACGCGCAGGTCTATCTCGGCTTCATGTACGAAAACGGCCGGGGCGTCCCCAGGGATGATGTGGAGGCGGTCCGCCTGTACCGGTTGGCGGCCAACCAGGGCAATGCGTCCGGCCAGAGCAACCTGGCCGGGATGTACGCAAGCGGCCGGGGCGTGACCAGGGATGATGCCGAGGCCGTACGGTTTTACCGCCTGGCGGCCAACCAGGGCAACGCCGCTGCCCAGAACAGCCTGGGTTCGATGTACGCGAACGGCCGCAGCGTGCCCCGGGATGACGTGGAGGCGGTCAGGCTGTACCGCCTGGCGGCCAACCAGGGCAGCGCGCGCGCCCAGGCCAACATGGGCTGGATGTACGAAAACGGCCTGGGCGTGCCCAAGGATGATGTCGAGGCGGCCAGGTTCTACCGCCTGGCGGCCAACCAGGGCAATGCACCTGCGCAGAGCAACCTGGGCGTGTTGTACGAAAACGGCCGGGGCGTGCCCAAGGACGACGCGGAGGCGGCCAGGCTGTACCGGCTGGCGGCCAACCAGGGCAATGCACCTGCCCAGAACAGCCTGGGCGTCATGTACGCAAACGGCCGGGGCGTGCCCAAGGATGAAGCGGAGGCGGTCAGGCTGTACCGGCTGGCGGCCAACCAGGGCAACGCGCGCGCCCAGGCCAACCTGGGCTGGATGTACGACACCGGCCGGGGCGTGGCCAAGGACGACGTCGAGGCGGCCAGGCTGTACCGGCTGTCGGCCAACCAGGGGTACGCGCCGGCGCAGAGCAACCTGGGCGTGATGCACGAAACCGGCCGGGGCGTGCCGAAGGACCTCATGGAGGCGTCGCGCTTTTACCGCCTGGCCGCGGACCAGGGCAATGCCAGCGGTCAATTCAACGTGGGCGACTTTCACGAGCGCGGGCTGGGCGGTCTGTCCAGGGATCTCGCCGCTGCCAAGAGCTGGTACCGCCTGGCCGCCCGCCAGGGCAACGAGTCGGCCCAGGCGGCGCTCAGGAGGCTGGGCGAGTCCTGGTAGGGCCTTGGCCGCAGGCCGGCGCCCGCGGCTCCTACGTGGCTACCACTGCCCCGTCTCTACCCGGATCGCCACCTCGCAGTCGTCGAAAATCTCTAGCTTCGCGATCTGCACGCGCACGCCGATCACCCCTGGCAGTTGCATCAGGCGCGCGGCCAGCTTGCCGATCAGGCTCTCCAGCAGGTTCACGTGTTCGGCGGTGCACTCGTCGATGATGATGGTGCGTACCTTGCGGTAATCGAGCACATGCAGGATGTCGTCGTCGTGTGGCAGCAGGGGCTGGGTGCCCAGATTGAGTTCGGCGTCCACCCGTATCGGCTGGGGTGCGGCCTTCTCGTGGTCCAGGATGCCCAGGTTGGCGTCGAAGCGCAGCCCGGTGAGGGTGAGGATCTGGGTGCCGGCCTTGGTCATTTACATCAGCGAGAAATCGCGGTCGAACTTCATCAGGTGCTGGCCGCCGTCCACCAGCAGGGTGGTGCCGGTGATGGACTGGTTTTCCAGCGCGAAACGCACCGCGCCCGCCACGTCCGCTGCGGTCGATGAGCGTCCCAGGGGCGAGAGACGATGTAGCTGCTTGAATTTCTCGTCCGACAGCATGTGGCTGGTGAGCGTGAGGCCAGGCGCCACGCCCACCACGCGCACCTGCGGCGCCAGCGCCAGGGCCAGCATGGTGGTGGCGGCCTCCAGGGCGGCCTTGGAGAGCGTGTAGCTGAAGAAGTCGGGGTTCTGGTTCCAGAGTTTCTGGTCCAGCATGTTCACGACGGCGCCGTGGGCGCCGCGCGCGGTGACGTGCGCATGTAGGGCCTGCGCCAGCAGCACGGGCGCGCCGGTGTTGGTGGCCAGGTGGGACTGCATCGCGCCATAGCCGAAGGTGGCGGGTTCGTCATGTTCAAACAGGGAGGCGCTGTTCACGACCGCGTCCACCGCGCCGAAATGCGCGATGACCTCGGGCAGCAGTGCGCGCGTGGCGGTTTCGTCGGACAGGTCGGCCTGGAAGGCCGCGAAGCGCGCGCCGGGCCGGCCCGCCTTCACGCAGTCGGCCACCGTGGCCTGCGCGTCGCCCGCCGAGCCGCGGTAATGCACGGCCACCTGCCAGCCCGCGGTGGCCAGGGCCAGGGCCATCTCGCGGCCCAGTCGCCGGGCGGCGCCGGTGACGAGGACGGTGGGCAGGTTGGGGGCGTTCATAGCAACGACAATCGCGGGGTGACTGATTCCAGGACGAAACCCGTGGCGGCTTCCGATGCGGCCAGTGTAACGAGCGCCCTGCAGGCCCTGCTGCGTGGGGCCATCGCGCGCGCTGGCGGCTGGCTGCCCTTTGACCGCTACATGGCGCTGGCCCTGTACGCGCCGGGCCTGGGCTATTACGCCCACGGCTCGCGCAAGTTCGGCCACCTGCCCGAAAGCGGGAGCGACTTCGTCACCGCGCCCGAGATGACGCCCCTGTTCGGCCAGGCGCTGGCGGTGGCGGTGGGCGACGCGCTGGCCGCCACGCAGACCGACGAGGTCTGGGAATTCGGCGCGGGCACCGGCGCGCTGGCCTCGCAGCTGCTGCAGGCCCTGGGCGGGCGCGTGCGGCGCTACACGATCGTTGACCTTTCGGGCGCGCTGCGCGCGCGCCAGCAGGAGGCGCTGGCGGCGTATGGCGAGCGCGTGCGGTGGGTGGCCGAACTGCCCGAGACCCTGCGCGGCGTGGTGGTGGGCAACGAGGTGCTGGACGCCATGCCGGTCAAGCTGCTCGCGCGGCTTGGCGGCACTTGGCACGAGCGCGGGGTGGCCTGGGACGGCGTGCAACTGGCCTGGTCCGACCGTCCCACCGAGCTTCGCCCGCCGGTGGACATCGCGGGCGCGCATGACTACCTCACCGAGATCCATCCGCAGGCGCAGGCCTTCATGCGCACGCTGGCCGACCGCCTCGTGCAGGGCGCGGCCTTTTTCCTGGACTACGGCTTTCCCGAGGACGAATACTTCCACCCGCAGCGTCACATGGGCACGCTCATGTGCCACCGGGGCCACCGGGCCGACACCGACCCGCTGGCCGACGCGGGCCTGAAGGACATCACCGCGCACGTCGACTTCACCGGCGTGGCCCTCGCCGCCCAGGACGCCGGCCTGCCCACGCTGGGTTACACCAGCCAGGGACGCTTCCTGCTCAATTGCGGCCTGGCCCAGGCCCTGGCCGAGGCGCCGCTGGACCAGCGCATCGCAGGCCAGCGCCTGATCGCCGAACACGAGATGGGCGAGTTGTTCAAGGTCATCGCTTTCCACAAGGGGCCGGCCTGGGATGCAGTCGGTTTCACCCAGGGTGACCGCACCGCGAGGCTGTGAGCCATGATCCGCTGGATCCTCGTGATCTTCCTCGCGCTGGTGCTTATCAGCTGGTTCTCGCCCCTGCTGCAGAAGCTGGGGCTTGGCAAGCTGCCGGGTGACTTTCGCTTCCGGCTGTTCGGGCGCGAGTGGTTCATTCCGCTCACCACCACTGTGCTCCTGAGCCTGCTGGCGGGCTTGATCGCGAAACTGGTCTGAAGCACTGCCTGAAGGGAGAACGCCATGCGCGCCTGCGTCGACATCGGGGCACCAAGGTCTCCGTGAGCCTGAACGCTGGCGCAGGCGACCGGGCGCTGCTGGCGGCGCATGCCGAGCCCACCGTCACCTCGGGCCCCCCCGAGGCGCTGGCGCGCCAGGTGGTGCGCATGGTCGATGCCGCCTGCGCGCAACTGGGCATCCCGCCGCAGCAAGTGCAGGCTGCGGGCGTGTGCGCACCGGGGCCCTTCGTGCTGGAAGACGGCGCCCTGGCCCTGGTCTCTCCCAACCTCTGCGGCGGGCTGGCGGTGGCCGGCACCGGCACCCACCTTCCCAATGACTGGCGCCGCGTGCCCCTGGAGGCGCCGCTGCGCCAGCGCTTTTCGCGGCTGCGGATCGAGAACGACGCGGTCGCGGCCCTGGAAGCCGAGCGCCGCTGGGGCGCGCTGCAAGGCCATGACCACTGCGCCTACGTGACCTGGAGCACCGGCGTGG
>JACCDG010749823.1_pt1 | contig 10492 bp, 12 predicted proteins | sample 7442471 | NCBI WGS metagenome assembly JACCDG01 (sample SAMN15323444, study PRJNA562643) | freshwater metagenome | isolation source: river surface water | place: USA:Blue River Watershed | collected 2017-08-17 | reverse complement strand
GCCGTATTGCGTCTGCAGTAGCAAGAAAAGGGGGCAATCGTGCGTCTTCAGGCCAAAAACAGCGAATTTCAGCCTTTCTGGCCCGATTTCTTCAACTTGGCAGGGTCAAGTCCGACAGGCTGCTAGATAGGCCAATCGAAAACCGGGAACCCTTGCCCGGCTGGCGCGGCTCCTTATTCAAGGGGCGTGAAAGGGAGCGCACCAGATGACCGCCTACTTGCCACCAAAGGCAACGTCCGCCGAAGCCATCGAGTGGTTGAACAATCAAACCGGGGAGCAGTGGACGCTCGCCAGGATAATTGAAGCTGGCACTTGGCCTTGGTTCTGGCTTGATTATTCGCCGGAGGCTAAGGTTATTTTCGGGGATAGGTTTGAGGGTTACGAAGTAGAAATGAGGCATGGCCCGGATAGGCAGCGACTGCTGAAAAATACCAGCGAGCCAGAATTTATTATAACCATGTTCGATGTCCCGCCCGGGGTATTGTCGCAAAACGAAGAGCTGGTGCAAGCAGAGGGGGCATCTCTCCCCATGTCCGCGCTTAGGTTTGCGCGAGAGGATATCCAGCTGCTTGCCTATGGCCGGCAACGAGCAGATGCAGATGACAAGATAACTGAGCGACTAAAGCCAATCCCCAAAAAGCTGCTCCAGTCGCAAAGGATAATTCAGACGCTTCAAGAAATGGGGATAGACCCAAACGCCATGCCGCCTTTTGTGCCAGGGCAGAGAGGCCACAAAATTGTTGTATGGGAAAAAGTGAAGAAGGAGCGTGCCGTCTTTGTTAGCCAAGAGGCATTCAATAGTGCATGGAAGCGAATGCTAAATTCTGGTGAATTGAAGGCCGTCGCAGCGATATAGGCAACTGCATGTGGGCAAGCTGCCCATATGCCCACACTTCCGCCCACCCATATTCGTTGAATTGAAATGTGTTCTCAGCGATGCCGCGCAATTGCGCTTGCCGCGATTCGTAAGGAACATATCAAATGCAACAAGCCATTATCCCGCCAGCACTTGCCGCCGTAGCACGTGGCCGCGACACCCTGCCGACCAACGAAGCCGCCCCGGCGCTGAACCGTTCCAATCAAACCTTGCGCAAGTGGGCCTGCCTTGAAAACGGGCCACTTCGCCCGGTGCGTATCAATGGCCGCTTGGCTTGGCGCGTTAGCGACATTGCCGCCTTGCTGAACGGGGAGGCTGCATAATGAAAAAGCGCCCAACTGACAAAAGCCAATCGAGCGCCCACGAACCGCGCAAGTTTACCGCAATCCATTTCAGTCCGCGCGAACTGCGTGTTCTCAAACATTTGCTGGCCAGTCGTTCAGCAATGCGCGAAGTCGTTGACCGCGTTGCAGGAAGTTCGAACGGACCTGACGTGGTTGCGCGCGTCCGTCGCAAGCTCAACATTGAAATTAAGTGCGACCGCGTGCCAGCAACCGACCGTGACGGCAAGCAGTGCAAGCCGGGACGCTACAGCTTGAGCCAGGACGATAGGATCATCGTTGCTGCCGTTTTGCAGGAGGTGGCATGAGTATTCGCGTCATGTCCAAAGTTTGGGACGCTGCGCCGGTTGCTGGTTCGGAGCTGCTGGCGCTGTTGGCTCTGGCGGATTGGTCTGATGACGCTGGTCGGTGCTATCCGGGCATTGCCGCCATCGCTCGCAAAATTCGCCTGCAGGAGCGCCAAGCGCAGCGAGTTGTTCATCGCCTGATAGACGCTGGGCTTGTTCACGTCACTGGGAATGGGTTTGGTGGGGCTCCCGGCTCTACACGTCAGTACCGTATTGCCTTGGAGAAGCTAAAAGCGACTGAACTATCTGATACGGGTGTCGCGCATGACACCCCTGACAGTGAGACGGGTGTCTTCCAAGACGTCGACGGGTGTCTTCCAAGACGGGAGACGGGTGTCGCCGATGACACCCAAACCGTCATTGAACCATCAGTGAACCGTCAGAGAGACGTCGCACGCTCGTCTAAAGGCTCGCGCATCTCATCTGACTGGCATTTGCCTGATAACTGGAAAGCATGGGTTCAGCAGGAAAGGCCAGACATTCCAGATCCCGACATTCAGCGAATCGCAGACAGCTTTGCCGACTACTGGAAAGCAAAACCCGGCAAGGACGGTATCAAGCTCGATTGGTTCGCAGTCTGGAGAAACTGGATCAGACGAGAACGCCAATCCAACCGTCGCCCACAAAGCCAGCATCAGCAATTCAGCAGCACTGATTACGGAACAGGGGGTAATCTTTGATGGGCACCTGCAAAACCCACGGCAAGCATGCCGACCAGAAGCCAGCGTTTGAGCCAGTAACCCGCCCCGCATGGGGATGCTGGCATACCGAATGCCCAACATGCAGAACGGAATGGGCTATCCAGCAAGGTATAAACCGTTCTGGTATCGCTGCACGGTTTGCTGACGCCGCAATGGACAACTACCAAACACCAACCGCAGGACAAGCCAAAGCCCTGCAAGACTGCCGCAGCTATCTGGAATCTGTAATTCGTGGCGACTCTGGATCGCTGGTGCTGCTAGGCAAGGTTGGCGCTGGCAAAACGCACCTGGCTTGCTCAATTGCCATTGAACTGATGCGCAGAACCGGCAAGCAAGTGTATTACCGCACCGTTCGCGACGTGATCCGCGAAGTTCGCGCCACATGGCACCGAGACGCACCAGAGACTGAGGTCGCAGTAATTGCCAAGCTGACGCAGTCGCCGCTAATGGTTCTGGATGAAGTCGGCGTTATGACCGGCACCGACAATGAAATGTTGATCCTGTTCGACGTTCTTGATGGCCGGTACCGCGAAGGATTGCCGACCATTGTGTCGTCGAACTTGAATCGGCAAGGACTGCAGGACGCGCTTGGGGAAAGGATGTACGACCGCTTGCGCGATGGCGGCAAGGTGCTGGTATTCGACTGGGCAAGCCATCGTGGTTAACGCCCATTGCCGACACGCTAAGGGGGCTACACGGCTTTGATTGTCTAGGGACAAGGGAAAGGGCCGAGACTGCAATTAAATACAGAAGGCATGGCTTTGTGTGCCAACAATCTAGACCCGCCGATGTGGCGGGTTTTGCTGTTTCCCACAAAGTGGTACAAAATGGCGGCTATTTGTATTGGTTTTCCCACATCGCAAAAACTCTGCGCATAACGGTGATTATGTTAAATCGCCAATCCCACTTTTCTATACATTTAACGCATTATTGTATTAATTCAATGGATTGCGTACTATATAAAAACCTACCATTTGCGCAAGTGCGCAGTCAAATTTTATGGGGATGGCAATGACAGGCGAAGAAATGCGCGAAGTTCTGCACGGGCTGGGGTGGAAGCAGGCCGATTTGTGCCGGCGGCTCGACAAGAACAAGAACACTGTCAGTAAGTGGGCGACCGAAGGCCCGCCAAACTGGGTTGCCGAATATCTACAGATGGCGCAAGCGCTTGACCAGGTGCATCGGCGATTCATTCGGCCCGGCCGGGCTGCAACACCATCGGAACACGATGAGGACCAGCCCACAAGGGCGGAGAACATGGCGGCTAGTCTGGAAGATTGGCAACCAACGGAATAGCGTTACCAACAAACGCCCCGCCCTTTGCTGAGTATTGCCCGCTTCGGCGGGTTTTTCTTTGGGGGTGGGGGCAGGTCAAAGTCTGGAGCGTTCACGACAGGAAACCGCACGGTATCGCACGCGGACAAAAAACTCCCCGCTGGCAATAATTCAAATGAGCAAATGGCGGCATGGGAGGGCGGGTACGAAGTCGGGGCAGATTGGTGCCTAGACCGGCCGGTTAGAACCGCCCTCAATAATCTGTAGTTCTGGAACGGTTAATAAGGCGGAACAAGGGCCGGAAAAACTCTGGTTGCTGCTGGCGGAAGGGCTTGGGAAGGTGTCAGCTACATAAGGCTGCATTGGCTGGTGTTGCCTACACGCACCACAAAGTACCGGCAAAACCTACGCAGTGCCTACGCAGGTTTCAGACAGCAAAAAGCCCGGTCTTTTGAACCGGGCTAAGTGCCTGAATCTTTTGGTGGCCAGTCGCGGAATCGAACCACGGACACGCGGATTTTCAATCCGCTGCTCTACCAACTGAGCTAACTGGCCGTTGGGAGACCGAGATTAAACACCAGTCGGAAATCTGCGTCAAGCGTTTGTGTAGAAAATAATGCCAATCGGGTGGTTTTATCCAAAAATAGTCACATGCCATACCGATTAAAGATCTCCGTAGGCAGATTGAACAGTCACAGCGAGCAAGTGTTCGACACAGCGGCCTGGATAGTTACCAGCAATCTGCGGCATCCAGGAAAACGTTGCCGTCCTGGGCGACGTCCGGCCTGCCAGACAAATCGGACGCCTCTGACTGGACAATGGTCGGATGAAAGTGGCATTGACCGGTAATCCTCAGACCTCGGTAGGGTCAACATCAAGAGACCAACGCACATTGCGTTCGTTCAGCGCACGCAGGGCATCCAGCCAGTGGCCGAGAAAAGCCTGCAATACGCCGCGGTGATGATGTTGTACCAGCAGCTGTGCACGCTCCTTGCCGGCCAGTCGCTGCAAACTGGCGGCGACCGGGTCGAAGATACTCACCGGGGCGGCCAGATCAAAAGCCAACTGCGCCGCTCGGCGCAAGAATTGCTCTGCCTGCGCCAGCATTGGCGCCTCGGCGCGCAACAGCGCCTGATAGATAAAGGGCGGGAAACCGGCATCACGCCGCTCCTGCAGCAGAGCTTGGGCGTAGCCGTCAAAATCGTGGCGCATCACCGACTGATACAGCGGGTGTTCGGGGAATTGCGTCTGGATCAGTACTTCGCCGGCAAGTTGTCCGCGTCCTGCGCGGCCGGCCACCTGCACCAGCATCGAAAACAATCGCTCGGAGGCGCGATAATCCGAGCTATACAGGCCGCTATCGGCATTCAGCACACACACCAGCGACAAATCCGGAAAGTCGTGTCCCTTGGCAAGCATTTGCGTGCCGACAAGGATGTCGGCCTCGCCGTTATGTACCTTGCGGTAAATTTCGTCCCACGCGTCTTTGCGGCGGGTGCTGTCGCGATCAATGCGCAAGATGCGAGCGTCGGGAAAACGCTCTGCCAGCGCGGTTTCCAGCCGCTGCGTACCCTGCCCCAGTGGCTTGATGTCGAGATTGCCACAGTCTGGACAAGCAATGGGGATCGCCTCGTCTGCGCCACAATGATGGCAACGCAGGCGCCTTTCACGCAGATGCACCACCATGCGCGCGCTGCAGCGCTGACAGGCAGCGGCCCAGCCACAATCACCGCAGAACAGCACCGGCGCGTAGCCACGGCGATTGATGAATACCAGACTCTGCTCACCACGCTGCAAACGCTGCTCCAGCGCGCTCAGCAATTGAGGCGCCAAACCATCCACCAGGGCGGCGCGGCGCGTATCGATGCAGCGCACCTGCGGCAAAGCCGCATCGTTGGCGCGCTGATCCAGTTTCAGCAAACGATAACGGCTGGACGTGGCGTGATGATAGGTTTCCAGCGAAGGTGTGGCCGAGCCGAGGATGATGGGTATCTGCTGCTGCCGCGCGCGGTAAATGGCTACATCGCGCGCCGAATAACGCAAGCCATCCTGCTGCTTGAACGAGCCGTCGTGCTCCTCATCCACCACAATCAGCCCCAGCCGGGGCATCGGCGTGAACACCGCCAGCCGCGTGCCGAGCACAATCGAAACATCTCCCCGCTGCGATGCCAGCCAATGGGTGGCGCGCTCGGTATCGTTCAGACCGCTGTGCAGGCTGACAATCGGCAAACCGGGAAAACGCTGGCGGAAACGTTGAATCAGCTGCGGTGTGAGGTTGATTTCCGGCACCAGCACCAGCACTTGCCGGCCTTGCTGCAATGCCGCGGCAATCGACTGCAGATAGACCTCGGTTTTGCCGCTGCCGGTAATGCCATGCAGCAGCCAGACATTAAACCCCTGCAACTGCCCGACAATCGCAGTCAACGCGGCCTGTTGCTGGGCATTCAACGCTGGCTTGACGGATTCACACAAAACCGGCGCGGCCACATCCAGCAGGCGGCGCTCCACCCACTGCTGCTGCGCCCACCCCAGCAGGGCCTTGCGTGCTGCAGTGCCAAGCGTGGCAAGCTCGCTTTCAGCAACACACTGCTGCGTCTGCAGCAATGCCAGCAATGCCATTTGCACCTTGGCACGCCGCGACACCTGCAATGGCAAGGCTTCACGCCCCGCCTCCGTCAATTGCCAACCCGCAGGGCGCGCCTCAACAAACTCGCTGACACGCCGCAACAACACCGGCAAGCCGGTAAAAATACTGGGGCCGAGCGGATGCTGGTAATAACGCGCGCAAAACCGGCACAAGGCGAGGATATCCGGCGGCAATGCAGGCATATCGGGCAGTACCGCGCTCAGCTGCTTCAGCGCAGCCAGATCATGCTCGGAAGTTGAGGCCAGCTCGACCAACACGCCGGCAAGCGTGCGGCGACCAAACGGCACCACTACACGACAGCCAATATCCGCAGCAGTGATGCCCGGCGCCAGGTAATCAAACAGGCCTGGCAGCGGCACATCCAGCGCAATACGGGCGATCGGAGTGTTTTTCAAATTATTTCAACAAGTTGACAGGGTTTGTTAAAACCAGACTAAACACACGCCCGCAGAAGGCTGTCACGACGGGGTTTTTCCGCCAATCCACAGAATCTGTGGATAAGTTTGTGAGTATCTTGGGAAAACGCAGATAAATCTGCTGTTCATAAGGGTTTTTGCTAGTTTGCGCAAAATTTAGGCTGCAGCCTCTAACCTATACAAATCAACATCTTGCAAAATAACAACCGGCAAAAACCCATGCCAACGGCATTCATCGGTCAACACTAATAAAGTGTTGACAACTTAAAAATCAGGCGCCGGATGCCTGATGATAGGGCCGGCTCAAACGGTGCACCGCATCCACCAGCGCAGTCACATGATCCGGATTGGTGAACTGCGAAATACCGTGGCCAAGATTGAATACATGGCCACTGCCCGAGCCAAAAGAGGCAAGGATTTCAGCCACTTCTTTCTCGATTGCCTCGGGCTTGGCAAACAGCGCGTTCGGGTCGAAGTTGCCCTGCAGTGCCACCTTGTCACCAACGCGTGCACGCGCCTGGCCGATGTCAATGGTCCAATCCAGACCTACGGCATCACACCCGGTAGCTGCAATCGATTCCAGCCACAAGCCACCACCCTTGGTGAATACAATCACCGGCACCTTCTGGCCGTTGTGCTCGCGTTTCAAGCCCTGGATGATCTGCTCGATGTAACGCAGCGAAAACTCGTGATAGGCGCGCTGCGACAAGGCACCACCCCAGGTATCGAAGATCTGCACTGCCTGTGCGCCGGCTTCGATCTGCGCATTCAGGTATGCGGTCACCGCCTGCGCATTCACGTTCAAAATGTGATGCAGCAATTCCGGACGGTTGTAGAGCATGGTTTTCACCAGCGTCCAGGTATCGCTGCTGCCGCCTTCGATCATGTAGCAGGCCAGTGTGAACGGGCTGCCGGAAAAACCGATCAGCGGCACCGAGCCATCCAGCGCCACACGAATCTGCTTCACCGCGTCGATCACGTAACGCAGCTTGTCGGTTGGGTCCGGCACGGTCAGATTGCGGATTTCCCATTCATCACGCAGCGGGCGCTCGAATTTCGGGCCTTCACCTTCGGCGAAATACAGCCCCAAGCCCATCGCATCCGGCACGGTGAGAATGTCTGAAAACAGAATCGCCGCATCCAGCGGATAACGCGCCAGCGGCTGCAGGGTTACTTCGGTCGCCAGATCCGGCGACTGGCACAAGCCCATGAAATTGCCGGCACGGCGGCGGGTTTCGCAATATTCCGGCAGATAACGGCCGGCCTGACGCATCAGCCACATCGGCGTGTATTCAACAGGCTGGCGCAACAGGGCGCGCAGAAAAGTATCGTTTTTCAATTGGGTCATGATTCCAAGCCTTTGGGCTGAATGAAGTGTCTGCCATGGCAGGCAGCAACTAAACAGGCGCCACGACACTCACGAGAGTGCACGACGCAAATAACCGGGTAATGCCAACAATGCGTGATGAATCTCCGCATTGTAATAGCGCAGGTCGCTGATTTTACTCTCAAGCAGGCGTTGATTGATTTGATCCTGGCCAAACCCGGCCACATCTGTTGTCAACGATGCCACCGCGAGCACCCACATGCCGCCATAACTGGGGATTGGCAGCAGCATCAAGCGCAGCAGCGGAAACACCTGCCGCAGCGCCGCCTGCAAAGCCGCCACCTGCGGCAGCGCATACACCGGCGAGCCCAGATGCAGCGTCAAGCATCCACCTGGCGACAAACAGCGCGCCGCATCGGTGAAAAAAGCCGGGGTATATAAAGGAGCGGCAGCCCCCACCGGGTCGGTCAGGTCCAGCACAATCAGGTCATACGTTTCACTGCAGGCGGCAACAAAATCCTTGCCGTCACCAATGTGCAGCACCACTCGCGGATCATCGAATGCTCCGCCGTGCACGCCCGGCAGGTATTCCCTGGCCAACGCCACCACCTCGGCATCCAGCTCCACCACCTCGATACGTTGCACCGAGCCGTGTTTGAGCGCCTGCCGCGCCGAGCCGCCATCGCCTCCGCCCAGTATCAACACCCGCTGTGGCTGGTTTTGGCTTAACAATGCCGGATGTACCAGGGTTTCGTGATAATAGAATTCATCGGCTTCGGTGCTCATCAGCACCCCGTCGAGCCGGAACAGTCGGCCAAATGCCGGTGAATCGTAAACGTCGATGCCTTGATAAGCCGATTGCCGCGAGGCCAGCAACTGCGCCTCACCAATCTGCAGCGCCAACTGCGGTGCCAGATACTCTTCAAGCCGCACCTGCAGCTCCGCGCTGTAAACGCTGCAACTGCTCCTGCTGCGGCTGAAAAGACTGCTTCAACGCGGCATACAACTGCTCGGCCTTGGCACTGTTATCACCGGAATAATTGCAGACAAAAATATCCAGCGTCACCCAGCCCGACTCTGGCCAGGTATGAATCGCCACATGCGACTCGGCCAGCACCAGTGTGCCGGTGGCTCCCTGTGGCTGAAACTGGTGGAAACCGGCCCCCACCACACTCAAGCCAGCTTCGCGCGTCAGCTGTTCGCACAAGGCCTGCAGCGCCTCTGCGCGGCACATGGGCGCCAGCTGCGCACTGCAGCCATACCATTCTGCGAGCAGATGCAAACCTTGCATGTTTATTCCTGGATTGAGACTCTGACTCAGTATAGAACCGGTGCGCTGGCGCGGTTGGCGAGCAAAAGACCTCGATTTCACCGCATGCCTGCAAGCCGCTCTGGTATTGGCTTTGCAGCAAGGCTGCAGGCCGCGCCAGTATTGGCTTGCAGCCATGCCTGCAAACATCCGTCCGGTGAGACTCAAACCCAGTCGCGCGCCACCAGAAAATCGCTGTACAGCTCGGCCTCGGGCGAGCCCGGCTCAGGGCGCCAGTCGTAGCGCCATTTGACGATAGGCGGCATCGACATCAGGATCGATTCGGTGCGCCCGCCCGACTGCAGGCCAAACAAGGTGCCACGGTCGAATACCAGATTAAACTCGACATAACGCCCGCGCCGATACGCCTGGAAATCGCGCTCACGCTCGCCATAGGCAATGTCCTTGCGCCGCAGCACAATCGGCAGATAGGCATCGAGAAAGTGATCGCCAACACTCTGCATCAACGCAAAGCTGTGCTCAAAGCTGTTATCCGCCAGATCATCGAAGAACACACCGCCAATGCCACGCGGCTCTTGCCGATGTTTCAGATAGAAATATTCGTCACACCATTTCTTGAAGCGCGGGTAATAATCGGCACCAAACGGGTCGAGCGCTGCCTTGCAGCTACGATGAAAATGCCGCGCATCCTCGGCAAACGGATAATAAGGCGTCATGTCCATGCCCCCGCCAAACCAGAACACCGGCGCCTCGCCCTCTTTGGTGGCGACAAACATGCGCACGTTCATGTGCGTGGTTGGCACATACGGGTTGCGTGGGTGCAGCACCAGCGACACACCCATTGCCTCCCAGGCGCGGCCGGCCAGCTCCGGGCGATGCGCCGATGCCGATGGCGGCAATTGTTTGCCAGTGACGTGCGAAAAATTCACCCCACCACGCTCGAACAGATTCCCCTCTTCCACCAGCCGCGAAATACCCCCCCCCCCTCCGGACGCAGCCATTCATCGCGACGGAACGGTGCGCCGTCCAGCGATGCCAGCGCATCCACAATGCGCGCCTGCAAGCCAAGCAGATAGCCTTTAACCAGATTACTGTCCATTTTTCACTCCACGAAAAATGGGCTGGTAGTCCAGCCCATTCAGCGATTCAATCCATCCACATCACACGTTGAACAGGAAGTTCATCACGTCGCCATCCTTGACGACATAATCCTTGCCCTCCGAGCGCATTTTGCCCGCCTCTTTCGCACCCTGCTCCCCCTTGAAGGCAATGAAGTCCTCAAAAGCGATGG
>JACCDG011910943.1_pt1 | contig 10494 bp, 10 predicted proteins | sample 7442471 | NCBI WGS metagenome assembly JACCDG01 (sample SAMN15323444, study PRJNA562643) | freshwater metagenome | isolation source: river surface water | place: USA:Blue River Watershed | collected 2017-08-17 | reverse complement strand
GCTCATTTAAAGGAACGACGATCCCAGGTGTAGAGATGCAGATGGATAAGGATCAAGGAATGGTTAAGTTAACCAACCAAAGACTTATCTTTGCTGGCCCAATCGCAACTACCGAGTGGGCATTTGCAAAACTACTCTCATCTTTTTCGAATCCAGCGCGAACCGAATTCATCTTTGGAGTTTCAAACCGACAAAAATCATCCGGCCTTAGGTTTTCTCCCGAAGATGGTTACACCTTCGCCCACCTATTTGCTTTAGGCCTTTACTCCTATGAAAACGGAATCCCGGCCACCATTCAAGCAATTCAGAATGAGTTAAAAGAAGGCACTATAGATAAACCAAAGTTGGAGTTACCGCCAAGCGTTTAGGGAATTTAATTGCTTTTCTTAGGACGAGTTTTGGGAATTAAGAGCAAAACTTTGCCACATTTTCTTTTGCTTTTGCATTTCCAAGGTCGGCAGCTCTTACCCACAACTTGCAGGCTGCAGAATTGTTATTGTCGACGACATTCAGAATTGCACCAAGTTGAACCATACTTGTGGGATCATTTTTATCCACACCTTTCTGATACCAAACTTTAGCGTTAACATAATCACCTTTGCCTTGTAGATAGAAACCATAGAAAAAAATCGATCCAATTTCGCCCTGAGACGCACCCACTTTGTCATATTTAGCAGCCTCTTCTGGATCATCTCGCTCAATGTATAGCCGAGCTAATTTATAAGACGCCGTACCGCTTCCCAAATCTGACGCCTTTTTCCACGCAGCAATTGCTTTTGGAAAATCCTTCTTTAAGTAATAGATGACGCCAACATTAACAAGAGCATCAGCACTTCCATCTTCGGCAGCGCTCTGATACCAAACTAGAGCTTGATCTTTATTTGCTAGCCCATCGTAAGCCTCGGCTATGAGTGTTTTAGTCGCTAAATTTGGCTTCTTTATCTTTAGGTAATTGTCGAGAGCCTTTTGCCATTCTTTAGTGGATGCATAATTCATTCCCACTCTGTAGTAGCCCTCTTGATCACCAAGATCGGCGGAAGCTTGATACCATCGCCTTGATTCTTTCATATCCTTTTCTAAGAAATAGATTTTTCCTAGGCCATTCATGCACCAAGACTTTCCACCATCGCTGGTTGCTGCGTCAACACAGCTTTGGTACCACTTTTTAGCTTGTGAGGTTTCGCCATTCTCATAAAGCACGCCAGCCAATCTGTACATTGAAAGAGCACTCTTTTTGTCAGCACCTTTCTGCCACCAAGAGATAGCATCTTTCGCGTCACCTTGTTCATAGTAGTAAAATCCAATGTGGTAATAACCATTCAGATCGCCTGAATTAATCAGCGCTTGGCATGTCCTAAGGACATCCTCCTCAACATTGTCACGATAAGTAAAGTCGCTACAAGTTGGAGAGTTCGAAGCACCAGGAGTTTCTCCAGCATTACTGGTTTTGCCACCGAAAGCTCCCAATAATTGGGAAGCAGATACCTTGGGGGAAGCAGATACCTTGGGGGATGTATCCGGGGATGCAGCCGGGGATACCTTGGGGGATGCAGCCGGGGACGTGATAACTTCGATAGCGTTCTTTTCTGTCCCACTTAGAAGGCTTACTCCAATCACAGTTGCTATCGCTGCGGTTCCGATTGAGAGCAAAAAGTTCTTTATGTTTCGGCGAGCGAACGTGTTTTGAATTTCATTGGATGGTTTTACTCTAACGAGCTTTCGGTCGGCTTGGGTGAGAGTCTCGATTAATTGCTTCGAGTTCTGTTCATTTAGCTTTTCGATACCGAGGTGATCTCTAAGGTGAGCAATAAAAATGTCGAGTGAAAGCCTTTGTGATGAGGCCTTGTAAAGAAGAGGGACCAAAGCTTCCTTTTGATCTTGTGTGAGTTGTTCAAAATTCGGCAACTCAGAGCTAATCGCCTCTTGCCACTCACGTGCAGTGTTGCCTGCAAACGGATAGTGACCGGTTCCCGCGAAGATCAACGTTCCCGCGAGAGAAAAGACATCCATAGCGATGGTGCGTTCTAAGCCGAATTGTTCGGGTGACATAAAAGGTGGAGTACCAACCGTCAACTCAACAGATGTAAGGCGAGGGTCCTTTTCAAGATACGAAAGACCGAAATCTATCAACACGGGTCCTGAATTTCCGAGGACAATGTTTCCGGGGCTAACGTCTTTGTGAATCACATTCTGCGAGTGGCAGTAGTTCAGAGTTTCTGCCAACGAGAGCGCTAATTCATACCATTGATCTCCCACGACTGGGCCATTTTGCTTAACATGAATTTCAAGATTCAAACCATCGACATACTCGACAGCAAAATAAGGCACTAGGGTGTTTGTGTTGCTTTCTACGTACTTAGCTATATTTGGATGATCCAATAGTTCTAAGTTCTTAATCTCGGTAAAGAATCTATCTACCGCTAATTCATTGTGAAGATTCTCTTTCCTTATCACCTTAAGCGCAGCAACCTGATTCTTCTTTTCAGCCAAGTAAATGGTGCTTTGACCACCCTCGGCAATAAATCCTTTGAGAGTCCAGCCTTGAAACGACTTCGGGTCACCGTCACGTAATGGCTGGATTGGCGACTTCACTAGATAAGGGTATCCGCAAGTGAAAAATCGGGGTAGGGACCTTACGGTCATTTAAAGATGTGCGTTGAGCTCTATTTCAACATCCGAGAGAATCTCTCGTTTTGGATTGGTTAGTTCAACAATCAGGCTATTGCCTTCTGACTCTAAATTCACACTTATCGAAGGTGCCTTTGGATTCCTGATTAATTGCCCTCTTAGCAAATTGATAGCAGGAGTTATCAGATCTTTATCGACCGAGGGTAGGTTGAAGGTAATCTTCAGCGAGCTATTTCCAATCTTTGAGGTGTAGCTAGCTAGTTTCGTTGAAGAACCCTTCGGCTTCTTAGCCGCCGCTTTATAGGCTCTTCTGGTGCTTTTAGTTTCATTCAGGTCTCGTTGCAATTGTTCCCAAGTGCGAGCCTTGTAATTCACAAGATCCGCAAACCTACCCTGGATTGAATCTTCAAGATATCCGCTCCACTTGAATCCAAGTTCCATGCTCAGAATTTCTGAGCCATATGACTGCCAATGCTTCGAGTAACTTGAAATGGACTTTGTACTTACTGTTCCTTTTTTACTTCGGGAAGCTTGCTTGTCACTATTCTCTAGTTGGGAGTTGCTCAGGAAGTCACATAACTCATCAACTGCGTTTAGCCATTCCGAAACCGATTCTTCGCTGCGAAGTGAAACCTTGGTGATTGATTCAACTCTCGTTTCATATTCATTTAATTCTGTCTTTGATATCAACATAGCTTGGAGTTTGAACGAAGGCACTTCACATTGTGCAACGTACGACTGAACTGCACCTACGCGAAAACGGGCGTAGTTCAGAAGCTTGCTATGGGGGGAGACAATTTCAAGGATTTCATTTGCAACTGTTTCTAGATCAGATTCGTGCACGGAAGAGGAACCCAGGCGGGTCATCAAACTGTTGAATCCCCATTGCCCACCGGCTATTGCCGCAGAAACTAGTGAGCTACTTAAGGAAGCATTTAATGTTCCCAAGTCGGCACCTTTGAAGTAGGCAGTGATATCAGCAAGTGCGGCGCGCTCAACCATTTGGCGACAGTCCTTTAGCTCGGCGCTTGAGTGCGCTTCGAGCACACGCAACGCCTCCGAACCTTTGAGATTGCCTTTGGTTGTAGCCATGCCAAAACCATATCAAGTTTCTATCAGAATGCAAATCTTGCTATCAAAGGCTGAGGCGTGTCGCGACACGCTCAAAATGAGGCAATTTAAACAGGCACTTGACATCTATCAATTTCTATCAATATTGTAGACCTATGACAACCAAGTTGGTTGTGAATAGGAGATGAAAATGATTAAGAAGAATTCAGTGAAAGTATTGAAAAACAATGCTTTTAGAGTTTTGGTTGTTGGTTTCAGCGGTGCGGCTCTGGTCATGTCGTTGTCAGCATGCACCCCAGTCGGTGCCCTGAAATCAGCCTATGAGGGCGAACCCTTCCCTCAGATGCCAGCTCCCGAGGTAGCTACTTACGTCCTGGACTTGTCGGGGTCCACTTATCCAACAGCTCAGTTGGAGGCTCTGGGTTCAGGAATTGATGAATTCATCGCCGGGCGATCTTTGGGTAACCCTTTCGCCCAGACTCCAGTAGCTCCTCGGGGCTTGAGCATCCAGTTCGTCACCCAGAACTCAGCCCAAGCTCCTCGAATTCTTCTCGTATCAACAAAGACAAGCCAAAGCCTTTATGAGTTCGTCAAGGAAAAGACCACCAACCTTGAGGGAGCTCTCCAACTATGGGATGGCTTGATTAGCGCACGAACAGAAATTTGGCAGGACTCAGCACTGGAAGCCAATCAGGTTGCGTGTGTAACGAGAGTTGTGGAGATGTTGGGTCGTCAACAACTTCTCCCTGATGCACTCAAAATCCCAGCAAGCATCATCTGCCAAGACGCAAAACAAACAGCAGCATCCTTCAAGCGTCTTCAAGACTTTGTATCAAACCCAAGTATTGAAATGGGTTCTGATGTCAAAGGCGCGATCGACGCAAGCTTGAAGAACCTTGCAACAGCAAGTGCACAAAACCCAACTGCGCGCATCACCCTTGTGATCGCCTCTGACTTAGTCGACGAGGTTTCCTTAACCCTTCCTCGCCGATTAGCTGGACTCGATTCCAAGGGTGTGTGCCAGGTGGCGACACAAGATGCAGGAAATGTGACCAGTGATTACACCTCCTTTGAAGTAGTAATTGTTGGCGCTCGCAATTCAAAGGTAAATACAAAAACGCTAGACCAGGTCCAGTCCTACTGGGCTTGTTATTTAAATCAAATCGGCATCACAAACATAACCGAGCAGTCTGATCTTTCAGGCTACTAACCTACAAAAAGAAAATGGAGAAAAAAATGAAAACCAAGTCAACATCATCAGCACCAAAGGCAATCGTTAAGGATGCTCGCAAGCAAGGTAAGCGAGATGGTAAGAACCAAGTTCCGCGTCAGGAATGGACTAGAAATAGTGTTCCTTACCTAATGCAGCTACAGCGTCAATATGCTGCGTTTGGTCGTGAACTTGATCTTCAACTTGAAGAGAAGAAGCTTCAAAAGGAATCACAACGTGTAAATGCGATTCGCACTGAGATTCAGGAAAAAGGTAAGTCCACTGCACTTCAGAACAATCTCGCACGCGCGGAAGCTGAATTGAACACAGCTCAAGCCAAGCTTGATGGGGGAGTAGATGAAGTCCCAATGGCAAAGTTTGCACGCATGCGCTTGATTACTAATAGCTTCTATTTACCTTTCCTCTTCTTGCTGTTTATTGGTGAATTCACCATCACTGCACCAGCTTTCCGCGTCTTACTTGGAGAAAAAGTAGGAACATCACTTATCGTCACATTGGCAGTGAGTGGATTGACTGTAGGTGCAGCGCACATTCTAGGAATTTACTTTAAGTCCCTATTTGACCGTAACCGCCCTAAGTCAGGAATCTACAACGCAATATTCATAACTATCGGAGCTATGGTCGTGGCAACAATTACATTCTTGTCAAACATCCGCGGCCGTAACTCAGTCCTAACATCTGGAAACTTAACTGGAATGAACGAAGATCAGAAGATCATTTACCTCTGGGCTTTCTACACAATCGTTCAACTGACTTTCATCGCTGTAGGTATCGCCATTTCATTCATGCACTACTCGGAAATTGAAAGCGAAGTAGGACGTGCAAAGCGCAAGGTCTGGTTCCTTCGCAAGCTACAAAATCGCCGCGAAGCAGCAAAGTTGAAGTCAGGCGCATCAGTCGAAGAGTCAGATATCGACACCTCAAAAATGCTAGATCGTGAACTAGAGGTCCTAGAAAGCAAGAAGATCCTTCTTCGTGCTCAGTATGAAGAGGCAGTTGCCATCTATCGTGATGCAAACATCCAATCTCGCCGTGACGAAATGAGCGGTGCTCATCCTTCACTTCAAGCATCGGAGTTGGATTTTCGTACCTCAGGACTTGACTTCAGCACCTCAGAGTTAGCAGCGGCGCGATGAATCGAAAGAAAGTTGCCTTTGCGGTGGGGATTGGCTTGATGTTTTCACTGTTATCAAGTCAATCAGCCCCAGCCGTAACCACGGTAGCGAGAGTTACCGATGGTGACACAGTCACTCTTACAACAGGGGAAAAAGTTCGTTTGCTTCAAATTGATACACCTGAACTCTCATCATCTGAATGTTTTGGATTCGAAGCACGTAATGTGTTGATAGGTCTACTTAGCGGCCCTGGATCGGTGACCCTAAAGGCAGATCCAAAGCTGGATCAAGTGGATCGCTATGGACGTTTACTTCGATACATATTCGTTGGAAAAACTAACATCAATCTGAAGATGGTGGAAATGGGCGCAGCAGCACCCTACTTCTATCGAGGTGAGAGAGGGCAATACTCAAGCCAAATGCTTAGAGCTGCCAGAAACGCAAAGTCAAAATCTTTGGGTCTTTGGAAAAGCTGTCCTGGCACGCAATTGACCCCAACGAGTGCAATCACAACAATGATTAAAGGATTGTCGGGGGTTTCCCAAAACGCTACCAGTAGCGGAAAGTGCGATCCTAACTACGCGGGCTGCATTCCAGTTTCGGCTACAGATTTAGACTGCAAGGACATCAAAATTCTTGGACTTGCTCCAGTAAAAGTTGTTGGGCGAGATGTACACAATTTCGACCGCGACGGTGATGGAATTGGTTGTGACAAATGATCCCCTTGTCTTTCTTCAGTGCGCACGCTCGAATCTATTGCCCAGTTCAAAGGTGTTTACGAAAAATGAACGATGCTGAAAAGAATGACTATGCAACACAGCTTTCTGACTACGTCTTCTCCCTGGGGGAGCGTACGTTTAATCCACAAATTCAAACTCAAAACTAAGGAGAAATCATGTTTAACACATTCAAAGGTTCATTAGAAAAGTATGTTGACTTCAGTGGTCGTGCAACAAGAAAAGAGTTTTGGACATTTGTCCTCTTTATGTACCTGTCTGCTTTTCTCGCAGGAATTGCAGATGGCCTAATCGGAACAGAATTTATTGGCAATCTCGTTGTTCTAGGTCTATTTCTCCCTTACATATCTTGCGCAGCACGCCGCATGCATGATGTTGGTAAAAGTGGCTGGTTCATGATTGTGCCTTTCTACAACCTAATTCTTGCTCTATCTCCATCTGTTCCCGAAAAGAGCGAGTAGCGATGAATGTGAGAGATGAATCAAATAAATTCATTGCCTTCCTGGCAATCATCGCAACATCCTTTGCCCTCGGTGCATTTTTTCTAGCCTGGGCGCCTGCACAGCAATACACCAATGCAGATCCCGCAGGCGATGGATTTGTTCCACCAAGAAGTATTCAATCTTTGGTAGATACAACCCAAGAATCTACGGTGACCGTTTGGTGCTACGTAAACAGCAAAAAGGAGTCACAAGGAACTGCTTGGGCTCTAGAACTTGAGACTAATCAATCAGATGAATACCCAACGACCTTGATTACTAATCATCATGTTATTGATAGTTGTATCGGTCCTGATTCGAAAATCACAATTAATCTTCCATATGAAAAAGAGACAGAAGCTGTAATCATTAAATGGGATGAAAAGAATGACCTTGCGGTGTTAGCAACCAAATTGAAGTTACCCAAACTACAACTCTCTGAAAACATTCCGTGGCCAGGGTATTGGATGATGGCACTAGGAAGCGCTGATGGCTATGAAGGTTCTGTTTCATTTGGTAGTGTCTTAAATCTTGCCTACAACGAAATTTTGATCACTAACAACATTTCACGCGGTAATAGCGGTGGACCTCTTGTAGACAACGAAGGTTTTGTCGTTGGTGTTGTGACGTGGGGCGCAGAAGATGAGCAATACAACGGCGCAAAATCGCTCGATGCAATGTGTTCGAAAATCTTGAAATGCAACTATGAAATAGACGGTGAAAGAACTTGGTGGGACTACTCGGATGACTGAGAGGCCTAGCCAGGAAGCATCATATTTGTCAGTCACTCTGAGTAACTTGGTCTCATGAAGCGAAAGTGTCCAACCTGTAACTCCAGCGATGGGGTCCGGATCATCCTTTGGGGGATGCCCGATGGCCCACCGGATGAATCCAAGTACTACATCGGAGGCTGTCTGATAGATGACCAAATGCCTGACTACAAGTGCATTACTTGTGGCTGGGAAGGGTTTGTTAGATCGAGAGAAGCGAATAATTACCGGCATGTTTAGGCAAGTGCTGCAAAGCTTTCCTTTTTCTTGGAATCGATGGCTCGTAGCCCAAAGGAAGCCAAGGTAGGCTAACTTCATGAGAGCGGATGCAACCAAGTTTCTCAATTTCTTACATAAAGCTAACCAATTTGTGATTCCCATTTATCAACGGAACTATTCTTGGGATGAAAAACAGTGCCAACAACTATGGGAAGACATTCTTCGAGTTGGATCTAATGAGTCAATTCCACTGCACTTCGTCGGATCGATTGTCTATGTACATAGCTCTCAGTCAACAGTCGCAGTAAGTGCACCGCTGTTAGTAATTGATGGCCAGCAGCGTCTAACGACGCTTACGATTCTGCTTGAAGCATTGGCGCGAGCACTTGGAGAGAATGAACCTCTCGACGGTTTCTCAGAGAAAAAAATCCGCAATAAGTATCTGAGCAACCCTGATGAAAATGATGAACGCCTTTACAAACTTCTTCTTTCAGATACTGATAAAGACAGCCTTATGGCCTTAATTAGAGGTGCAGACCTACCTAAAAATCATTCGCTTCGAATTAAGGAAAACTTCGAATTCTTCACTGAAAAACTTTCTGACAAAAATACAAGTATTGAGCAAGTTTGTCGGGGAATAGCAAAACTTATGATCGTTGATATTGCACTTGAGCGTGATCAAGAAAACCCACAGTTAATTTTTGAAAGCATGAATTCAACTGGAAAAGCTCTTAGCGAAGCGGACTTGATCCGAAACTATATATTGATGGGACTCGAGCCGACACTTCAATCTTCGATCTATATCGATCTATGGCGCCCAATGGAACTGGAATTCGGTCAAGAAGCTTATGGTGACCAATTCGATGACTTTATGAGACATTTCTTAACGCTAAAGACTGGCGACATTCCTCGTCTAAGCGAAGTGTATGAAGCTTTCAAAGAGTACTCAGTTAAATTCTTTGCTGAAGATGGAAATGTACGAGATCTGGTGTCTGACATTAGAAAGTACGCTCGATATTTCGTAGCGATGGCTCTGGATGGGGAGAGCCACCCGAAGTTAAAACCATTGTTTGACGACCTATTTAAGTCACTCAATTACAGCGTTGCTTACCCGTTCCTTATGGAGATTTACTCTGATTTTGAAGCGGGGATTATTGAAGAGAAAGATTTTATTGAAGTTATCAAATTGGTTGAGAGTTATGTGTTTAGGCGTTCGATATGCCAGATTCCAACTAACTCAATGAACAAGACTTTTGCTGAGTTTACTCGCCATATTGACAAGTCTAATTACTTAAGCAGCCTTAAGGGCCACTTCTATCAATTAAAGAGTTATCGTCGCTTTCCTTCAGATGCTGAATTCAAGTCTGTGCTTTTGTATCGTGATGTTTATAATTTCATGCACCGAAGCTATCTATTACGCAAGCTGGAGAATTTTGGGAAAAAAGAGTTTGTTTCAGTTGAAAATTACACAATTGAGCATGTACTCCCACAAAATCCAAACCTTGGAATTGAATGGCAAATTGAACTAGGTGAAGATTGGAAAGCAATACAAGAACGCTATCTTCATACCATTGGGAACCTAACCCTAACTGGCTACAACTCTGAGTACAGCGATCGCCCCTTTAGCGAAAAGAAATCTATGAAAGGTGGCTTCCTAGAGAGCCCTCTCAAGTTGAACAAAGCCATCGCTGCGCAGGAAAAGTGGAACGAAACTGCAATTCTTGAACGAGCTAATCAGATTTCTGATGAAGCTCTTAGAATTTGGCAGTCACCAACGCTGTCTCAAGATGAAATCGCAAAGTGGGCTAAGGCACCAGATCCTGAAAAGCAACAGACTACCTATTCAATTGATGATCATGAATACCTATCGCGCCCCAACGTTAGAGAGTTGTTCGATGCTCTAAGAGCTGAAGTGATGAAGATGGACCCAGAAGTATCTGAAACCTTCTTGAAGTATTGGATCGCTTATAAAGTAAATACTAATTTTGTTGACGTCGTCCCCAAGGCAAAGGGTTTGAGATTGAGTATCAATATGAGGTACCCAGAGATTTCCGATCCAGCTGGCATGACCGAAGATATCTCTGAAAAAGGGCGCTGGGGGAATGGCGATGTCTCGGTCCATTATCGAAGGCTGGAAGATTTACCCTACATAATGGGCTTAATCCGTCAGTCATATGAAAAGCAGCTTTCCTAAAAGGTCTTACGATTGAAAGTGCTTCTTTTGTCAGAGACCTTGCGTAGAGT
>JACCDG010265343.1_pt1 | contig 10494 bp, 6 predicted proteins | sample 7442471 | NCBI WGS metagenome assembly JACCDG01 (sample SAMN15323444, study PRJNA562643) | freshwater metagenome | isolation source: river surface water | place: USA:Blue River Watershed | collected 2017-08-17 | reverse complement strand
TTGAACGATGTAAAGAAAAGAATGGATAGCGCGATCGAAACCGTGCGCAAGGAATTTTCCGGCCTGCGCACCGGCAGAGCCAGCCCGCAATTGCTGGATCCCGTGGTTGTCGACGCCTATGGCAGCAAAATGCCGCTGAACCAGGTCGGCAGCGTCAACATCCCCGAAGCGCGCATGCTCACCGTCCAGGTATGGGACCAAGGGCTTGTGTCCTCGGTCGAAAAGGCGATCCGCGAAGCCAATCTTGGCGTCAACCCGCAATCCGAAGGCAATGTGATCCGCCTGCGCCTGCCGGATCTGACCCAGGAACGCAGGGCGGAATTGTCCAAGCTCGCCGGCAAATACGCCGAAGCGGGCAAGGTCGCGATCCGCAACGTCCGCCGCGACGGCATGGAGCTGGTCAAAAAAATGGAAAAGGACAAGAAAATTTCCGAGGACGATTTGGCGCGGCTTGAAAAAGAAGTGCAGAAATTGACCGATGATCACGTCAAGAAAATCGACGAAACGCTCGCCGCCAAAGAAAAAGAAATTATGCAGGTATGAGGATTGATAGATGGCCAATAAGGCAAATGAGGCGGGGGCGAATTTAGCGGTTTTTGAAGACAGGAAAATCCGCCGCGTTTATGACGAGCAAGCCGAATCATGGCTGTTTTCGGTGGTGGATATTATAGCCGTTCTTACGGACAGCGTAAACCCGCGCGACTACTGGTTTAAAATGAAAATCCGGGTCAAGGCAGAAGATGGGCTTGAACTGTCGACAATTTGTCGACAGTTGAAAATGAAGGCTTCGGATGGAAAAATGCGCGAAACCGATTGTGCGAGCGTCCAGGGCATATTTCGCATCATTCAATCTATCCCTTCGCCTAAGGCGGAACCTTTTAAGGCCTGGCTCGCCAAGGTGGGGCACGAGCGTATTCAGGAAATCGCCGACCCGGAAAAATCGCTGAACCGCGCCAGAGAAAATTGGAAAAAGCACGGGCGCAGCGAAAAATGGGTGCAGCAGCGGATGATGGGCCAAGAAACCCGCAACAAGCTGACCGATTATTGGAAAGAGCATGGCATCCAGCAAGGCCAGGAATTTGCCGTATTGACCGATATCATCCACCAAGAATGGGCGGGGCTTAGCGTTAAAAGTCATAAAAAGCTAAAAGGATTGAAGACTCATAACTTGCGCGACCATATGACCGAAGCCGAACTGATTTTTACCGCGCTTGCAGAACTATCCACGCGGCAGATCGCTGAAACCGTCAATGCCGCCGGGATGGAAGAAAACAAGAAAGCCGGCAGAACCGGTGGCGCGATTGCCAAGAAAGCCCGGATGGAACTGGAGCATAAAACCGGGAAAAAAGTCGTTTCGATGCAAAATTATTTGCCTCAAAATAAACAAAAACTCTTGAAAAGATCCGGCAAGGGATAGTTTTCTTGCCAGGCAATGAATCAATGACCGCCACCTTAAACCACATCGCCATCATCATGGACGGCAACGGACGCTGGGCGCAGGCGCGGGGATTGCCGCGCAGCGCCGGGCATCAGCGCGGCGCCGACGCCGTAAAGCGCTGCTGCGAGGCGGCGATGCAGCAGGGCGTGCGCTATTTGACCTTGTTCGGCTTTTCGTCGGAAAACTGGGCGCGGCCGGAAAGCGAAGTGACGGAACTGATGGGCCTGTTGCGCCGCTATCTGCAATCCGAAACCGCCGAATTGCACGACAAGGGCGTGCGGCTGCGCTTCATCGGCGACCGGCGCAAATTTTCGCCCGACATCGTAAAATTGATGGCTCAGGCGGAAAGCCTGACCAAGGGCAACGACGCCATGCATCTGACCATCGCCTTGAATTACGGCGGTCGGCAGGAAATCTTGCAGGCGATGTCGCGCATCCTGTTCCAGTCTTTCCAATCGATGGCGATGGAAAAGGGGGCGATGGACAGGGGAGTGATGGATAAAGACCAGGCGGGAACCCAGCCGATTATCCCTTGGAATCTCGATGAAAAGGAATTTGCCGCCTATCTCGATACATCCGATTTGCCCGATCCCGATTTGATCATCCGCACTTCGGGCGAAAAACGGCTTAGCAATTTCTTGCTGTGGCAGTCGGCTTATGCCGAGCTGGCCTTTTTGGACGTATTGTGGCCGGATTTTACAGCCGATGATTTGCAAAAAGCGCTGGACGATTACCATGGCCGGGAACGGCGTTTCGGCAAGGTGCGGCATGGCTAGGCTTTTGGACAAGAATTTTTATCTGCGCGCCGCCTCGACCGTGGTTCTGTTGCCGCTTTTGGTCTTGTGTATTTATTGGGGCGGGGCGGTTTTGGCGGCGGTGCTGGTGCTGGCTTGCGCCGTGATGGCCCAGGAATGGCACAATATGATACGCGGCAAAATCGCCTTGCCGCGCGGCGCGGTTTGGTACGCTTTGGGCGCGGCGTGGATTTTGATACCGATGGGCAGTCTTTATTATATAAGGTCGATGGGCGATCAGGCCTATATCGCTGTGTTCTTCGCGCTGGGCATCGTTTTCGTCACCGACACCGCCGCCTTTATTTTCGGCAAGCTGATCGGCGGGCCGAAATTGGCGCCCTCCATCAGCCCGAACAAAACTTGGTCGGGCGCGGTGATGGGCGTGGTCACGTCGGTGGTTGCGGTCGCCGCCGCCTTTCATTGGATTACGCCTTTATATTCCGTTATCGACGGCAAGGCCGTAATGGATTGGGAAATCATTTTCGGGCTTGCCGGAATGATCGCGACGCTGTCGGTGTTGACGCAAATCGGGGATCTGCTGGAATCCAAATTGAAACGCCGTTTCGGCGTCAAGGACACCGGCAACATCATCCCCGGCCATGGCGGGATTTTGGACCGCACCGACGGCTGGGTTTTGACCCTGCCGGTCTTTTTGCTGGGATTGACGTATATTGTCGCAAACGCCGCACCATAAATCCAAAATCAGCGTTCTTGGCGCGACCGGCTCTGTCGGGCGCAGCGCAATCGACGTCATAAAACAGCATCCCGATAAATTTGAAATAGCGGCGCTGACCGGAAACGGCAATATCGCATTGCTTGCGGCGCAGGCGAAATCGCTGGGCGCAAGAATGGCGGTTACGGCGGATGCGGCAAAATATAAGGAACTGCAAAGCGCGCTTGCGGGAACAGGCATCAAAGCCGGCGCGGGCGAAAATGCGCTGATAGAGGCGGCGTCGATGCAGACCGATATCGTCGTTGCCGCCATCATCGGCTTTGCCGGGATAAAACCCGCCTATGCGGCTTTGCCTTATACCAAAAAACTCGCGCTCGCCAGCAAGGAATGCATGGTCTGCGCGGGCGAATTGTTCCATCAAAGGGCGTCGCAATCGAACTGCAAAATATTGCCGCTGGATTCCGAACATAACGGCATTTTCCAGCTGATTGAACATGACCCATTGGATTCCATCGCTGAAATCGCCTTGACTGCGACCGGCGGGCCGTTCCGCAATTGGATGCCGCAGCAATTGGCGCGGGTGACGCCGGAGCAGGCGGCAAAGCATCCGGTTTGGAACATGGGAAAAAAGATTTCGATCGATTCCGCAACCTTGATGAACAAGGCGCTGGAATTGATCGAGGCGAAATATCTTTTTGCGCTGCCGTCTGAAAAAATCAAAGCCCTGATTCACCCGCAAGCGATCGTACATGGGTTGGTGCGGTATAGTGACGGCGCGGTCAAGGCGCATATGGGCGTTCCCGATATGACATTACCGATCCGCCATGCCTTGTTCTGGCCGGAAAGAATGCTTGCGCAAAGCGGCCATATGGGCTGGGCGCAGCTGAACGGGCTTTTATTCGAACCCGCCGATCCCGCGCATTATCCCGCGCTGAGGCTGGCGGCGCAAGCCATGCGGCAGGGCCAGGCAGCCTGTATCGTTTTGAATGCCGCGAATGAAATAGCGGTAGAACGGTTTTTAAACCACGAGCTGATCTTTACCGATATCGCGGTTTTGGCGGAATCGGTTTTGGAATCTATGGCCGGGGCGTTGCTGGGCATGTCCATCGAGGAGGTCCAAGATATTAACGACAAGGCGCGCCAAGCCGCTATGTCTTGGAATCCAAAAGCAAAAAACCGCGCCGGTTAAGCAAGATCACGCGCACCTCACGGAAATTTTTTATATAATTTATTGCACCTGCGAAAAGAGTGTGTAACAGTGATGCGCGTATAAGGATCGTCACTCTAACGATTAGGGCAGGTTCCGATGAAAACGACGGCACAAAATCTTGGCTTTACGATTCTTATTTTATGTTTTTTTGCCTTATTTCCCACGAAATCCGCTAAGGCCTATTGGGTAAGCGGCGGAACTTGCGGTCAAACCTGCTCTTCTGCGCAACAGGCTTGCGATGATGCGGCGGTGCGTTTTCAGCGCAGTTTGCTTGGCATGTATCCTATTTTTGGACAGGGTAAAATGCTGGGATATACTTGCGATCTTGATCCGGAACCAATCAATATTGGCGATTATCTGACATTCCCGAATTGCACTCTTATACATCAGGTTAAGGATGCGTCCTCATACAGCGGCTGTGTTGCAAAAATTCCGCCGAAGCAAGCTGGCAAACAATGCGGCCAGGCGGGGAATCCTATTACCATAGTCAACGGCAACAAATATTTGCAAGCCAGCGATTATCAATCCGGCGGATATGAATCCATTTCATTCGACAGATTTTATAATAGCCTCGAACAATACGCCAATAGCTCATCGCCTTTTCGCCAGCCAATGCTTGGGGTCAGATGGCGCACCAATTGGGATAACAGTTTAGAATTCCTAAGCACGATAATCATCTATGCCCGGCGCTCCGATGGCCAAGAAATCCAATTTAGCAAATCCGGCGGCGTATGGATACTGCCCGGCGGATATACGGATGTGCCGTACCGTTTGCGCGAAGTAGGCGGAAATTTCGAGCTGATCGATTACAGCGATACCGTCGAAACGTATGACAGTACGGGCAAAATGATTAGCCGCGTAACAAAAAGCGGCTATACCCAGACGCTAAGCTATACCAACAACAAACTAACCAGTGTTTCGGACAGCTACGGCCGCAGCCTGACATTTACCTATAACGGCAATTATTTGGAAACGGTGACCGCGCCGGATAACCAGGTTTATACCTATGCTTATCAGCCGCTGAACAGCTATGGGCCAGAGCCGAAAATTTTACTGTCGGTGACCTATCCCGATGCGACGCCATCGAATCCTGCGGATAATCCGAAGATCACCTATTTATACGAAGATGCCGGATTCCCCCAGGCGGTGACCGGAATCGTGGATGAAAAAGGCAACCGTCTTGCCACCTATGGGTATAACAGCGATGGAAGGGCGGTTTTGACCACTCATGCGGGTGACGCCGACAGGCACAGCATCGTTTACCATGCCGATGGCCGCAGAACCGTGACCAATCCTCTGGGTAAGGAAACAATTTATCATTATAGCACGGTGCAAAACGCGCCCAAGGTCACGCTGGTTGAGGGCGTCGCCAACGGCACATGCGAAGCCGCGAATCAAAGCTATAGCTATAGCAGCAACGGATTCCTATCCAGCAAGCTGGATTGGAAAGGCAACCGTACCAATTACACCTATAATAATCGTGGCCTGCAGGAAAGCCGCACCGAAGCGTTTGGAACGCCGCTTGTCCGCACGATCACAACGCAATGGCATCCGACCTTCCGTTTGCCGACGCAAATTACCGCGCCCGGAAAAACCACCGCTTTTTCCTATAACGCGTCCGGCTTGCTGCTGACGCGGACGGAAACCGACACCACCGCCAACGTAACGCCTTACAGCACCAACGGGCAACAGCGCATTTGGACTTATACCTATACGCCGCAAGGCCAGGTGCATACCGTCAATGGCCCGCGCACGAATGTGAACGACGTCACAACCTATGACTACAACGCGCAAGGCAATTTGATCCGCGTCACCAATGCGCTGAACCATCAAGTCAATATTACCCAGTTCGACGCCAATGGCTTGCCTTTGGCCCTGGTGGACGCCAATAACGCCGCCATCACGCTGGGCTACGAGCCGCGCCAATGGCTGAAAACCATCACCATCGCCGGCGCGACGACGCAATTGGAGTATGAGCCGACCGGAAATATCGGCAAGGTGACGCTGCCCGACGGCGCTTTTTTCACCTATGGCTATGACGCGGCGCAACGCTTGACCTCGATTGAAAACAATCTGGGGGAACGGATCGAATGGACGCTAGACCCCATGGGCAACCGGACTTCTATTCTGGCGAAGAACGGCGGCAGCACCTTGGTCTACACCCACACGCAGGCGTTCGACGCGCTGGGCCGTTTGCTGCGCGATATCGGCGCCTATAACCAAACAGCGACCTTCGGTTATGATAAGAACGACAATCAGACATCGTTGCTGAATGCGCGGCAATTCACGACCTCTTGGGCATTCGACGCGCTCGACCGGCTCACGCAAATGACCGACGCGCTGAGCCATAATACGTCTTTTTCGCATAATGCGCAGGACGAGCTGAGCGGCGTCACCGACCCGCGCAACATCGCAACGTCTTATGTCTATAACGGTTTCGGCGAGGCGATTTATGAATCCAGCCCCGATAGCGGCAATATAACCCTGCACCGCGATTCCGCCGGAAACATCACCCAGGTCACGGATGCGCGCGGCATAGTCGCCAATTACACCTATGACGCGCTGAACCGGATTCTGACGGAAAGCTTTCCGGGGAATACGGCGGAAAACCGTACCTATAGCTATGACAATTCCGCCGCGAACCAATTCGGAATCGGCCGTCTGTGGAAGTTCACCGACGATAGCGGCCGGGGCGAGTACGCCTATGACGCGCGCGGCAATATCGTAAAAAATATCCGCGTGATCAGCGGCACAAGCTATGTCATTCAATATGAATATGACCTCGCGGACCGGCTGACAAAAATCACCTATCCTTCCGGGCGGATCGTGCATTACAACCGCGACAGTTTCGGCCAAATCCAATCCGTCACCACCAAGGCGCATAACGCCGCGCCGCTTGTGACACTGGCCAGCAATATCGAATATATGCCCTTTGGATCGGTCAAGGGATTCACCTTTGGCAACGGCTTGATCGCGGAAATGTCCTATGACCTCGATTACCGCTTGACCTTGCGCAAGGTGCGCGACGGATCGACGCCGCTTTTGCATTACACCTATGGTTACGATGCCGAAGGCAATATCGAAACCGCGACCGACCATTTGATTGCGGCGCGCAACCAAACTTTCGGCTATGACGCGCTGGATCGCCTGGTTTCGGCGATTAGCGGAGGCGTGTATGGCAATGAAGCCTATCAATATGACGCCGTGGGCAACATGACCCAGCGGAATCGGGCGGCGGACAGTTATGTGTTCACCTATCCGCCCACATCCAACCGTTTATCCTCGATCACCAAGAACGGCCAAGCCACGCGCAGTTTCGGCTATGACGGGGCGGGCAATGTTATCGCCGATGCGATTGCGGGCGGGGATACGCATTCCTTGGTCTACAACCATGCCGGGCGGTATAAGCAGCTGGATAAAAATTCCGCGACCGACACAATCTATAAATACAATCTTTTGGGCGAGCGTGTTTTGAAATATTACCCGCCGCAAATAGAGCAGGTTGGCGGGCTTTTAGAAGCTTTCCCCATGCTGATCCCCGTCTACAAGGCCTTGCCGGAAGAGCAGAGAAAATTGCTGCAAATAAGGATCGGCGGCAATGGCTTGGAATCGGACGGGTTTGGCGAGGATATCCCTGCGATTGCAGGCATGACGCATTATTTATACGATCTCGATCAGACGCTGATTTCAGAAAACGCCAGCAACGCTTTTCCGGTGCGGGAATATGTATATTTGCCGGATGCCGAAGGTCTGATGACGCCGATCGCGCAATGGAACAGCACGCTCCCGGGGGCGAACACCTCGACCGACGAGCTGCTCTATATCCTGACCGATCATTTGAACGCGCCGGTAAAATTGGTGGATACCGCAAAAGCCGTGAAATGGGATAGGGTGCGCACGCCGTATGACGAAACCGCGACCTTGTCCGGCAACAAGCAAACCAATTTGCGCTTGCCGGGGCAATATTACGATTTGGAATCGGCTTATCATTATAATCTGTTCCGCGACTATAACCCGGCTTTGGGCCGGTATATGCAAAGCGACCCAATCGGCTTGGGCGGGGGGATTAATAGATTCAGTTATGCTGAACTGAATCCTGTTATAAAAACGGATCCTAAAGGGTTGTCTACTTTTATGTGTAGAAAACCGTTGGATGGTCTTGCCCGTCTGGATGATGAAGGAGAGCGGAATGGCCCAGAAATACCCGGCAATAGACTCTTTCATCAGTATTTGTGCGTTAAGGACTCTGTGGGACGCGTAACATGCGGAGGGCAAGATATGAGTTCGGGTTGGGGTATTGTAGGCTTAGTTCGTGGCCAGCCCAGCAAAGATGTCTGGCCTGCACATGGTAAAGGTCAGTGTCATCAATCTGATGATAGAAAATGCGTCGATGATTGCGTAGCTGGAAGAATCAATAGCCCAATTCGCCCTCCTTACAGCATTCCTTCAAGCTGGGGCGAACATTGCCAAGAATGGGCCGATAGAACCCTCGAACAATGTCAAAAGCTATGTGACGATGAAAAAAAGAGATGATAAAATCCCACTAGGATCTTTATATAAAAGCCCCCTTAATTGGGGGCTTGTTTTTTATATCCAGTCTTTATCTTTGCTTTGCTCGGGCATCGCGCTCCAGAAAAACTGATAACTCAATTTGATCGTCATCCCCGCGAAAGCGGGGATCCAGGGGCAAACGAACACCGCTTTTGTGACTCTGGATTCCCGCTTTCGCGGGAATGACGTATAAACTAACCCAGTCCCCCTGCCCAAAACACCACCTTGCACAAGTTAAAAATTGAGCTAAACTAAAAGTTCCGCTGGCTGGGTCTCCTTGATGATGGTAAGGGTCTTGGTCCGCGCTCTGTGGCAACGCCTTAATCCTGCCCATAATTCATAATAAAGGAACCTTAATGTTCGAATACCTCGTCTCGCACCTCGATATCCTCTGGAATTACATGATCCCGTTTTTGTTCGTTCTGACCGTTTTGGTCTTCGTGCATGAATGGGGCCATTACCAGGTGGCGCGGTGGTGCGGCGTCAAGGTCGAGGTGTTTTCCATCGGTTTCGGGCGAGAGATTTTCGGCCGCACCGACAAGCATGGAACCAGATGGAAATTCAGCCTTATTCCTTTGGGCGGCTATGTCAAAATGCTGGGCGACATGGACGCGGCCAGCGCGACGCAAAGCCTCAAAGACGTCCCGGTCGAAGAACACCGCTATGCCTTTCCCAGCAAATCGGTCGGCCAGCGCGCCGCGATCGTGTTCGCCGGGCCTGCGGTCAATTTTATTTTCGCGATCCTGGCTTTGGCGCTGCTGTATGGCGTTTGGGGCCAGCCCTATACCGCGCCGGTGATCAATAGCATCATCGCCGAAAGCGCCGCCGAACAAGCCGGGCTGAAACCGGGCGATAAGATTATCGACATCAACGGCGCGCCGATAAGCCGTTTCGAGGATGTGCAAATGCAAGTGCAGCTTAGCGCGGGCGCGCCGCTGTCTTTGTCCGTCGACCGTAACCAGGAAATCATCAAACTGATCCTTACCCCGAAAATCATGCATGTGACCGACAGGTTCGGCAACCGGCACGCCTTGCCGCAAATCGGCGTGGGCAGCAGCGAGGTGCGCTATGAACAGCGCGGCCCCGTATCCGCGATCTATCACGCGGTGATCGAAACCTATAACCTTTCTGCCGCGACCTTAAAGGCGGTCGGGCAGATATTGGTCGGCGTCAGAAGCCCGAAAGAGCTGGGCGGGCCTTTGCGCATCGCGCAGCTTTCAGGCCAGGCGGCGCAAATCAATGTACCGGCGCTGATCGGGCTGATCGCGTTGCTTTCGATCAATCTGGGGCTGATCAATTTGTTCCCGATCCCGCTTTTGGATGGCGGGCATTTGGTGTTTTACGGCATCGAGGCGGTGCGCGGCAAACCGACCGAGGAAAAAGTTATGAACATCAGCTCTTTCATTGGACTTGCCATGGTCGGCAGCCTTATGTTAATGGCGGTATATAACGATTTGAGTTATTTCAAGTTTTTCCATTTCATCGCCAATATTTTTAGCTAACGGATAATGCGCAGCGTCTTACGAATCGGATCATTGGCGGCAATCGCCTGTTTTTTCGCCTTTGCGGCGGCGGCGGCCCCGTTGCCGCGCGGTTCCTATTTTCTGTCCCAATTGCAAACGCCTGCGGTCGCTGCGCAAGCACCGTCCAACAACATCGCGTCGATAGACGTTCGCGGGTCGGAGCGGATTGATCCTTTGACCGTGCGTTCCTATTTGGGGCTAAAGCCGGGCGACGCGTTTAATGCGGCGGCGCTGGACCGCGCCTTGAAATCGCTTTTCCAAACCGGGCTTTTCGCCGACGTGCAGCTGCGCCGCGAAGGCGATGT
>JACCDG010303585.1_pt1 | contig 10500 bp, 11 predicted proteins | sample 7442471 | NCBI WGS metagenome assembly JACCDG01 (sample SAMN15323444, study PRJNA562643) | freshwater metagenome | isolation source: river surface water | place: USA:Blue River Watershed | collected 2017-08-17 | reverse complement strand
GTTAATCGCGCTTCTTTATCAACTGCGTTTACTAGATATTCACGTAAAGCAGGAGTGAAAGAAGTACGATTCCATGACTTAAGACATACAGCAATTACTGCGATGTCGGGCAAGTTAACTAATGTGATTGAGCTGTCTAGCGTAACTGGGCATAGATCACTATCAATGCTTAAAAGATATATTCATCCAAACATTAGTGAGCTAGCTAAAAAATTAGATGATTAACGATTAAGCGTAAAGATGATTGAAAATCACTACAACAAACTAGCACCGATGAAGAGTGCTGATGAACTGGCAAATTAAACCTGTTGTGCTAGGATTAAATGTAAGTTCAATTTACATAATATTAAAAAAATTTGGGGTTATCAATGCAGGAATTTTCTCTTGAAAAAATGGCTGAAAATATACATTATGGAAAAACTAAAAAGTATTTCAAAGAAGTCTTATCCTCATATAACAATCAAAACTATAGATCAACAGTTGTAATGCTATGGTCTGTTGCGATATGTGATCTAGTCTATAAATTACAAAACCTTATTGATTTGTATGATGACGCTGAAGCTAAAGTAATTCTAAAAGATATATCATCGATGCAAGAGGCCGACGAAAAAAATAGTGCTTGGGAAATAAAACTAATCGAACTAGTCCATGATAAAACTTATTTACTAGATGGAGTGGAGTATGAAAATCTAAAGTATCTCCAAAAACAAAGACACTTATCTGCTCATCCCGTTCTAAACGCTGATCGTGAACTGCACTCACCGAATAAAGAAACTGTAAGATCTCTTTTGAGAAACACTTTAGAGGGATTATTAACAAAGCCTCCATTTTATACCCAGAAAATATTAAATGAGCTTCTCGAAGACTTAGCTGAAGCTTCGCCCGCTTTAACATCAAAAGAGAAAATAAAACAATACATAGAGAGCAGATATCTAACCAGAACCACTCCCGAAGTAGAGCTCAATATTCTTCGATCTTTATGGAAGTTAGTTTTTAAAACCACCAATGAAGAATGTAACAACAATAGAGCAATTAACCTTCATGTACTTGAAATCTTAACTATTAGAAATATGGAGTTATTAAAAGAGGCAATTGCTGGCGATAAAGACTATTACAGCAACATAACAGCAAAAGGTACTACTGCAGTAGCACTGATATACTTTTTATCTAGGAATGAAGTCTTGTATCCTTTATTCACTCAAGATGCCAAACTAAAAATAGATCATCTAATAAGAGAAAATCCACATGGTAAATTGTTGGGTTGGTTCATACAGGACAATCTAACTACACATGCAGATAATATTGAAACTTGGATTGCAAGTCATGACAGACCTACAATCGACCAAAATCAATTTGATGCGCTTATAAAAATCTCAGACTCAAAAGAATGGGAAAAAAGAGTTTCTAGGATATTGGCGCTTTATTACAGCGTAAGTAGAAATTTTGACGAGGCCGATAAGAGATTCCAAACAGCAATTCCTAAATATTTAAAATATTTCGACCATGAAACATTAACTTTCTTCCTTGAACACACCGAAGACAATAGTCAATGTCATGGTCGCGGAAGAGCATTTATTGATAATGAAATGATTAAAAATAAACTGGATGAAATTTCTAGCGGACTCTTTAGCTTTGATAGATTCCCAAACTTCAATAGAACCGTCGCATAAGAACACGGAGCTACTTTTTGCAATACAACCGTCCTGAATCAGGACAGTGTAACTTAAATCAACTCGACAGCATTACGCTTCATATCATCGTTCACATCAATATATTGCTGTGTGACCATGATTGATTTGTGACCTGCCAGACTTGCTAATACACGCACACCAATACCTTTGCTAGCTAGGCTTGTAATAAAGCTTCTTCTTCCACTGTGACTACTAGCCCCATTAATCCCTGCTCGCTTGTAAGTCCAAAAGAACCACTGACATAATCCATTAGGACTAAACCCTAATCTGTTCTCGGTATGAAATAACGGCACATCTAAATGCTGTACCTTTCTTGTCGTTAAGTAACTAGCCCATTCATCTTTAAGCTTTTGTGGAATGAATACTAAACGCCCTTTATCACCTTTGGTCTGGGCTGCACTTAAACGCACTTCGTTTTTCAAACTGCCATCATCGTTTAATACATCGCGCATTCTCAAGTTGGCGATTTCACCCACACGCATTCCCGACCAGAAACTAGTCAATATCATTGCGCGATCCCTTAATGCGTATTTTTTAGTGCTGATAAAACGAAGAACTTGATCTAGTTCTGATTGAGTAAATGTCTTTGCTTGTGCCATTTATAAATATCTCCGATAAAGAAAAGTATTTATATATTTTGTTTTCTTAGGCTTAAATGGACAACCGAAAAAGGCACTAGCGAAGAATCAATAAAATCAATTGGTTATGTTTCAGTTAAAGAAAATGCTAGTTTTCTTTACCAAATTTTTTCTCATAATTTGGTTTGAATAATCTAATGAGATACCATGATCACAACTCTACAACATACAGGGTATTTCTATGCCATATGTAAGCTTTATAAAAGATGAAGATTTCAAGAAGATTATTAAAGAAATTCTTGAAATTGCTGCGCAGTCAAAAAAGAAAGCCGACACTAAATTTAATCGGAATGTAATTGATCCTTTTTCTGTATTAATTGAAATCGGCGGCTTTGATATTGATTTTGATACATGGGTAACTAGTGAAAAGACTCGTCAAGCACAAAAATCTTTATCAAACCATGTAGGTTTATTACATCAAAAGCTGCTTGGTTGTATTGATGGGTGGACTGATTTGGGTGTTGGTAAATTAATTGATGCAGTTAATCCAGATAAAAAAATAATTGCTGAAATTAAAAACAAACACAACACAATCAAAGGCGCTGATAAAGTTGGTCTTTATAAAGAGCTAGATAATTTGGTAATGATGAAGGGACATCAGTACAAAGACTTTACTGCATATTATGTTGAGATAGTCCCTAAAAAAGCGGAAAGATACAATATTTGCTTCACCCCGTCAGATAAGAGCAAAGGTGTTAAATGTACGCCGAATGAAAAAGTTAGACAAATTGATGGGGCAAGCTTCTATGCATTAGCAACTGGTGTTGATGGGGCATTGGAGCAAATTTTCAAAGCCTTGCCGAAGGTAATAAAGGATTGTAAGGCTGAGGCAGAAATGTCTGGTGCAGATAAAGCCACAGACTTCTTTAATTTGGCGTATGTTCCAAAACCACCAAAGATTTCTCGTCGTAAGAGCCCGAAAGCATAGCTATTATCGCTCGCCCAATATGAAATCCTAGATTTACTGGTACGGCATTGCCTATTTGCTTGTATTGGGATGCTGTTGAGCCGCTAAATTTCCAGTCATCAGGAAATGATTGAATTCTTGCATACTCTCGAACCCTGAGTGGGCGTGTGTCTTTAGGGTGACATCTTTCAGTTTGTTTTTGTGCTGGATTACATGTGAGAGTTAATGAAGGCTCATCCCATGCTAGGCGTCTTGCCATACCTGTTTTACCTCCACCTAAATGAAAACTTGCACCCATATAACTTTTTTGAAGCTCGATTGGCAAATCTCTCCAATAGCCACCCTCAGGAATCAAATCCATAATCTCTTTCTTTAATGGAGTGTATTTTTGACCTTCTGAATCAGGTACATTCTTTAATGCTTCTCTTATACTAACGGTGTAGTTTTTTTCTTTTGGGAAAGCTATCTGACGTTTAAGATCTTTACGGACACCAAATATAACGAGACGCTCTCGTTTTTGAGCAACATCAAAATATTGAGCACGGAGTATTTTATAACTTACGTCATAACCTAGATCGTTGAGAATGTTTAGCATGGTGGACAAAGTTCGGCCCTCATCATGCCTTTCCAATCCCCTAACGTTCTCACCAAGTATTACTTTTGGTTTTATTTCTTTAACTGCCCTAGCATATTCAAAGAATAACGTTCCTCTTGTATCTTCAAACCCAAGTCTCTTGCCAGCATAACTAAATGATTGGCACGGAAACCCACCTGCTACAACATCAGCTTTAACATTTCTAAAATCTACGTTAGCAATATCATCATCAATCACATTCCATTCAGGCCTATTTGTTCTTAAAGTCTCGACAGCCTTTTTATCAATCTCTACAAGCATTTCACATTTAAGTCCTGCATTCTCCATGCCTAAAGCTAAACCACCCGCACCAGCAAATAGCTCAACTACTGAAAATTCAGATTGAGCCTCAGCTTTGTGAACTTTGTAGCCCACCTCACCTACTCCGTTTGTTTTAGCTTTTAATCTGGAAAGTTCAGATGCTTGAAATAGACGATGACCAGTTTCAGAACGTTTAGCTTTAATTAAGCCTTTTTTTTCCCAGCGTCTAATCGTGTCAATCGATACATTTAATTCTTCACTAGCTTGTGAAATAGAGATGTGTTCCGAGTCTTCAAATAACATAGGTAACCTTTGCATATGTAAGGGTTACTATACATTAGTTTACATGGATTAATCTATATCAAAATTGAGATAACCATTGCAAAAGAAGGCCTTCACTTGAGATTCCTTTTGATAACAAAATTTGAGCTATATCTGAAGCGCTTAAAATAAGAACAGGATGCCTGTCTTCAATAATTTCTTTATACGCCTGCAAAGAAACAAAAGATGTCGTTACAAATATTCCAAACTGTCTATGTCTAAGTCTGGAAATTAATCTTGAAGTTTCTTTAACACCACAACTATTATTAAGTGAGTAGCATTTAGCTTCTAATGAAAACTCGACATCCGTATAAGCGTTACCAACGCCTATACGATATACACCAGTGGCGTCTCTACCTCCATCACGCCACGGCCTTGTGTTATCGCAAGAGATAATATTTTTATCCATCATTTGCGCAATTGAAGATGCGCATTTCTCAAAAGCATATTCACCATGTTTATGGTTAACAAAGTAATCTTTGATTAATTCGATAAATTTAGCCTCAACTTTATTTTTTGGTAGCTGTTCCTCGGGGGTTCTGTGACTTACTGCGGGAGGGGCAAGTAGTGGTTCATATTTTCCAGAACTAACCCATTTTTTATAACAAATAGGCACTTCAACTTTTTCTGGTGCATCTGTTTGTAATGACTTAATCCAAACTCTCTTAATAATAGGTTCATTTAAAATCGTAAATGTAGCGCGGTAATTTTGAAATCTTGCACCACCAACTGATTTCCATATAGCTACCAAATCGTCAGTTTGTGAGATGTTCTGAGACCCTGGAATCGCTAGTCCTCTAAAACAAACGTCCCTGCCTGACTCGCCAGCTTTTGTGAATATAAAAAAAGGTGGAATATTTTTTCTGCTATTCAAATGTAGATTATCAAAAACATTTTTTAAAATTAAATTTCCTTTTTTCTTAGTTTCATGAATTTCGTGTCCGGGCTTTTTGTTATCTCCAAAATACACAAACTGACCCCGTTCATAATCAATTTCATCAGGCCATTCCATGCTAGTCATTTCAGAATAAAGTACGCAGTATTTAAGATCGCTCAAAGCGCCTTTCTGTCTAAATCCACCTTGATTCCCCGTACCCATAAGTTTACTAATTGGGTCATCTCCAGCATTACCTGAAGTGCCTCCTTCATAAATTGCATCAATTACAAGATCGGCTGTTTCCAACTCATTAAACTTAAATATTTTTGAAGTCATGATTAAAAATTCATTTGCGCTAATGGTTATTAATAATAACTTAGATTTTGGCTAACTGCTGCTGACCAGATTTAATCTTCTGTCTCGCTCTTTCAGCCTTCACAGCTTGCTGTGCCTTTTTAGCTTGAGTTTTCATCGCCTCAATACGTGCCTGATCTGGTGTTAAAGGTTTCTTTACAGCACTAGCAAATTCAAAAAAACGCATATTGTTATCCTATTTTAATGGGTGCGAATGGCACACTACTGATGCCATATTGATACTGAGCAAGTAACTTGGCGTGTAACTGATTATCTGCGTAGATAACGGTTTTTATCAACACGCCATTTACTTTCACTTGAGCTTGGTATTTGTACATAACAATATTTATAGCCAAAATGAAGATTAAGGGTGGTTGAGAACAAAAGTTTAGAGTGCTAGTATTAGCTGACATAAACTTGATTGATTTAAATGCTAAATTCAGTACAAGCATCACGCTTTATTAAGCAAGTGAGCGTTGGAAAAACAAATCCCTACAGAATTGAATGCGAAGCTTCTGATGGCAGTCTTGTAGAACTAATTGTTAAATATTCTTTTGGTTGTCAAGAAAATACCAAAAGTTTAATTAATGAGGCCATTTCAGCAATGCTGGCAGCAGACTTAAATCTGCCTGTGCCAGAGCCCTTTGTAGTAGAGATTGATGATATTTTCATTGATTCTCAACTTGATAGGCTAGTCCAATCTAGATTAAGACAGAGTTCTAAGTATGCTTTTGGTTCTAAAGTAGTCCCTTCAGGCTATATTGTATGGCCGAATGGAATAGACGTTCCTAAAGGACTGCTTAAAGACGCTACCGAAGTATTTATTTTCGATGCTATCGTTAGAAATCCCGATAGAAGACCAATTAATCCTAATTGCCTATATTCCGGTGATAAAATAGCGATAATCGATCATGAGCTAACCTTTGGAATTATGTTGCGTTGGATTGAACCTTGGTTGTCAGGCGGGTTCAATGACCAGAACAAAAGAGAACAACACATATTCGCAAAGCATTATATTAAGAATCCTCCTACCAATTTGGATGGATTTATACAGAGTTGGAAGAGTATAACTAATGATAGGTTTGAAGCTTATAAAAGAGCTTTGCCCCCAGAGTGGATAAGTAGTCAAACTTATATGGATAAACTAATTAAAGATTTAACTGAAGCTAGAGACAATATTGAAGCTGTCGTTGAAAAGGCATTAGAGGCACTTAAATGAAAACTCGTAGAGCTTATACATACTCCATTCTGAGATATGCACATGATCCGTCTTCGGGCGAGTTCATTAATATTGGTGTAGCTGTCTTCAGCAATGAGCATAAATTCTTCAATATCAAAATAAGACAGACCTTGGGCAGGATTTCAGATACTTTTCCTGATGTGAAATCGAAATCATTAAGAGGTTTATTTAAAGCTATTCAAAGTCGATTTGATAAGCTGGCTAAAGCTCACAACAGCCCAATAAATTATGATGAAGAATTTGACAGTCTTGAGAAACTGGTCTATTCAGTTTTACCAAAAGACGACAGTTCATTAGTTTGGTCAGAAATATCATCAGGTGTTTCAGATGATCCAACGAAAGTTTTGAATAATCTCTATCAGAGATACGTATCCAAGTATGATTTGAAGAAATCAGACGCCAAGAAAACAGATTTTGACTTGGTGAAAAACTTCAGAAAAGACCTAAAGGATAGAAGTATTTTAGAGTTCTTTGATGAGAAAGTTATATCAACAGATGATGATCAAGTTAAATTCCCTTTCGCTTGGAAAAATGGGATTTGGCATTGTATAGAACCAATTTCTTTTGATTTGAGTGCTCCAGAATATATAAGAGAAAAGGCTCATAGATACTTAGGACAAATGACGAGTGCCAATTCCTCAGAAGAAGAATTTAAGGTCTATCTATTATTGAGCAAGCCATCAGACAATGGGCTAAAAACGGCTTTTGATAAGGCTCTTGGAATTTTAAAAAAGATGCCGATGACTTCAGAAGTATATCTTGAGGATGAAAAAGATCTTTTGCTCGAGAAATTATCAAAACAAATTCACGCACATAGTTAGAACAATAACGAGCGTCTATTAACTAGACGCTCGTTATTTATTTTTAGCATTCGCTAGTGCTGAAAGCCATCTCGCAAATGACTACTCGCTTGCTCAATTTGCGTATCTAATTCACCTAGAGCCACAGCCTGTTTAATCATCTCTAGAGCTTTGACTAAGTCCTGAGGACTATCAACTTCTACACTAGGTTTTCCTTTTGCTAGCTCTAATACCCTAGTGCCGTATTTGATAGAAATACACACTTTCCCGTTTGCTGAAACAAACCACCAAGGCCTAATTCGTTTTGGCACTTCTAGTTGTTTGCTTAATCCTGTTTCTTGATCTTTAAATGATCGGTATTTCTTCACCACAAACTTAGTACCTTCAATTTGACTTTTGGCTAATTGGATCTGTTCCCATAAGCGATGCGATAGTTTGTTTCTGCGCTGCTCAACAGGCGCAATGTGCTGTGGTTTAGTTTCTGCTGTTAACTTTAAACTACCTAATGTGCTCATTTAATTTCTCCTGTTAGTGAATGGGCACTCAGTAAGTTAATGTCAGATTCGGCAGATGGACAACCGATTTGTTGGTGATCTTTCGTTTTGACTCATTTTTTACCAGTTTTAAGTGGTTTTTCTTATACAGGCATAAATACTTTTGCGAGTTGCTAGGTTACAAAGTTAGGTCGCATAAAGAAAAAAGAAGTTGCTGTTGAGTTAAGTGAGTTAGTTACTTGAGTCACTAGGGGTTACAAATGAGTAACTCTGACTAAGCAACACACGAAGCAACTTCTTTCTCTTGTCTCTTGCGACTAACTCGAAGCAACGATCTTTTCTGATCTGACTCCTCTTGTAACCAGCACAACCTCGCAACTAAGAAACTTAAAACAGGAGAAAGGAAATGAGAGAAATAGCGGTAAGAGGTTTTACTAACGAGAAATTCAACACAACATTTGGTAAAGGATTATTTAGACGAGCTGTGTTTAATGGCAGTGTGGAATTAAGAAATCCAAGTCTTAAATATCTAGTGGACTACTATCAATACCCAGAGTGGGAAGCACTAGCCAAAGATCATCAACAAATGGATGTTATCAATCAGCTAGATGGATCAGGTATGCCAGAAAACAAAGATTTATTATTTAGTTGGCTGGTACATTACGATCCACTAACCAAGACAAAAACTAAAGTCGAAGGGTATTCGATTTATTCACCTGATACCAAAGAGCTGTATATCGAAATCAATGACCCAGATAATCAAACTACTGAAAATTGGACTTTGGATGTTCACAACTGTAATAACTTAGGTCATCACAAACCTGTGTTTATTGCTGCAAATGTAGACTTGAATTAGCTTAAATCGGTGTCTTAGACTTGCGCTAGGTCATCGTAAAGCTGAGATCTTTGATTGCGTATAACGTAACCGTCCTGTTAAAGGACGATTACGTTTTCTTCTTTTTAAGCATTGGAAATTTTCCATGCACTGCATCTGTGATCAGTTTATTTGCTTGGGCGGTGTACCGACTAACAGCAATTGTCATTCTTCTATTTTCGTAATCTTCGTCTGATATCGCCAAGTCTTCATCTTTTGTGGTTCTAGCAAATAGGTCTAACTCAATGCCAGCTAGCTGTCCGATTTTTGCCAATGAATATTTAGGATACTTATTTCTTAGTCTAACGATATCCAAAAGTAATTTAGCAGTAGACATCTGCATCTTACTTTTTTCAAACTTAACCTTGGCAGTACTTTGTTTAAGAATATCCACTTCTCTATTCTCATAAAGCCTCTTCAATTCTTTACCAATTTGTCGCATGACTGTCTGCTTGCGAACCGTTAGTGGTATTTCAATAATCAACTTGTCGTTATCAATTCTTACTTTATCTAAGGACTTTTCATCCTCGATCGCTCGAACCTTTTTTAAAGGTTTCTCTTCAATAAAAAGGTATCTCCCAACTTTGCGCCACCAAATATCAAAGTGCGGGTAGTCAAACACATTGCCGAACTTACTATAAGTTTCAGAAAGCTCTCCTTTGCCGTTCTGCTCACAGCAATCTTTATATTCTCTACTTAACTTCAAACACTGAAACCAAATATGCGGAGCTGATTCTCTGGCAAGTTTAATTTCCTCTGGCAGCTCAACTCTTCGCCTCAGTGTTTCAGGCAAAACCTTTAAACGTGATATTTCAGATTTGTCCATGCCAACCTCATTTGTTAACACAAATATTATACATAATTTATGGAAATACTTTTTATAGATAACAAATTTTAAACTGCTCGACATGTTGATTAATTAACAAAAAGTTTTTCAACATATTTTTTAATTTTTGAGCCCAATCGGCAGAAAGGTCATTAATCATGACAAAACTAACTAAAGAAGGAAAAGTTGCTATGGCAACTAAAGTGGTAGGTAAGTTGGACGAACTTGTAGCTAAACGTAAAGTTTGGCAAGTTGAGTTTGATCGAACTAATAAAGGTTTATACAAGCTATTAGCAGGTTGCTTGGAATCTTATTACGAGATTAAAGGCACAACGGCTGAGAAGGAGATTTTAGACGCTATTAAGTTGGCACTCAAAGCACGTAAGGTAAAGATTCAAGAAAGTACCCCTGTTCTTACACTTCTTGTGCGTTATGTATTTAACACTGATCGTCGTCGCGCACACGGCTATGCGCGAGCATTACGTGTGGCAGTTGGTGAAAAAATTACGGTAGCTGATTTTGCTAACTGGGTAACTAAGTTTGGCGGGGTTGAGGAAGTAGCAAGAACGCAAGGTGCTACTGC
>JACCDG010290438.1_pt1 | contig 10500 bp, 10 predicted proteins | sample 7442471 | NCBI WGS metagenome assembly JACCDG01 (sample SAMN15323444, study PRJNA562643) | freshwater metagenome | isolation source: river surface water | place: USA:Blue River Watershed | collected 2017-08-17 | reverse complement strand
GTTGGGGTTGACCTGCGACCACTGACGCTGGAGCAGCAGAGGGAGCACTTTGACACTGCTGCGGCGATCACGGGGCTGGACTACAGTGCTTTGTACAACCAAACTGAGCATGACATGAAGGTATGAAACTGCTGAACCTAGGATGCGGAGGAGAACGCTGGAGTGATCCAGAATGGACGCACGTTGACGATCTACATGAGCAGTTCGCCGTGGGCACGCCTGAGCGCGCCCAGATCGACGCCAGTGCCAACTACTGTAACTTCTCTATCGGCAGTGGCAAACTACCATTCGACGACGGCTCGTTCTCAGGAATCCTTGCTAGTCATTTTTTTGAGCACTTCACGGCACAGGATGCGGCTACCATTATGGAAGAGTGCCTGCGTGTGCTCGAACCCGGTGGCGTCCTACTTGTGAGTGTCCCGGATGCCAGTTACTTCCGTCGTGTCTATCCCGAGGACCGCAACGAAAATTGGCCAAGGCTGTTCGATGTGAGTGATCCACCAAACCCGATTCCCACATGGCACAGAGCGGCTCTCTGGTTTTCGCAGCACGCTCAAATTTTCACAGAGGATGCGTTGTGGAGTCACTTCATTCGGGCGGGGTTTCCGGCTGAAGGCATTCGTCAAGTCAAGGATTGCGACTCGCGCCTGCCGGTAATCGGCGACATGGTGCCTAAACTCAACCGCCGCAAATTCTCATTGGAAATGTGGGCACAGAAACCGACATGAACGACAAACCAGAACTAGACACGTCATTCACTTCGACCGGGGAGAAGTTGTTCTACCATCAGGAGCTTCTCGAAAAGCTCCGCAATGGCAGCGGGATGCCTGTCTCCGCGTGGATCGCGCCAACGGATGTGTGCAACGCAAAATGTAGCTTCTGTAGCGTTGGGGAGCGTGCGGGAGACGTGCTGCCTTTCGGGGTGATCACAGGTTTCGTGGATCAACTTGTGCCCCTCGGGTTGAAGTCAGTCACGCTCTCGGGCGGGGGCAACCCTTTGTTGTACAAGTGCAAGCTGACAGGTAAGGACATCAACGACGTGGTGGGTTACATTCACAGCAAAGGGGTTCAGGTGGCGATGATCACCAACGGGATGCCGTTAGTGGATTATCATTGGGAGGCTAGTCTGAGCGGTGGCGTTACCGATGAGAGTGGTAACTTCAAAAGGTTTCTCGGTGGGGTGCGCAAGTCGTGGAAGAACATGCGCCCCGAGACTCTCGACAAGTTGACGTGGTGCCGCATCAGCATGGCGGGCCTCGACCACAACCACAAGGAGCAGGAGGTCTTCGTTCCCGACTTCGATCCCTCCAAGACCACTCTCGGCTTCAGTTGGATCATGTCTGACAGCTACGAGGAGCCGAGCCACAAGCACGGATGGGTGAGCACAATACAAGATATTAAGACTGAAATGGAGGGCCGCAAGACAGTCTATGCCCGTCATCGTCTCCCTTGGATTGAGGAGCAGATTCGTGGCTACGTTGAGAAGCACAGTCCGAAGTACGTTCGTCTCCTTTGCAACTGTCTTGAGCCAGACTTGATTCCGGCGAGGCACCTAGAGTTGCAGCGCATGGCAGACAGGATCAACCCCCAAATTGTCTTCAGCCAGAACAAGCCGCCACGGCAGCCGAAGAAATGCTTCAAGGTGTTGACGAGGCCGTGCCTGAACGCGGATTCGTTCGTGTACCCCTGCGACAGCACGGTCCTGAACCGCACTGCTGGGCACAAGTTCGGCAGCTTATGGCGCATCTGCCGATGGGATCAAGTGGGCGAACTGTACGCTGATCCTTCCAAGTTCGACATGCCAGATGGCATTTGCCCAGGGTGTGTTTTCGCCGATCAGGTCGATCTGATCAACGACGCTGTGAACGGTGCCGAGTTTCCAGTTCCAACAGGAGACGCACCCCAACACCTCAACTACATCTGATGAAATCCGACCTACACATCTACGTCATCGTTGTCCTTTTCATCGCGCTGATGATCTTCCTTTCAGCCTGAAAAATTATGAACTACCGCAAAAAGCCAGTCGTCATCGAAGCCCGCCAACTCACCGCATCAAGCAGAGATGAAGTCTCTCGCTGGATCAACGGAGGAGAGAGCGGAGGAATTGACAACAAGATGGGACTAGCCGCGTGGTACTACGATTCAAACGGCGACGGCGAATTGTACATCAGCACTTTGGAAGGGACGATGACTGCTACCGACAAGGATTGGATCATCAAAGGGGTGAAGGGTGAATTTTACCCCTGCAAGCCTGACATCTTCGAGGCCACCTACGAACTCGTTGAATAGTTATGTCTCTCGCCCTCGCGTCCAACTTCTACCGTGAGGTCAACGCCCTCCCGTCCTTCCTCAAGATGGCCACCTCCGGCTACTTCGATGACGTGGTGATGATCCACGCGCCACCGGAAGGAGCGAAGCCTGATGACGAGTCAATCGAACTGGTGAAGGCGGCTGGAGTCCGGCTTGTCCACACCACGATCAACGCTGGCTTTGGTGTTGTGCGGACACGCTGCATCCGAGAAGCTAAAACAGAGTGGGTCATAATCATGGACTGTGACGAGATGCTACCGATGACTGCGCCAGTGATGCGCTGCGAAGGAGATGAGCGTTACCCGCATCACAAGAACCCGAATCTGAAGGTCATCATCGACGAACCTACGTTCGACTATGGCGCACGGCTGAAGCACATCCTCGCACACGAGACGGCGAACGCGGATGCAGTGTGTCTGACGCGCAGGCATTGGTTCGACGCTCCAGGCGGATTCACCAGACCTTGTGAGAACTTCAGCACTATCCAAGATTGGCAGCTTCGCCTTGTGAGGAACTCGCCCTTCATTTTCTACGATCCAGCGTTCAAGATGCACGAGAAGATTCTCGACAGTCGGACATGGGCGGAGCCACGGTTCCTGAGATGCAGCCAGCCGCACGACCCGTGGTTCTCCCACCATCATTGCCACTTCAAGCCGCTTGAAGCTGCGCAGAACGCAGAGGATGCCAAGATTTACGAGATGCTGGACAAAGGCGTTGTCGAGAACATGTGGCTCAACGAAGCAGAGGGGGTGAAGTCGTGACTATTTCGACCGAAGGAGATTTAGGTGACGCCTGCTACCTGCTCGGAATCCTTTCAGAGATACAGGGAGGACCGCACACGCTGTTGCTCCGTCCCAGCGGCATGACTAAATATCGTGCAGGTGACGGCACATTCGAGAGATTTGATAAAATCTTCAGCCCTCTCGCCAAGTCACAACCATACATCGCAGACTGCCGACCCATCACCCCAGACGACAAGGTAGAGTGGCGCTCCGAGGATTTCCGAAAAGTCCCTTACCGTGGGACAACCCTGATGAATGCTCACTTGTCGCATTTGACAAGCACCTGCAAAGTAGGCCACGGCATCACGGGACTCAACAAATGGCTGTTCGGTATCAAGCCATCCAAGGAGTCGGACGGCAGGGTCATCGTCAACCGCACAGCACGTTATCGTAACTGGACGTTTCCGTGGGCAGCCGTCGTCCAGAAATACAAACACCGGCTGATGTTCGTCGGACTGGAGCACGAATGGAAAGAGTTCTGTGGACACTTTGGTTACGTCGATTTCCGTCCGACCCAGACACTCCTCGAAGTGGCGCAGTTGATCGCTGGCTCACTGCTGTTCATTGGCAACCAGTCATGCGCCAACGCGGTTGCAGAGGGACTGAAGCACAACCTTATCCAAGAGACGAGCCTGCAATTCCCAGACTGTTTGTTCAAGCGGGACAACGCGCAGCATGTGGTCAAAGGCAACTGCATCCTCCCCGGCTTCGATGACGAGGACACCAACACTGAACCCCTTGCCATCAAGATACCAGACATCGACACAGTGACAACGCCACCGGGCGGATGGATGATCACAACCCCAGATGGGGAGATCAAGAAGCATCGCTCTTTTTCGAGCATCTTTGCCCTTGGCAAGTTACATGGATTCACTCGCGATGAAGTGGTTGAACAGAACATCCGTCACAACTACGAGTACTTTTTCAGGGCAGCCCACGGGTCGATTTACGACTTCGCGGAGAACGCCATGACCAACGCAGGAATCACCCAATAACCTCACCACATCATGCTCATCGTAGTCCCCGTCTCCAAATCCGACGCGCACCTCATCCCCGCATTCACCGCAGCCCTTCGCCGCTGCGGCGGCATTAAGCAGCACACCTGCCTCGTCGTCGCCACCCCATCAGCATCCGCTGAAGCTCAAGCAGTGACAGACTGCCTTGAAGAACTCTCCAGCGGGTGCAAGCAGCTCAGGCTCGAAGCCGACCCTCATGGGGGATGGCCGCTGGCGTGCAACATCCATTACCACGACACTGTGGACTACTTGGCGCGCACCAAGAACGAGCAGTTCTGGTACTGGATGGAACTCGACAACACCCCGCTGAAGCCTGGATGGGCTGATGCGCTGAGTGACGAGTACCACCGCGAGAAGCGACTCTACCTAGGCCCTCTCGTCCCAACATGGAAGATCGACTTCCCCGGCACACCGAATGAGAAGAAGCGTCAGGATGCAGATCACATGCTCGGCACTGCCATCTACCCCGCGAACCATCATCTGCGGGGCATCTTCTGGAAGCACGCGAACACAGGGATGCCCTTCGACGTGGCGCAGCAATATGAAGTGGGAGGAACGAACAACCAGAACATCTTCAACACCAAGCTCATCCAGCACCAGTGGGGCGTGGTCAACTTCCGGCGTGAGAATGGGGTGATCGTCTGCGATGACAAGGCTAACCCGTACGGCATCAGCTACGCTGGTCCGCTGTCAGACGAGGCGGTCGTGCATCACGGCTGCAAGGACGGCTCGTTGTCTGCGCTGTTGGGAGGGTTGAATACCACTAAGATCGTTGTTCCTCTCCCGGAGCCTCTACCAAAAGCTGCGGTGGACAAGGAACTCGCGGAGATGGTGTTCGGGAACTCCGAAACCAAGTCAACGGCAGTCACGACCGACGACCTCGCAGCTAGAATCAAGACTCGCCTCAAAGCGGGGAGCCTGCGTTGCTCCGAACTGGCCAAGGACGAAGGAAAAAGCAACGAGGACATGAAAGTGTGGCTCGAAGCCAACGGCTTCACCGTCGCTGTTCCGGGGTGGATCAAGGTCAAGTGATTTGCCATTTTCCTGATAAGCAGCATACTCCCACATGCCAACCGAACCTATCACTTCCCGGTCCGAGCAAGTCCCAGCCACCATCAGCGGGGAGGGCAAGGTTCCACGCAAACGGATCAAGGACGCCAAATCCGCGCATGAGCTTTACCGGAAAACGCGCAAGGACGACGACGGTAGCGCGGCGAACCGGGCGAAGATTCGCGGGATGTTCAACGGGGAGCCGCCCTACAACGAGGCTGACCTGATCCGAACAGGGCAGGCAGACCGGACGAACCTTGACTTCGGCAAGGCTGCGCAATTGCTGGAGATGGCAATGGCTGGATATGTGGACACCATCTTGTCCACTGAGAAACTTCTGCGCTGCCAAACTCGCTACGGGGACAAGGCATTGCAGAACGAACGCTCTGAGATCATCAGCGAAGAGATCAGCCGCATGATCCGGTCATGGCCCGGATTCGTGTACAGCCAGATGCGCAAGTGTCTGTTCTTCCTCTCCGATGGAGTGTCAATCGTGTACCGCGATCACCCTGACGACTGGCGATGCAAGGTAGCGAACCTCGACGAGTTCTTCATCCCGCGCAGAACGGAGGCTTCGGAAGAGTCCATCCCGTATGCGTTCTGCGTGCGTGAGTACGAAGTCAGCGATCTCTACGAGTTCATCGAGGATGAGAAAGTTGCCAAGGAAACCGGCTGGAACCCATCAGCAGTCAAGAAGGCAATCATGGACGCCAAGCCTTCCACGTCCACCACAACGTCTGGGGGCGAGGAGTGGAGCGTCATTGTCAACGAACTCAAGAACAACGACGTTTACGTTGGGGCAACCTCGTCGAAGGTGAAGGCGGTTCACATGTGGATGAAGGAGTTCAGTGGAGCCTATTCACACTACATGTTCCGCGAGGACGGAGCAGGCAGCATCGAGAACCAAGAGCCGGAGTTCCTGTACCAGTCTGACAACAAGTTCGAGAATGTCCACCGGGCGTTCACGACGTTCTGCTACGGCATCGGAGAGAACGGCATGTATCACGGCATCCGTGGACTCGGTTACAAGATTTACCCGTACATCCAAGAGTCCAATCGTCTGCGCTGCCAGTTGCTCGACTCCGCTAAACTGTCCAGTGCCATCATGGTGCAGCCCGACAGCGAGGAGTCCGCAGAGAACCTGTCGCTGATCTACTACGGACCTTTCGCGGTGATGTCCCCAGGGTTGAAGCTCGTGGCTGATCGGGTCATCCCGAACATGAGCCAATCGGTGATGCCCGTGCTGGCAGACTTCGAGCAGCAGGTTTCCAACAAGACCGGGCAGTACACCAACAACATCTTCAACGACGGCAAGGAGCGCACTCGCTTTGAGGTAGCCGCGACAGTCGAGCATCTAGCCAAGCTCTCGGTCACGTCGTTGACCATGTACTACGAGCCACTGGATCGTGAGTACCAAGAAACGGTTCGCCGCATCATTGACCCAGACTACGACATCGGTGGTCCAGGCGGTGAGTACATCCGCGACCTGCGTCTTCGTCTCGTTCAGCGCGGAGTCCCCCTTCAAGCTTTATACGAGGTGGACGTGAAAACAGTGAAGGCTGTTCGTGCCGTAGGTGCTGGGTCACAGGCTGCCCGCGCAATGGTGTTCCAGAACATGAAGGAGATGATGGGATCGTTCGACGAGGTTGGCCGCAACCGCGTCATCCGCGAAGTCATCGCCAACGATGTTGGTTGGGACTCAGTTGACGAATACGCTCCTACGATCACCGGGCCACGCGCCACGCCGGACGACAAGTTCGCCAAGATGGAGAACGCCATCATGGAAGGATCGACTCTTGAGAAGCCGGTCAACTACCAAGTCAGCAACGACGACATCCCTTCGATCCATCTCCGCATTCACGGTGCCAAGCTCGACGAGTATGTTCAACTACTCAACGAGCAGCCAGACAGCGACGAGATCGTGATCGAACTGGTTCCCAAGATGGCTGCAATCCACCAGCACGCAGTCGAGCATCTCAACCAGTTGAGCGGGGATGAGCTTCTCCAGCAGGAGTTTGCCCAGTATCGCAAGCAACTCCAGAACGCCGAGGAGATCATCTACAACGGCACCAAGCACATCCAGAAGCTCCAGAAGGAAGCAGCACAGCAGCAGGAGCAAGGCCAGTCCGAAGGCGCAGGAGTTGCACCAGAGATGGCCAAGATGCAGGCAGAGCAGATGAAGTGGTCACAAGAGCTTGAACGTGGCGTGATCGAGTATGGTGTGAAGCTCAAGCAGATTCAGGAAGCACATGCGCTCAAGCTCTCAATGGCCGAGCAGAAAGCAAATCAAGACAGGGCGATTGCAGATGCAAAAGCCGCAGCGGAAATTCAGCGTCAAAGAATGTTGCAATGAAAGAAATCAAAGACTGGTTGAAGGACGAAGCGAATCAGATCAACTGGAAAATCCTCACGGATTCCCCCTTGGTGAAAACCGCGTTCGAGGTGGCGCGAAGTCACGCTCTACCCAAGCCCGTCAACGTGGCGACGGACAACGCGGACACCATCATCCTTCATACCGCGCTCACGCAAGCAACGCAGACCGGCTGGCACCAGTGTCTCGACTTCCTTGAGAAGATTCTCACGGCACCCCCTTCAACCAAAAAAGAACAAATCGCACTCAAAACACTGAAACCAGACGCTTAACATGCCCTCACCATTCGACGCACTCGACACCCTGACCATCGCAGAACCTCCGGCAGCGGCGGCTGAACCGGCAAAGGAAACCCCCGCCCCCGAGCAAGTCCAGAAACAGGAGACTCCACCAGAGCAGACACCGAGCGGGAACAGCCTTGCTGACAGCTTCGACGCATTCTTTGCCAAGGAGAAAGCTGGTGAGAAGGTCGAAGTGGAGGAACCCACGTTCGGCGATCCAGAGCCTCCAGCGGCAGAGGAAGAGGTGAAGGTAGAAGACCCTCCCGCAGAAGACGAGTTGGAGACGCCGGAGATGACGGAGGCCAAGAAAAAGATGTCTATGAAGGCAGCCGAGGCTTTCAACAAGGTGAAGGAGTCAGCCAAAGCCAAGCTCGACGACCTGCGCACCAAGCTGAAAGCCGCCGAGGAAAAGGCTGCCGGAGTCAATGATTCAGCAGCCAAAGCACTTGAAGAAAAAGTCGCTGCTGCCGAGGCGAAGTTGAAAGAGCAGGAGGCCAAGCTCGCATTCCATGACGTTCGGGAGCACCCGGAATACAAGGAGGCAGTGGAGGCACCTACGCTCGCAGTGAAGGACCAACTGAACCGTCTCGCGGCTGCGAGCAAGCTGGAGTACGGCGATCTGGTCAAAGCCATCACCGAGGCTGATCCAGCCAAGCAGGGCGATCTTCTGGACAACCTTGTGACCGACATGCGCGACAGGGACAAGGTGAAGCTCTACCAGCTTGTTGAGGATTGGAGTGTCATTGCAGCCACCGAGCAACGCATCAAGGACGAAGCCCCAAGAGCCTACGAGGAGGTTCAAGCCAAACGCCAAGCCGAAGCAGAGGCGAAGAAGGTAGCATCCACGACAGAGTGGAAGCAGGCGTCGGATACCGTGTGGGGCAAGATCGCGGAGAAGGTGCCAGCCCTGAAGGACGTGAAGCCTGAAGAACTCCGCGCTGAGTTCGACAAGATGGACTGGGAATCGCTGTCTGTGACTGACCGTGTGGCAGCCGTCGCGTCGTCTGTGACCTTCGTCCCCATCGTGAAGCAGCTTACCAGCGCAAACGCGGCCAAGGACGCCGAGATCAAGGAACTCAAGACCCAACTTGGGAAGTACCGGAAGGCAACCCCAGGTGCGGGCGGCGGCAGTTCAACAGCAGCAGCACGGGCCAACGATACTCCGGGCGGGTTCTTGGATTCGATTGAGCGTCATGCTGCGGGGGCTAGGAGATGACGGGGGAAGTTGCAGAGGTTCGCCCTGTTCCGGGATACGAGGGGCACTACGAGGTGGACAGTCTCGGGAACGTGTTTTCATTCAAGCGTGGGCGTAGGAAGCAGATGAATCTAACACCAAACAGCGGTGGGTACCTTCAAGTCCAGTTGTTTCTAGGTGGGGTATTCAAATGTTTCAGAGTCCACATGCTTGTCGCAATGGCCTTTCTCGATCACGAATCTTGCGGGCAATTGATTGAGGTAGATCATTTTGATAAAAACAAGATCAACAACAGAGCGAGTAATTTGAGGATCATCACACACCCTCATAATTCTCTCCACTGCAAGGTATCCAAGAGGAATAAAAGTGGAGTTAATGGGGTCACATGGATGAAGCAAAACAAGTGCTGGGTAGCTAACATCCGCGCCGACCGGAAGTTAATTTATCTCGGGTGTTTCAAGAATCTCGCTGAGGCTATTAAGGCTAGGAGAAGCGCAGAAGCGATACGCATTGAAGAGCTTCTGGCCCGCCGAGATTCAATTATATCGAAAAAATTTGAGAAAGTTATTGACGTAGCAGCATAGTGCGGGCTAATATCTTCATGTCGCACCCCTAGACCAATTGGGGAAAATGAGTGGAGCGAGCCGCACCTCACAGGCTCGCTGGAACGGAACAAGATTTCCGACCCGCAGAATCCGCGCTGGCACTTGCCATATCGCAACAAGGTTCTGCATTCTTAACCTCTCATTTTTACCTATATGGCTTACGACATAGACGCATGGCTGGTTGCGGAATCCGGTCGCATCGGACCAGACATCCACGCAAAGACTTTTAATTCGAGTCCGTGGCTGAAACTCATCCGCCAGAAAGAGTGGATGGACGAGTACGGCTCGGAAATCTCGGTGCTCACCTATGAGCGCACGCTGCCTTCCAACAACCTCACATGGAGCACGGTTGGCTTCAACACGGGAGACACCAGTTCCCCCGGCGCGAACCCCAACAGCGACGAAGGCACCTGTCTTCCTCCGAACCAGACGCTCTCGTTCGCTCAGACCACGCGCACCTACAACCTCCAGCACACATCACTCAACGGTCCCCCGCTGTGCGTGAATGATCTGCGCTTCCCCTTCAAGCGTCAGACCCAGTTGAGCATGATGCTCGACATGCTGGCGGCAAACACGTCCTATGCGTGGAATGACCGCTACCGCAACGAGTACATCCGCTCGTGCTCACACAAGATGTGCGCAATGGCCGGTCTGCCAGAGAACACTGGCTTGACGCTCGACCCGAATGTCACCACGCCGAACATCTTCCCGGCCCAGCAGCCCACGTCGTATCTGACGCAGGGCATCCTCGACCGGATTTACATGAAGCTGATCCGCGACGGTGCTGGTATCAATCCCCTCGGTCGTCAGAACGGTCGCCCGCAGTTCGGTTTGATCTGCTCCAGTGAAACCTCTGATCGTGTCATCCACGACATCAACGCCTCCACTGG
>JACCDG010902496.1_pt1 | contig 10504 bp, 14 predicted proteins | sample 7442471 | NCBI WGS metagenome assembly JACCDG01 (sample SAMN15323444, study PRJNA562643) | freshwater metagenome | isolation source: river surface water | place: USA:Blue River Watershed | collected 2017-08-17 | reverse complement strand
TGACCACGGCCACGCGGTTCACCCGCTTCACGTCCGGCACCGGCGGATGCGGCACAACTACCCACCCCGGCGGAATTTCGGGGGCGTCGGAATTCTCGTACCCGCGGCAACTCGGCCCGCACCCCTGACACGGACACACCACCGCACCGAGGGGTTGTGTGGGGTTGTCGCACCGGAAGTATGTACGGGTGACGGGCTTTCCGGCGGGGGGCGGGACCGCGAACCCGCGATGCTCGCACACGCCCGCGGGGGCCGTTTGTGGTCGCGCGACCACCCCGCGGCCCGCCTTCGCCCGCAACTCGCTGGCACGGCTCACGAAATATTCCCCGCTGTGGTGCGAATCTGTCTAGCGCCCAACCGTACACGAGTGAACCATGAAACGCTTCGGCCCCATCCTGCTCGCGGTCGCGTTCGGCTTCTTCGTCGGCCGCGGCTCGCTCGCCAAACGCCCCGTCGCCACGGAACACTTCCAAATCGGGCAGCAAGTCGCCATCGTTCGGCCGGTCGATAACCAACTGTTGCCCGGAGACGTTCGCATCCAACGATACGAGCGGGTTCTGACGCGAGTGACCCGAATCTACGACGGGGAACGCTCGGTCGCACACGGAGAGGCCAAAGCCGGCCCGACGTGGCGAATCGAAACCGCCGGCAAAGCGTACTCACTCACGCCGGATCGAGAGTGAATGTGATCGTGTAACTGCCGCCAAACGGTGCGGTTATGTCCCAACTGATCGTCAGTACGCCATCGACGCACGATCCGGTTCGTGTGCCGACGCCGCTCGGAATGTACTCCCATTCGTTCCCGTCGCACTGCAAAATCGGCAAGGCGTTCTCTTCGCACTCGACCGGTAGGCAGGTGTACGTCGGGCCTTCCCAACGAGAGTTCAAAATCTGATAGGTCAATGTGAACGAATCGGGCAAGCACGAACACACCCCGACCTTGTTCGTGATCGTGGCCGTGAATGTTCGCGCGGTGTCGATCTCAGGGCACGCGGTCGCACACGCCCCGGCCGGGCACGGGTGCGTAATCTCGATGCTCACCGTGTTGTCTTCGCAGTCCAGTGTCGGCACGTCCAACTCGGCAACCAGCGTCGTGCCGTCCGGTCCCACTTCCAGCGTGAAATCGAACGAGTCGAAGTACACCCCATCCCGGTAGATCAGTGCCGTTCCGTAAAACACGCCCTCGTCGTCGCACCACAGAGACACGTCCAGTTGGGCACCGCCGACGTTCACCGTCGAGCCTTCCCACGCCAGATGCTCCGTGTTCCAAATCAGCCCGTCGCCGGTAATCAACTCGGTCGAAATGCAGGTGTCGGGGAACGGGCCGACGAACGTGCCGTCCAGTGCCGTCTCAAACGTCTCACCACAACACGCTGGGTAGTCGATTACCGGCTCCCCGCTCCCGCTCCCGCAACAGTCCGTGTCCGCGTCCACGCAATACTTGGTCGGGTCGATGAGCGTGCCGGGGCCGAACCACACGCGGCGGTACTCGATGGTAACGGGAATCTCGTCGCCGCAAGCCATGATCGGTTCTCAAAAGTGGTCGCGCGACCAGTCTACAGCCCGCTCAGGGCGTCCGCTTCCGCTTGCAGCATCACGCCGTCGCTCACCGCCTTAGCAAGCAAACCGGCAACGGGCATCTCACGCGGGTACACCACGGACAGCACTTCCAGTTCGCCGAGTACCACGGCCCACATCGCTTGGGTTGCGGGGTCCGATGCGAGCAACCGAAGCCGCATCGGAATCAGCCCCGCCCGGAACTGGACGATGGGCACCGCGAACGGGCCGTCCGGCGGGTTGTTGATCGCGTCCAGCTGGTCTTGTAAGGCGTCGCGTTCCGCTTCCACCGCGGCCAACTGATCGGCGGTCGGGCGGGCGTCGCGTTCCGCACGGGCCGCGTCCCGCTCCGCGAGGTATTGAACCTTCAACTGCTCGTCGGTGCCGCCGAGTGCGTGCAACACTCGCAACCGCTCCACGCTCGCGGTCACGGCCGGAACCGCGGGAATCAGTGCGAGGGCGTCGGCGATGTCCGGCGTGTCGGGAATCTGGGCCACTGCTCACCTCACGTCTTGATGCACTTCAGCACCACGGCCGAAGGCTGAATGTTGTTGTGGGCACCACCGCCGCCGGTCGAATCACTCGTCACGTCCGAGTTACCCACGCTCGCATCGCCCTGCTCGAATCGGCCCGAATTCGCGGTCACGGTCGCAGTGCGGAACTTGCCCGCAACATTGTGCGTGTGGCTCGGCATCTCGGTCGTACTGAGTGTGTGCGTTTCCGCCCCGCCCGTATTCCCGACCGCGTTACCCAACGTACCCGTGCCCGTGCCGCCACTGCCCACCGTCGTTCGGCGGTTCAGGTTCGGCAGGTTGAAAGTCGTACTGCCGTCGCCCGCTCCCCACGTCGTGCTGATGACCGCGAACAGGGCCGAATAAGTCGTGCGGCTCACCGCCGAACCGTCGCACGCGAGGTAGCCGGTAGGAGCGGACGTGCCCGCGAAGTCGATCAGTGTCCCCGCCGGCACGGTTGCGAGTGTCGGATTCGTACCGCCCGTCACCCGCCCTTTCGTATCAACGGTGACGCTGGTGTAGGTGCCCGCACTCACGCCCGTTGCCGAGAGCGTGGTGGAGAACCCGCCGGAAGTGGTCACGTCGCCGCTCAATTCGGCCGGCGTATCCCACACGCCGCTTGTCACGCGAGCGAAGCCGGTGCCGGCCGGTGCCGCACCGCCCCCGCCCGTCGCGTTCAGGTTCCCGTCAACGTCGATCTCCAACCCGTCGCCGATGCACACTTCTTGCATCGGGCCATCGGTGCCCGGCAACCGACCGACCAGTGTGCCAGCGGTCAGCGGCCCGATGCACACCCGCGACACAATCGGCAGGTAGTTGCCCTGTGGGTTGTGGGGATCGCCCGGCGAGTAGGGGTATGTGTCGCCGTCGTAGGTCGGATCGTCGCCCGGATAGATCGGGTTGCCGACGTTCGCCCCTTCGTCGCCGTCGTCCGGCAACCCGCACCGCGAGTGCTTGAGCAGCACCGCCCAACCGCCACTCCCCCGATTCGAGACGTACACCACTTCCGTCAAAACGTCGTCGCCCACCACCGCCGAGTAGACCGGGCTACCCGCTTCGGAAGTGTCCTCGAATGGGAGCCGCACGAGGTCACAGGCGTAGTAGTCGTAGAGCGTGTGGAAGGCCGAACCGATCCCGCACGCCCACCCGTCGCCGTCCAACGGGAACGTCAACCGCGACTCAACGAACGCCCGCTGGTCGGTGGTGAACCGCTCGGCCCGAGGGGGCGGATCGCCAACGTGGACGCCCTGAAGCGGCACGCCCAACAGGTCGTACACGTCCACCGCGATACCCGCGACCGGGAAGTCCGTGCCCGGCCACAAAAACGGATCGCCCCCGTCGCACACCGCGAAGTGCAGGTGCGGCCCGCCCGTCACGTCCAAACCCAGATAGCCCAACCGCTGACGCGGGCGGAGCGTGTCGCCCACCGAAACCGACACCCCGCCCAAGTGCAGATAGCGGGTGTACCACACGACGGGATCGACCGAACCCGAACCGCTCCCCGCACACGTCGGATAGGGCGGATCGCCGGACTGGTCGCGCGACCAGTCGCCGTAGATGTTGCAGTCCCCGAACGGCGGCCGTAGTACGCGGGTTGCCGTCTCGGTCCCGGTCAACACCCATTCTACTGCGTCATCCAACCCGCACGGTTCCAGCACGCGAAACCCGCGGAACGTCGCGTCGGTCAGTGACAGTTGCCAGTTGTACCAGTCCGTCGCCGCTTGATCGGCGTAGGCTTCCCGCTCGCTCTCTTGCGTGTACGCGGGCGGCTCGGCGTGGACGTAACCCACGCGATCCGCGTACCCGGTCGCGGCGCCGAAGTCCGTCGTCAGGTCCGCGAGTGCCCGGTTCTCGGTCAGCCCCGCACCGCCCCGGAAGTACACGTCAACCGACGCCGGAACCGAACGTCCAATGTCCGCGACCGCCAACCGGCCCCCGGCCATTACTTCGTACCGGTGAGTCGCCCACCGGCTCGCGTCCGCTGCTGCCGCGTCGGTGTAAGTCTGGCACTCCACCGCCCCCGCGAGCGTGCGGACGATTCGCAACCCGCACTGCCGGGCCGCCGCATCCAGAATCATCGGCACCGGAACCGCGTCCAACGCCCACCGTTCGGGAGTCGGTTGCGAGTAGGCCGCCGGGATCGTGCCAATCGTTGCCGTCACGCCCACGAGCGAGAATAAGCTGGTGAGCAGCGAGTTCCACGAGGCCGGTGCGGTCGGGGCGATTGCTGCACCCGCACTCCACCAGTCCCAACGCTCGTCTACCAGCGTGACGAGGTACAGTTCCCGGCCGTCGCCCCGCTGCGACACCGGCCGGGCCGGAAGCTGTCGCATGCCCGCGGCCGTCACCGTCTGCCGGCCGTCGCTCAGCACGAGGTCCGCGGTCGCACCCAACGCCCGCAGTTCGGCGAGTTCGTCGCCGGTCACGAGCAGGTGGCAGGTGGCCCAACGTGCCGCACCGGTGGGCCAGTGCAGCACGCCCGGCCGCGGACACTCGTTCTCGGCTTCCGGGCCGGTGGGCAGGTGGTAGGTTGTGGTCGCGCGACCACCCGGCACCGCCGATTCGCGGATTCTGTGCAGGTGCCACCACCGCTCCACGGCGTCGGCCGCGAACGGGGCGGGCGTCACGTCGATACCGCCAAAGGTGATCGGCACCGCTAAACCTCAAACCACGCCAGCGAATCCACCATCCCGGCCCACGTCGGCAACAGGTGCGAAACGTGGGGCCACACGTCCTGCATGTCGTGCAGGGCGATCACCCCGCCCGGCCGAACTACCTTCCTCGCGTTCTCAACGTCCCGCTGCACGCTGAACTGGTCGTGCGAACCGTCGATGAACACGAGGTCGAACGGGGTCAACTTGTACGCCGGCCAGAACGACTCGTGCCGCTGCACGAGGGCGATTACACGGTCCCAAACGCCGTACCGTTCGAGGTTGGAGCGGAACGCCGGGTAGGTGTCGGCGTGGCCGCTGGTCGCGTCGCCCTTGTGCCAGTCCACGCTCACCACCAGCTTTGCGGACTGAGCCATGCAGATCGTGGAGCGGCCCTGATAGCTGCCGATTTCCAGCACGTCGCGTTCGCGGGCCAGTTCCCACAACGCCCGCCCTTCTCCTTCGGTCAGCCACCCCTTCACGTCGGTCGGGAACTTGAAGTCGGTCACGGGGGCGTCACTCCGCTTTCGAGGTCAAGCACGAACTTCGCCATGAAGCTCGCGTTCAGCACAGCCCAATTCGTCCGCTCGATCCGCTTCGGCCGGATGTCGAACGCTTCGCACCGCACCGGCTCCCGAACGTAACTCCCGCCGCTCCCGTTCGGCACATCCCACTGATGAAGTGCGTCGATGCACTTGGCGAACAGTGCGATGATCCCGTTCGTTAAGTCCGACAGTTCCCGCGTCGAACGGTACTCGGTGTCGGTGGAGTATTCCGCGATGCACGCGACACGGAACCGACCGTCCACGCCCATCGTGTACCGGCCGCTCCCGTCGAACAGCGATGGAACCGGCACCATAGACTGTGGGGTGATGACCACGAACCGCTTCGCCGGCGGAACCGCCGTGAACGCTTCGTCGGGGGCCAGCGAACGGAACACCAAGTCCGTAGGAAGCCCGGAGCGGGCCTGTACCCGCGTTACGAACTGCGACAGTAACGCTTCCAAGCGGATCGGCACGCCGTACCGCATCACCGCTCCCGGTTGAGTGTGGTCGCGCGACCAGTCACGACGTAATCAGCGAATCGTTCACGCTCGGCGAACCCGACGACGGCAGCAGCACGCCCGCCCCCCGCATGTCGAACAGCCGATCAAAGAGGCTCTGGAACGTGGCGAGGTAGGTCGAACCGCCGCGGTCGTTCGTCGTCGCCACCGCGAAGAAGTCGCCCGTCACGAACGGCGTCGCCCCGCTGAACACCACTAAACCGGGGCCGCCACTGTACAGCGTCGTTACCGGGGCCAGACACAGATCGTCCATGTACACGTCCGCACCGGCCAACGCCGTCGAAATGCGGATTCGCAACTTCACCGTCGCGGGCGGGTTCGCGGGCAACCGGAACACGCCGCTCACGCTGCCGAACGTCGTGCCGAGTGTGCTGAGCGTCTTCGTGAAGCTGTTCGCGGTGCCCTGTTCGTCGTTGATGACGGTGTTCGTATCGTCCACCAGATCGACCGTCAGAACGCCCGCACTCACCACCCCAGAACGCTTCATCCAGCAGTTGAAGATGTAACTCGTGAGCGGAACCATCTCAACCGCGGTGCCGTCCGTCGCGTCGCCGAACTCTTGCGTGAGCGAGGGAGTCGCCGCGGTCCCCGCGATGAACCGCAAGTCGTAGGTGCCGCGGAACGGAGTGGTCGAATTGCGGGCGAGGTCCGTGCCCCACGTCCCTCCCGACAGAGTGAACTGGTCAAGTGCGGGTGTGGCCCCGGTCCAGTCTTCCAGATCGCCGTTGGTCAGCAGGTTCGCCGCGGTCGATGCGTCCGTGTCGGCCGACACCGCTTGCACGCTCTGCGTCGCACCCGAACCCGCCGGCCACTGGTAGTGGAACGGCGACAGTCCGTTGTCCCCTTCGCCCACGAACGCGAGCGGTTCTCGGCCCGCCACTTGGCCGCCGGAATACGAGTCGGACGAAACCGTGAGCAGTGCGTTCTCGGCGGTGAGCAGTTCGAGCGTCAGCCCGTCGCCCCGCTTCGTGGTCAGTACCGCCACGCCGGTTCCCGTGTTGCCCGCGTCGGCCGTCGCGGTCGCGGCAACCGTCGCCGATTGAACCGTCTTCGACTGAGCGATCATCTGTCGCCGCACTTCGGCCAGTGCGTCCGCGAGCGACCGGGCCGCTGCCGGGTTGTCCGCGTTCACCATGCCGATAATCGTGTCGGACGCCAACTGTTGCAGGGTGCCGAAGCCGCCGGTCAGATTGGCAACGAACGACGCCTCGTTGACCGCCACCCGGCCGTAGGCGTCCCGGAGCGTCGAAAGGTACTGCCCCGCCACGTCGCCGAGTGCCGTTTGAATTGCGTCTTGGTAGTTGTTCAAGTAGTCCAGAACGTACCCGATGCGACCGATTCGCACGAACAAGCCGCCCGGATCGCTGGTGAAGCCCAGTGCCACGGCTTACGCCCCTTTCGCCTTGTTCTCGCCGATTCGACGCCCCAAGCCGGTGAGACACCAACAGTCGGAATCTCGGTCCTTTGCGAACTTCTGCTCGTGCTGACGCGGGCACTGCGGCCCCGCACTCCGCAACCGACGCCCCACCACGTCCGCGGTCAGATCGACCGCCGCGGAAATCTGCTCAATCGTGCCCCGGCCGCCGATAGCGACCAACGCAACGCAAATCGCTTCCACTTGGGCAATCGCAATGCCCTGTGGGGAAGCCGGATCAATCTGTGTACTCACGCAACGGCCCTCTTCACCATTTTAGGCAAACACGTCCGACTGGTCGCGCGACCACCCCGCCGGATTTTCGCCCCCTCTCTCATTTCACCTCTGCTCTTTCTCCACCCAAGCAGCAGACAGCAGCATCTCTCAAGCTGGAACCCATACCCACCGGCTGAATGGTGAGCGGGAGCGGAACCGACCCCTAGTTGCCTAGGAGCCAGTTCCAAACATCACCGGAGAACGGAGCCGCGGTATGCGTTTGGTTCGTCTCCCGTGTTTGGTTCGGGCACCGGGAGCTTTCACCCCGCCCGCCGCGACGGGACTGGTCGCGCGACCACAACCCGAACCCGAAGGCTCAGACTGGTCGCGCGACCAGTCCGCAACGCCGGCAGGGTGTCGTACGCGCACCGGCCGTCGCGGTACGGGTTCGCCCAACGGCTCGCCCGTAGTCCCGTCTTCTCGAACGCCGGGACTCAGCTTTCCCACCGATCCCCGCGGGGCCGCTCGGTAGCACGCAGTTGCCCAACAGTGGGGCTATGTCCGGGCCGCCACCCTCAGAGGTTGCCCGCTGAGGCTTAGGCCGCCCAACCGTCAACGTTCGCGTCCGGGTGTCGAACCCGGTTGACGCCATATCCCCGTCCGAAAAGGCGTCAAGCTCCCGCACGCGAACCGCCACTCCCTCAAGTGGCAACTCATTGTAGGCACCCCGCCCGACCGCGAACCGAAACTCCACACGCGCCCACCTGAACAGTTGCCGACTTTTCCCAATTTACCAAATGTGATTCAATTCACCGCGAATGCAATTTGTGGTCGCGCGACCACCCCTTTCGCCCCGAAGGATCATCATCATGGCGGGCGTCAAAGACCAAAAGAAGCGGCTGATCCTCAAGAAACTGCTCAGGCTCAAGGCGAACCGGGACAAGAGCGACCGGGACATCGCCACCGAAGCGGGCGTGTCGCGGGCACTCGTGAAGGCGGTTCGCACGGAGATGATCGCTGCCGGGTTGCTCCCGAAGTACGAGCGGCCCGAAGGTGGCAACGTTCGCCGCGACGCCTACCAGCCGGGAGCCAGTGCCCGCGGCGGGTACGTCTACGACGATAAGGGGAACGTCGTGCGAGAGGTCGATTGGGTACTCACGCACGGCCGGGGGCGGAAGCGGGCCGGAACTTCGGGTTGAGCAGATCGTGCGGCCGGCACCTCAACGCTTTGGCGATGGCCGCGAGCGTCCACAGGTTCGGCGACTTCACCCGCTTCTCGTACTTGTTCCAACTGCCGAGACTCATCTGTACCGACGTGGCGGCGTCCTTCTGCGTAAGGCCCAACTTCTCGCGGGCCTTACGCATGTTCTCCGACAGCACGGCCGTTAGCTCTTCTGGTGTCATAATCTCATTGTAGGCGAATTGGCCTTTTCTCGCAACTGCGATTGCGAGATGGGCGAATAGGGCTATGCTAGGGCGAAAGTGGTCGCGCGACCACAACCCCGAAGGAGTGACCGATGAAAAGCTCGTGGGTGTACGATCCCTCAACCGGTTGGATCGTCGATTCGGACGGCAACCCGGTACTGAACGCGGTAGAAGCGGACCTGAGTGACGAACGGGCGTACCTGATCGCGGCCGTTCACGAGATGCAAGCCGCACTGCGGGCCGCACAAGCGGCCATGAAAGGGCGAGCTTGGGCGTTCGTCCCCGGCGATGATCGACCGGTTCAACACATGATCTTCGACGCACTCGCCAAATCGGAGGGCAAGAAGTGAACGAACGCAAGCCCCAACCCGACGCGGACGAGGAACGCGAGTACCGCGACCGGATGATCGAGAACCTCGCCCGGTTCTTCCGGGCCGTGCTGCCGAAAGTGGTCGCGCGACCAGCCCCCACCCCCGAACCGGAGAGCGAGCCGTGTACTACCTCCTGATGCAGCTAAACGCGATGGCCGCGGGCGTGCTGCTGTGCTTGGAGTTCTCCCGCGGCCTCGTGAGCGGCCTGTTCTTCCGACTGTTCGGGGGCGACGAATGAGCGACGAACAAGCCCTGTTGCGGACCATTATCAAGAACCCGAACGCCGACACGCCACGGCTCGTGTACGCCGATTGGCTGGACGAGCACGCGGAGCCGCCGCGGACGTGCGCTGCGCCGGGCTGCGTGCGTGGCACCGTGTACAAGCTCGGCACAGCCTACGACAGCACGCACGAGAAGTGCCCCACCTGCCACGGCACCGGCACCGTGAGCGACACGAACACGGAGCGCGCGGAGTTCATTCGCGTGCAGTGCGAGTTGGCGCGAACGCCCGTGCTCGAAAGCGACTATCCGCTGTGTGTTGCGTGCGGGGGCGACGGCCTTGCAACCGGCCCACCGGAATCGCGCCCGTGTCGTAAGTGCGACAGCACGGGGAAGCAGGATCACAAGCGGTACAAACACGCGCGCCGACTGCTGAACCGCGAACGCGAACTGCTCGCCGCTCACGGCCGCGAGTGGGCGCGGGTGCCGTGGGGCTTGGGTGACGCCTTCGACGCCTTCGACGAACACGGCAAGCCTACCCCGCACTTCCGCCGTGGGTTCGTCGGCCGCGTCGGGGTGCCGGCGCTGTCGTGGGTGTGCGAGCGGGTAGCGGCGAAGTGTAAGCGGTGTGACGGCAAGGGATGGTATTCGTTCCGCGGTGCCGAATTCGGCTACGAGGAGGAATGGTGTGCGGAGTGCAACCGCACCGGCACCGTGCAAGTGTGGCGCGTCACCGATTGGGCGCTCGCCGTCGCCCGCGTGCATCCGGTGCAGCGGTGGGAGTGCGCGGACCGGGAGCCGCACCTCAATATCGGCGGCTATCGCTGGTACGACGAGGATCAGCACTACACGCTGGACGAGGACGGGCAGCGCGCCGAACTGCCGAACCTTGTGCTCAAGGCAATCGCCGCGCGAAGCAAGTTCGTTTCGTTCGATACTCCCGACCAAGCCCGCGTCGCCCTCGCCCGCGCGCTGGGCGACGCGGTGCGGGCTGCGGTGGTGGAGATGTGGGCGCGCGACCAGTCTTAGCCGTTGACCGGGGGCCGCGGGTTCAGCCCGCCCCCCCCACCTCCCCC
>JACCDG010257081.1_pt1 | contig 10504 bp, 24 predicted proteins | sample 7442471 | NCBI WGS metagenome assembly JACCDG01 (sample SAMN15323444, study PRJNA562643) | freshwater metagenome | isolation source: river surface water | place: USA:Blue River Watershed | collected 2017-08-17 | reverse complement strand
GCCTGTGACCGCCACCAAATACAAAGCCACCCGCGAGCGCCTCGGCACACAAGCCGAGGTTGCCTCGCTCAACATTTTAGTTGCACATAACATAAACCTATACTATGATGTATCATGAGAACATTCAAACGAGACAATTGGACTAATGAACAGATCCTCAAGTTCCTAGATGGGCAGAAGATTGTTCGTGGTGATGGTGTTGAGACAGACTATTGCAAAGAGCACAATGCGGTCATTGATGATGTCAAATCTTTCTTCTATGACTTCACAAGACCTGTTGAGGAGTTCGGAGCCATGGGCTATTGTGTAGAAGAAGATATGGTTTATCATATCGGAGGCATTCCTGAAGAATTTGCAAAGCAATGGAAAAAAGACCGCATCGAACTCTGAACTACCACCCTCTCTGCTACTGTGATATGTCAGAAGCAGAATTCAAAACCTTTATGAAAATTACACGCACACATCCCTTTACAGGAGTGACTAATACACTCGACCTCAATATCACCTCAGAAGAATGGGAAAGATATCTTAATGGTGAATTGGTTCAGAATGCCATGCCTCATCTCAATGAAGATGAAAGAGAGTTCATCATCAGTGGCATTCCTCCTGGTGAATGGGATAAGTGGCTTCCATCAGACGAAGAATAAAAGTTGCGCAAACACAAACCTGCTCTATAATAAAAGTATGAATGAATCTATTTTTTTGCGGATGCGGAAACGTAGTCGAGACAGAGCGAGTGGCTATTCTTAATAGCCGCGTATGTTCCTCTTGTGCTCGACAGACACAAAAGAATTGGCAGAAGCCAAAAGGCGTTATGATCTATGGTCATAAGACTGGTGCAGAGATTCAAATTCTCTCTCCAGAACAATTCGCCAATCATCGCAAGTATGATCCTTATGGTCGCCACACGGGTCGCGGCTCTGGAATTCATCGTATCACCAAAACAACCTCCTGCATGTAACATTATGAAAAAGATTAACATTACCCTCGACCGCATTTACAACTACGATGACTTGCAACAGCTTGCTCATGCCATGTGCACCAACAAGCCCATTTTGTCTTTCAGCATATTCGATACTGCTGAAAGCATGGATGGTGAAGACACATGGAGGGTATATGCTCCTGACATTGACTCCACTGAACCAGTCTTCAAAGGTAAAGTGCAATTCATGACCGATTACTGGCGTGTGTCTGATGTGCCTGTATATTCCGAAGTTGTTGAAAATCCAACATGGATGACGATCATCAACATCTTCAATGATATGCTTCAGAATGGAGATGAGTGCGGTATCTATCTTGAAGGACTCTATAATCTTAAAGAGGTAGGAGATGTCAAGATTATCAAATTTGCTATTGGATAAAAGGCAATTACTCCGCAGATTTTTATACAAAAGAAATGGAGTTGGTGGTTGGTGCAAAATTTGTAAACTTCACCATTGAATCAAAACTACTACGGGCTTACGAACTAACATTTCATAGTTTATTTGCAAATTATGCTAATGGAGAAAAAGTTTATGTATCCCACATAAAATGATTATGTTTGATCCACCAGATAAAGAATTCGACGAAGAGTAAAATATGGAACTCATTGGTTGGATAGGATCAATACTGTTTGCCTTTTGTGCATTGCCACAATGCATAATGGTCTATAGACAAAAGCACGCAAGAGGTCTTTCTTGGGCTTTCCTTTCCATGTGGGCATTAGGTGAAGTGCTTTGTTTTCTTTACGTAGCCGCACAACCAATACTCCAATGGCCGTTGTTGGCGAACTATGTTTTGAACTTCGCTATGTTAATGGTAATCTTTTATTATAAGATTCTCAATAAAGATGTTGATGAAACCTAAACCTGCTACATATTAAGTGTATTATGAATCTTGACTACGAAATCACAGACCTCACCAAAGTTAGCGAAATCGAAATTCCTGATGTCTTCAATCGACGGATGCGCACGCAGGTGCCTGTCATTGATAAGATCTTCGGAGGAGAAGGTATTCTTCCAGGTATGTCGTTTACCATTGCTGCTGCACCTGGTAGTGGCAAGACTACGCTAATGCTTCAAATCTGTGAGAAGCTTGCGGAACAAGGTTATGCTACTGGATATGTCACAGGCGAAGAAAGTTCTGTGATGGTTGCTTATACGTGCCGTCGTCTTGGATTGACAGAGCTTCAGCTTTGCTACGGAACGGATATCGATGATATCTGTGAGAAGATGAAAGATCTCGATTTCCTGATCATTGATAGCTTTGCTTCTCTTCGAGAGAATGGTGAGAAGCCTAAAGAGGAGCATGCTATTTCGCGCATTGTATCGACTGCTAAGCAGTTCGAATGTGCTGTTGGTGTTATCCTGCATTTCACCAAGAACGGCAAATACAAAGGATCTACGGCGATTCCTCATTCGGTGGATTGCAATATGATCATTGATATTGCCGAGGACACTGACAATCGAAATGTCTACACGACCAAGAATCGTTATGGTTGTATCTATGATGGCGAGATGCCATTCGGATCTACTGGCTATGTCTTTGATGAGGTTGTTGATGGTGAAGCATATAAAACCAAGACAGCACAAAGTAAGAAGTCTAAGATGGATATGATCTTGGATATGCAAGAACCTCCACAGATTAATGTCGATCGAGTTGTTCGAGAGCTTCAGGTTGCTGAAGCTTATGCAAGGCAAATGCTTTACAAGCTTAGTAAAGAAGGCAAGCTGGTGAAGATTGGTTCTGGTGATAATGCAATCTGGAAGTTTCCGATTGCAAAACAAACCGAGCAGAAAGCAGTTGCAGGCAGCATCACCCTAACCGATATTACTATTAGTTAATATGGAATACCTACTTGTAATTTTAGGCGGAATCTTTTTAGTCATACTGCAGGTTCTGCTAATCGTTCTTAAGCTGACTGGTCAATTTATGATTGGTTGGGGGCTCGCATTACTACCTTGTTGGTTTGTTTGTGGCTTTTTTCTTTTGGCTCTTGCGTTTTGGATCTTCACCCTTTTCATGTAATGAATATCAAGCTACAACAATTTGATTCAGAGCTTTATGAAAAGCTTTCTAAGGATCTCGATCGTAATGAAATTCGCGGATCTGAACGTATCATCATTGAAGACTGGATCGCCAAGGCTTTGATCACCGAAGCGTTGCTTGGTCTTCTTCGCAAGGATTTGGTAGAGATTAATGGCTTGTCTGTATCTGATGACGGTCAGAATTTCGAACCTACCTTTACGCAATCAGAATTCCTAAAGGCAGGATTAGAAGAGTTGCAAAAAGAATCGCCTGATGTATAATTAAACATGAGCAACACAAACACACACGTCTCAAGAGAAGCATTCATCAAAGCATGGGATAATAAATGCACCCGCAATTTCGGTCTTGGTTATACAGACCTTCCCGATATCCTTCTCATTGATGATTATTGGCATGATATGCTGACAGTTGATGAAGCCAAGGATGCTCTCAATGATATGTTAGATTCAATGAGAGATGAAATGGGAATGGATGGTTTTGATTTTTAATAACTTAAATGGCTGAGTAGTCCAACGGTAGAGACAACGAGTTTAAGCCTCGTTAAGTGTGGGTTCGAATCCCACCTCAGCTACCAATTTTGTTAGTAACTTAGATGCTCTTATATAGTTAGCACCGCGTGGTGATAATTTTACGGAAATAAGAGCTTGCCTAATATTATTGGTATTTTTAAGAGCTTCAATCAATTCTTCATCAGGAACTTTTTTCTTTCCGGAGTTAATGTTGCGCCCTCTAAAAGTTTTTGTCTGTGAGTGACAATTCGGGCATAAAAATCTAAGATTGTCCACAGAGTTGTTGAAATTGTCTCCATCTATATGATCAAGTTCAAAAACAATAGGAGCACCATGCCAATCTGTAATATTGCATCTTTCACACCTATTACCGCTGTCGTAGTTGTCTAGCAATATACGTTTTATAGCTAAATTAGACATATGATCAGACTTACCAGAATCAAACCTATTTTTAGCTGCAAGCTTTTTTACCTCGATTGATTTTTCTCTCATCGATTCGAGATTTTTGCATATAGCCTTAATTCCAGTTTTGTATGCATGTTTTAATCCTTTACTATTTTTAGCTTTATTTGCAGGGCATTGGTTATGTGATACATTACAAATATGTTTACCTGTTTTTGTTGTATACACAGCATCGTTATCACATCCATATTCGCATTTCATAAAAGTATTTAGTCTGGTAAACAACATTTTAATTAAAATTTCATAATAAATATTTTGCAAACACAAACAACATAGTATATATTCATACATGAAAAACAATAACGCTAACAAGCAACATCAACGTAATTCATTCGAGCTTCCTCACGTGGAGCCGTGGCATCGCAAGTGGACTGGCGGTGCGATCCATACGTTTAAGAATAACATCGGTGGAGCATTTCCATTCACCAAGAAGGAATGGCACCGCATGATTGAAGAACGCAATCGCAAAGCGAAGGCACTCAAGGCAAGTAAACAGAATACCCCTAACACCAAGAACAAATAATTTTATGGCTAAAGAAACTAACATCAACGTCGGAGGCGGTTGCTTCTCGCTCATCCTTTTCATTTTCACTCTTACTGCTCTCTGGTTTGGTCTACCCACTCCTTGGGGTTTGTTTGAAATTGATATCTTTCCTCCAGGCATCTTCCTCAATCGCTAATACAAAATGAAAAAGATTCGTAACTTCTTTGGTCATCTCTCTTTCATCTTTCGCCCCAAGTATTGGATTATGCTTGGCACCTATGATAAAGCTGCAGATGAAAAGCTTTTGAAGCTTGCTGAAACCAACGACTTTGAACCTGTCAATTTCTTTCCAGGTGATGATGGCGTTTATACGGTGAAGCTCGGTGATGCTTACTACTGGGTTGCCAATTTTCCGTTTAGCTTTTTCACAGAACGTAAGATACACTTCATAAGCGAAGGTGCACTCATTTTCGATTATGGTGATCACATCAGGGGCTCACGCCCAGTCGTCTCACCATCAGCCGTCTGTACAGTATGAGCATTTCAAGCCCAATCGTCGTCGCTGGTAACATGGATAATGTTCAGGACATTCTAGTTGCAACAACAGCAGAACGCACTATATTAAAAACATGAAACTTGCATCCATCGAACTCATTTCTGAAATCAATCCACATCCCAATGCTGACAAGCTAGACCTTGCCAAGGTGCTAGGCTATACCTGCATTGTTGAAAAGGGCAAATACAAAGCAGATGATGCTGTTGTGCTCATTCAGCCTGATACTGTTCTTCCAAATGAGCCTTGGGCTGAATTCTTTAAGAAGAGGGGTAGCCGTGTTAAGGCTATGAAGCTTCGTGGTGTGTGGTCGTTTGGCATTGTGATGCCTTTCGAAGATGTCGTCGATCCTTTCTTTTTTGCAGACCAGTATGGCGATGTGAAAGATCATATTGGTGTTGATGTTGCACATCTCATGGGCGTTACCAAATACGAGGCTCCTGCTCCTCAAGCTCTAGATGCCAAAGGCCCGCTGCCTTTTGGCCTCAACAAGACTGATGAAGAGCGTTATCAGAACTTCTTGGATCTTCCTTTTGGTGAAATGGTCGACGTCACCCTCAAGGTGGATGGTCAGAGCGCCACTTACTACTGCCGCAAAGACAGACCGACTGGTGAATGGACTACTGGCATCTGTTCTCGCTCTTTGGAAATGAAGCCAGAATGTGATAACAATTATACACGCATCAACAAGAAGTACAACATCTTGGAAAAGCTGTTGAGGTATTGTATGGCAAACAATGTGAGCTTGGCTCTGCGTGGTGAGATTTATGGCAATGGTATTCAAGGCCATGCTGCGAATCCACACTCTAAATTGCCTCTGGACTTTGCTGCATTTAGTGTGTTTAATTTCGACACAAATGAGTATGAAAATGTAGGCAGCGAACATTACTATGCAGTATTGTCTGGTAGTGATTACTTGGGAGTTCCAAGAGTTCCAACTATCTCAAGGCAGGTTCTTACACCTGAACTAATCAAGCACTATGCTGAAGACATCTCTGAAATTGATGGCAAGCCTTTTGAAGGTGTTGTCATCAAGCATAAAAGCGGTTCTTTCAAGGTCATTAATTTGGCCTATGATGAACGCAAATAAAGATTGCACCGCGTAAAACACTCTGTATACTATCAATATGAAATTAATTCACGGCACTGAACAAGAGCATCGAGACACACTCAAGAGAGCCAAGGCAAATGGTGTAGAATACATCTGGTCTGGTGATATGAGGCGCAATCGATATCTTGCAGAGAACTTCGACTTTGCTTTGGAGAATAAAATCTTTGAAGCAACAGAAGCCAAAGACAGTCAAGAGACTGGTTGGTGGATTAAGTGGTTGTAAACTTTACAGAATCTGGTAGCTTGGTGGATGGTGAACACCAATCGACGGACATTGCAGATACCGGTAAAGATGCAATGAGAAGAGGAAGCTGGGTTCGAATCCTGCCTACCAGACTCTGTTACCAATTTTAAGCTTATGCAACCCATCTTCGCAATCAAACATAGCAAGGTAATTGAAATTATTCAACACCAAGCCAAGTCCACACCAATTGCGTATCCAATTACATACTCACTTGAGTGGGGTGAAATTCAATCGGAGCAACAATTGCTTGATGCTGTTGCAAGCATTGAGAAGGATGGTGAATACATTCGCATGCATAAATTGCATGAATGCTTTCAACAAATTGAGACGCACAAACTGATTGCGCATGCCAATAGAATGCTCAAAAGAGTCTTAGCTCTTTGCAAAGAATGCAGAGAAGATATCAGTTGCACCAACACAGAACCTGCACTATAATACAGTATGAAATTTACAACTAAAGTCATTCACGAGGTTAACTACAACGATTTCGACAAGGCAATCAACGAGTTCCTCAAACAGAAAGGTGGTAAGCCTTATGAATTCGAAATTGTTGCACATCATGAACTGGGGAATGATATGAGTAAAACATTCAGCGCTGGCCAATATCACTGGTCTAAACCTGACGACAATGACAAAAAAAGGATTCTGGATGGTAGCCTTTATCATAGGGGTGGTGACATTCTAGAATGGATGCATGAAGAGGGTCTGATTCCAGCTGGTGAATATCTCGTCAAAATCTCCTGGTAATCAAAGGAAAATAGATATAATTATTGTATGAAAGACGCACCTAATTACGAATTGAGTGTTGGTTACACCATCTACGATAACGAAAATGATGAGATTATTAAAGTAGAACCAGATCCAGATGATCTTGGGTGTATACAGATTACTGCATATGACGAAACTCATATCCTTATTCCCCCTGAAATGGCTCTGCTAGTTAGTCAGGCTCTTGAGCGGTGTGCTCGGGATATTTTGAATAAGAAGTAATAGCAAGTTTTGTGCACCTGTAGCTCAGTGGATTTTTATAATTATTGTAGACCTCCCGAAAGATAATTGGCATGTCTACAATAAATATAATTATGAATGAATCTAATTGTGTTGTTTGTGGTAAGTTAATAAAGTTTAATCCTAAAGTACAGATAGGCAAATTTTGTAGTAATAAATGCCAAGGCATCTTACGATCTGCCACGCAAACCGAGGCTAACAAAAAGCTTTTATTAGATGGTAAATTGACAGATATATCTAGGCTGCGAATCAAAAAAACTATGAAAGCTTTAGGTATTGAAGATAAGTGTGCAATTTGTAGCATAACTTCTTGGTGCGGTAAACCACTACCATTTATTTTAGATCACATAGACGGAGACTCGACCAATAACAACATCAACAATCTAAGGTTAATATGTAGCAACTGTGATTCGCAAACGGATACATACAAAGGCAAAAACAAAGGATCTGGAACTAGATCTAAATATCTACCTAAACTTAAGCCCGGTTCGTTTAATGGATAGGACAAGGCTCTTCTAAAGCCTTTATGGGGGTTCGATTCCCTCACCGGGTGCCATTTTACTATGAATAACAAACTACTCAACGAAGTTCATACGCTTGCCAGGCATATGCGTATCAAGTATCCGCAGCTGCGTGAAGGGCAATCTCTTATGAATGCCTTGTTTGAATGCAATGAGCAACTTTACAAACAAATCACCGGCACTGAAGCAGATTGCTTCTATATCGATGACAAGATTTCGAAATTTTGGACTGCAGTAGCTAATTCTGTTGCATAACCTCAAACCTGCAGTATACTATCTCATGAGCAAAACAAACAGTAACAATACGATTATGTGCACCGTTGGTCAGATCAATGCCGCTTGTGATTATATTTTCGGCGAGCGGCTGTTTTATATTGGAGGTAATGATCCACGCAGTCGTACTTTCATTTCGGCACTTGAAATGCCTCCTCTCCCTTTGCTTATGAGCAATCGGGAACAGCGTGAAGCTCTTAAAAAGAATCAACGATCTATGATCCAAAAAACCATCCACGAAATCAAAGAAGCCATCAAGGAAGAACAAGCAAAGCCTTTTCTTTCACCGAAAGGTTATGAGCTGGAAGAATCTGATGAGGTCAATGAAAATGCTTTGACTGAAGAAGAATTCGCCAAGTGGTGCGAAGAGTCTTCCGAATCTTAAGAACCTTCAAGATCCAAGATCTCCCATTGAACCCTTAAACCCCTCAATGAAGATTTTGGATCTTGTTTCTTTTTCTCTTTGTATTTTTCAACCAGTTGTCTGTGGCTCGTAGCCTTATCAATTGGTTCCCAAAAGTCTTCACGACTCTTCATCTCCAACCAGTATTCGGTATACATCTTCATACAAACACTTAGCAAATCTTATGGCTAAAATCACTCCAGTTAAAAAGCATTCCAACTTTCGAGTCGTCATTGAACCTCGTGGACTTGGCAATTATGGATTCGTGAGCTGTTCCCCTCGCCTCATTTATGGTGATGGACCTGAAGCTGAAAAGCGAATGGAGGAGGAACTGCGCAGTCGATGTAACAGCATCATTGATGATGTCAAGCGCCATGTTGATGATGTTGGCTATGTGAGCATGGAATATGACACAGAAGAAATGTGCCCCTTCTGCGGCTGGAATTGGGAAAGTGCATGTGATGAAAACGGAGCACCTGGATGTTGCCAGAAAGCAATCGACGAATATGAAAAAGAATAAGCAACCAAAAGAACAAGAACCTGAAGACCTGGAAGATATCGATGCACTGCGTCTTTTGATTGCGGGTCTCATTCAATCAAGGTTAGGTGTCAATGCCTTTAATGGCCCTGAAGTATCTGCAAAGACTGCATGGGATCGAACAGATGCTTTGTTTGCGGAATTTCGAAATAGGAAAAGAAAAAAGGGTTGAGTAACTCTTAACCTGCATTATAATAAGTCATGCACAATCCAAATACTCTCGCACACAGGATCAAATGGCGTTTCCTGGATCTAGTTCGGGAATATATCCAAGAAGGTGAACACCAAGACGGCGAACACTTCTGGGATAATTTCCATGACGGAATGCAGGTTGCTGAAGACTTCGGTCGTTTCATCGAAGGAAAGAAAGAACTCCAACTCACACCAAATGAATAACGAATTACTCGGTAAGAATAATGCAACTGCAAGGGGGTTTGACCTTGTAAATTTTGAAGATGAATATGGACTTGCATGTTCAATTCAAGAAAGTTCTCGTGCGGTCTTTGAGAATGATGATGGAACTGTAGACGATCCTCTTGGATGGCTATGGCTTGGAATTGATAACCCAGAGCCAAAGATTATGAAGTCCAGAGCACTGGAACTTGGGTTGCAATTGCCGCCTGGTGAGGTTTCTGGATGGATGCCATATCCCATCCCACAGGATGTGCTTATCAATACTCGAATGCATCTTAATGAAAAACAGGTGCGTGGGCTGATTGCACGGCTTAATCTTTGGCTTGAAACAGGTCGAATCATTCCCACAAATGAGTGACTATCTTGAATCTTTACAAGCGTCCATTCGCGAAGCTACTCCATTTGTCAAAGAACACATGGAGACAGATATCTGGAAGCTTCAGCATATTTTGAATAGGAAAGGAGCATGGTCGGGAGTTCTTGAAACCTTAAACAAGGAAGACTTCTACTATGTTCGAAGTGGACAGAAGTTTGGCTTTAGTGAGAAAATGGTCAATCAGCTTATGACTCTTTCCTACAAACAAGGAATGATCGACGGCAAGACATCTTCTTACAATGCTGGATATGAACAAGCCATGAAAGATGTTGCAAGTAAACTGGGCTTGTCTTATAATGACGACGAGTGAACGTTCATCCTAGCATTTACAAACATCTAGCTTCAAAGGTTTCATATAGAAACATTCGCAAGTATCTGAAGATGATGGGATGTACCAAAGGAGAACAGAACCAAATTATAAGGGAGCTAAAGAAAATCTACGAAATAAAAGGTTGAGCTTCCTATAACCTGCTGTATTATATCTACATGCACACCACACGCGACATCATTCTTCAGCTTCAAAAGGTTAAGATCACCTTTGGATCTATCACCTACACAACCAAGACAACGGGAGAGCAATC
>JACCDG012091266.1_pt1 | contig 10508 bp, 14 predicted proteins | sample 7442471 | NCBI WGS metagenome assembly JACCDG01 (sample SAMN15323444, study PRJNA562643) | freshwater metagenome | isolation source: river surface water | place: USA:Blue River Watershed | collected 2017-08-17 | reverse complement strand
CTGGTTGCTTTCTGGTTGACTCTTATTCATGCTAAACTTTTGAGTCTTGAATCTAGACTTATTGGTCCTCAAGAAAATTCTTGTTAAAAAAAATTTTCAAATAAATGTCAAAGCAAATTGATTCACAAACTGAATTTTTATTATCTTTAACTCCGGTAGACTTTGAAGATCGTGATAATTACCTTACTTGTAGTAATTTCCCTGCAATTCTTGGACGTGGATACAAAAAAACAAAAAAAGCTGATACTAGAAAAGAGTACATGGAAGAACTTCTTGGTATTAAAAAAAAGCCAACTTTTTATTCGGCAATGACTGATTTTGGACAAAAATATGAAAAAACAGCATTGAAAATGTTTGAAAAACAAACTGGAATTAAAACCTACCCACTCGGTACAATTGTTCATAATCAAGTTCATCCAGAAGGTCATGATTTTATTGCAGGAACTCCCGATGCAATTACTGAAGATGGTTATGTAGTAGAAGTAAAATGTCTTTATTATGATCCAGTCAAAGGAATTCTAAGAAAAACTTATTATGATGAAGTTCCTCCTTATTACAAAGATCAAGCGATGGGGTATGTTTGGTTATTAAAAATGAAAGGCTATTATTTTGTTCAATATTTCCATGATCACGATATTCAAAAAAGAAAAATATCGATTGTAAAAGTGGAATGGACTGATGATTGGAAAAATGAAAATGAATCTAAAATTATTTCTTTTTGGAATGAACTTCAAAAAAAACGACTCGATTCTTTGGAAGAAAAAATTTCATTTTTCGTTCCAAAAAGTGAAGGTTGGGTTCAACCTGCTGATTTCGCATCTCATCAACAACGACATCGAGGACCTCCTTTGAATGATTTACAAATTAAAGAAATTCTTGAAGAAAAAGAATAAATTTTTTATATCTTATTTCAAAAAAGATAGCCTTCTCCTTCATCGGAAGAAGATGACGAAGATGACGAAGAAGAAGCTTCATTCTCTCCATAAAAAAGCTGACCATGCTTGGGTTTTCGTTTCTCCTCTTTTGAGGGATGCGAGTATTTCTGCTCCTTCTTCTGTTTTTCTTTTTTGGGTGGTTGAGGAGGATTTTTTGGTGATTTCTTTTGAGGGGGTCTTTTTTGGGAAGTTTGTTCTTTCGCTGATCTCTTCTGTTTGTTCAATTCTTTCTGTCGTTTCGCCTCGAGAAGACTGGCTGCTCGAACGGCTTTCAATTGGGATTGGTTCAGACTGCGGAGAGCAGAAACGAACTTCTTTGGAACTACTGGTTTGGAATCGTGTGGCATTTTTTAAAAATTTTTTTTTGTATGAAAAAAGAGCATGGGCATTACACATTCTACAAAAAAGTAAACCATAAAAGATAGGATTTGAAGTATAGAAACAACATTGTCCACATACAAAAAGTCTGCAACCTTCACAAATAAACCCGCCAAAAACACGACAACAGGATTGACATAATGGCATTTTTTTTATTTTCTTTTTTTTAAATTTTTTTTTCTTGCAAGTGCGATTCTTTTAACGGCTTTTGTCATAATCTTTCTTGCCTTCCTATTTTTGGTTCTTTGAGCCATATTATAAACATTATAAAGTGATTTAGGGCAACAACAGTTCTTTTCTCCACAAGGAGTATTAGCAGGCATAATATCAAAGAAAAAAATTTTTTTTATTCTAATTTTTGTTTTTTTGAAGAAGTTTTATTATTATCAGTTTGTTTTCTTTTTGGATTTGCTAAAATAAATTCGATAGAAGGTCTAAGAGCGCCAAACCAATTATCTGAATAATATTGTGACATTACCCAATGCCAAAATTTTAATTGTCTTTGTTTTCCAGGAATTGTTGTTTGATTTAATTCAGATTTTGGATTTTCATGTCTTGTTAAAAAATTTTCAAGTCCAGCAATTCTTTCAAGCATAGCTTTAACATCTTTAACATTATCGGAAATGCCGTTGATTTTTGGTGGTTCATTATTTTTATCAAACAAGAGTTTACTAAAAATTTCAATTTTGTCATCTTTTTGGATAAGTCTTTTTTTAAGTAATTCATTTTCTCTTTTTGCTGCTTCATTAATTTGTTTTTCTTTTTGTTCATAAACCGTACTGAACAAGCTGTCTTTTTCAAGTGCTTGTAAATGATAATTTCGAATTTCATTTATATTCATTTTAAAAAAAATTTTAGTTTTTTTTATTCTTGAAGATAAATTTTGAATGTTGCAACCCAATCAAAATTTAAATAAGTCATAATATCGCCATTTTCATCGCGAATTTCATAAGTAAGTTCTGCAATTTGTAGATCTTCATTTCTTCTAAATTGAGCATTTTGAATTCCAAGTCCACTATCCTCATCCATAACATTCGACAATCCATTTGTATCATTTTGAAGTGTCAAATCAAAAGTATAAGATTGTGGAGTTCCATTAAAATCCAAATACCGTCCTCGACTATTCAATTCATTAATTTTCAAATAAGCTTTTCTTTGATTAAGTTGTGCACCATATTCTCCAACCCACGGTCCTGAAGGATAAGCAATTGGTCTAAATCCAAGAACTCTTGCTAATTTTTTGGTTTGTAAATTGAAACTAAAGTCAAGAGATGTTAAAGCTCCTCCAGTAATAGTACAAAGGTAAGTTGTTGTACTAAAAGCCAAAAGAATATTTCCTCCAGATGCTGCCGTCATTGCTGCAATCAAACCGAGTGAATCATAAGCTCCAGGAGTAATAGTATATGTTGTAGTTGCATTATAACGAATTTGATTGTTATAAGGAGTGATATTATAAACGGGAGGAAGTGTAAAACTTTCAAGTTCAACAGAAACGGGATCAATATCGTGTCCCAACTTTAAAATTCCCGACGCTTGGGTTCCGGACTTACGGTCGTAAGATCCAACTGTCAGTTTAAAGTATCTGTTTTCAATTTTTCTTAATTTGGTAGGACAAATATCCATAATTTTTTTTATTTTTTTTCAAAAAAGAAGAAATTTAAGCGTGTTCAATAGTAAACTTGAACATTTCACCTCCGAATTTTAAATAACCAACAGCTGGATCTTCAAGTTTTGGTCTTTTTCGAGTAAGATCGCCAATTTCAGTTTCAAGTTCGGGATCAAGTGGAGGAGAAGAAGCTTTCTTTTTTGGAGCACGATTTTGTTTATCGTTCCAATTAATGGTACTACATAGTGCCATCAATTCTCCATTTTCTTCTCGAGAAAGACTTTCAGGTGGTTCGAATTTGGCGTGTTCAGAAAGTTGTCCTTCTTCAACTTTTTTTTGAAATTCTTTCCAAGCGTGTTGATTTCTTTCAGACATCATTTTTCTCTTTCTTAAAAGTTCCATTAATCTTTTTTTTCGAAGATATCGTTCTTCATCGGAGAGGTAGACTTTTTTGTTGGTGAATTTTTCGACAGTTTCACCTTGTTTGTTTTTTCTTGTTCCACCGGTTTTGATTTTTTCATTTTTTTTGCCAAGAGCATCAAAATCAGGAGGAGCAGGTTTTGCATCAGGTTTAAATGGAACATTTCTTGGAGGAACACAAGAAGCTTTAACATCAAAATCTTCTTTTTCCCAATTTTCACGACTTGGTTCTTTGTTGTTCAATTTGCAGTAATCTTCATAGGAAGGGATTTCAGAAAATTCTTTGTCAAGGTCTTGTTCTTCTTTGGATTTGATAAAAACGGGAACAGGCTGTTCGGGTTCTGCTGGGGCGGGAGTAGGCGAATCGGCTTTTTCAGTGGTACTCATTTTTTTAAAAAATTTTTTTTTTGTTTTAAATTTTTTTTAAAAAATTTTTTTAAAAGAAAATGGAAAGAAAAAAAGGAGGTCCAACATGGACTGTTGAACATTATGGTTATCTTGCAGATGAACCAATTCCAGAACAACCAGAAGGCAAACTTGCACATTCTAATTGGTTTGTAACTTTTAATACAAACAAGACCCAAGAATTTGTCGATCCAAAACATTTAGCGGTTTTGGTTAAACAATATCTTACACCAGAATTTATCAGAGAAAGTATCTATTACATAGACGAAAGAAAAAAAAGAGTTCCAGAGGACTACTATCATTTAATTACAAATGCAAAAACTCAAAGTGCAGTTGAAATTGGTGGTAAAATGCATTTTGTTCACGTTCATGTCATGTTATGTTTTGATCATTACACTAGAATGAGACTTGATTATGACGGATTCAAGGAAAGATTAAATGAAAAATTAGCAGATCAAAAAATTATTTTGGTTTATGCTAATTATCATTTCTACAAAGATGCTAGACAAAATTTTCGAGATTATTTATTGAAAACAAAATATCATGATGGACCTGCCCCTCAAGAACGTGGACCTTCTCAAAAAAAAGATAGACAACCTTCAAAAAAAGCACAAACAAATTTCGTAAATAGAACTACTCCTCAAGCAAATTTTCTTCCTCGTGCTTCATCAAATCAATTTCTTTAAAAAATTTTTTATTTTTTAAAGAGAAACAAGTTTGGAAAATAAAAGAGCTTGTTGTTCTCGAACAATTTCAACATTTACTCGGTATTTTCTCGCATCATATTTTTCAGGAGTAGATGACCATACAAACTGGTCGATAAAAGTAAATTCATTTTGGTAAGGAGCAAGGGTTCCACCTACCCAGATTTCTGTGCATTGGTTTTTTGGCTTCATTGAAGCAGTGTCAACACAATAAACAAGTTCAGTCATCAAAAGTTTTAAAAAATTTTTTTTATTTTTTATCCCAAATTATAAATCTGGCATACTAGTATCCCAAGTCATAACCCATGGTCCAATTTGCCATCCTCCTGTTCCATCAATATTCCCTCCAGCTGCAGTCGAAATTTGGATAACTCCTGAATTATTGATTTGGACATGAAAAGTTAGAAAGGCACCAGCTGATCTGCCTCTTTCTATTCTTGAAATATAACCATCGATCGAATTGGGTCGATATCCACTAGGAACTGCTGTAGCAGGAGAAGTAATAACAGCAGTTGCTGCTACTGCTCCAGTATGTATTTTAATTGCACAAAAAACAGTAAATCCTTGACTCGGGTTTCCAATTCTTTTTAAGTGAGTTACGATTGTGTTTGTGCCTCCTGGAATTGTCCACGTAGTAGAAATGTTTCGTTGTGATGTTATGTAAACATACTCAAAATCGACATCAGGAACTGTAATTGTTCTAGGAACAGTTATAGCACCACTTTCCCATTTGAATTTTTTGTTTACTACATCCGTTGCATCGGCGACGTAGGTTGTATCATCGATCAAAGTTTTATTTTGTAGAATATCACTGGCATTTGAACTTGTACCAGTATTTGGGAAACTGATTGAATTTTGCATTTTTTTGAAAAAAAATTTTTTATACTTTTTCTAATCTACTTTTTTTAAACCAGATATCAAGTTTAAGTTGTTTATAAGAAGCCGGATGCTTGAGTTGAGCAGGAGGATTTACTATAGTTAAAGGTCTTTTGATAGTACCGGTTTCAATTTCTTCTTCATTTTCTGAAGAAAGTGCAGCTTCACAAAGAATTAAAAGGGGATCATCTTGGTTTTCGAAATCAGAAAAATCGATAGATTCTAAAAAAGGTTGGGACATGTTGATTTTTTAAATTTTTTTTAAGTTTACGGTAGTCCGCAAAAATTCTAGTTTTCGGTAAAAACCGAAAAATTTCTTTTCAAAAGAATTTTTGCGGATTTTAAAAATAAATTAAACAATGAAAAACATCGGAGTCTTCTTCTCTTCCAAAGCAAAGTTAATCGAAAAGACGGAATGTGGACCGAACTTTGAACTCGTACAATCTGATAATAGATACATAGTTATCTCTAAAGATGTCGATCCAAGTAACGGTAGTAAAAGTTTTGCAATCACATTAAAAGATGACCTATTTAATTGGACTTATGGATTTAAAAAAAGTTTGTATGAAGTTGTCTATAATGAAGATATTCCCGTCAAAGCTTTTTTTGATTATGATAGAAAACTTGAAGATCTTAACATTATAACCAATAGACTTTATGATGATCGAGAAGCGATGTTGACATATATAACTCCAGTTATCAAACAAATTCAATTGGACTTTCAAACTCTTTGTCCTGGATCTGATAGTGATCGATATATAATTTATGAATCTTGCACCGAAACAAAAATTTCATTTCACATCATTTTTCCTGATTGTGTTTTTCAAAATATTCTACAACATCGAAGATTTTTTGAACATATGACTCCTAATCGTTTTTTGGATGGTTTAATTTATACAAAATTTAGAAGTTTTCGTATTCCATTCTGCAAAAAACTTTCAGCTTCTTCAGATTTGGCAATTAAAAAACTTCTTTATCCAGATATTCATGATCAATTTCAATATGCATTTGAAATCAAACAATACTTTTCAAGATCTCTTATTACAAATATTCCTTCAAAAGCTGAATTACTTGATCTTATTTTGAAAAGACCTCCACCTGAAAATAGAAATCCAATTTATCAAGTTTCAGAACCCGTCGAATCGGAATCAAGTGATGAAGAACCTATTATTTTTTCAAAAGAGAATCGATTTGCTCAAGTTTTAAAATGTTACAATCTTAATGCATTACCAAACATTCATAGCGTCGATTCTAGACTTGGTGAATTACTCGAAAGACTTCCAAATCGTGGTTCAAAATCTCAAACTCAAGGTTATGAAGTTAGAGATTGGCTTAAAATGTTTTGTCATCATTGGGGTTATCAAAATGAAAGAATGGAAGATGCGAAAAAAGAATGGTTGACTTGGCTTTCAAATAAAGATAATTACAGTCAAAATGAACATGGGTATGTTGCCGAATGGGAATCTTTTTGTCGACATTGCACATCAAAAAAAGGAAAATCCTATGACTTACCTTTGGATTATTTGCTGGCATTTGTTCACGAAGTCGAAAAAAAGTTTGATGCAAAATCGAAAGCAAGTGGAAAAAAGAAGAAAATCACCGATTCATTGGAAGAGCAAGATGAACGTGAAGAAATTTTCAACAATGAAGATAGTGTGAATTTTATTGAACATGAAGAAGAAGTTGTACAACAAGAAGAAGAAAGACCAAATCGACCTAATTTTTTGGGATATCCTTTTGAAGAACAAAAACTTCATCGACCTTTTTCATTAAAAGATTTGGATTTTCATCTTACAAAAAGTCCAAGGGGTGTTATCGAAGACAGCATTGAAAACATCAAAATAGTGGTTGACTATTACAATCTTTTCTGTGCTAAAATTCGGACTATTGGTTCAATTTTATTCAAAACCATCAATTCAAGAACAAAACTTGTTGATTACAAATTTGTGAAACAATATCCACATTTCGATGAACACATTAAAATTCACACAAGAGATGCAAAAGGTCATTTAAGAAATCTTAGTATTTCAGTTGGTGGATGGATTGCAAAAAAGGCAATTGGCGGATTAAAAGCTTATGATAACATCACATTTGACACAAAATTATCAGACACCGAATGTGAAATTACAAGTTGTTTCAATTTGTTCCGTGGATTTCCAATTTTGAAAGAACTAGAAGAAGGAAAATATCAGACATCCGATGATAAATGTGCTACAATTCTTGAACACATTCGAGAAAATATTTGTCATTCAAGAAAACCCGAAGAAAAAAAAGCATTATATGAACATTTTATGAAAAAATTGGCAACTCATTTAAGAACTCCTGGTGAAAACAAAACTGGAATTTTACTTTATGGACAAAGTGGAAGTGGAAAAGGATTGACAACCGAATTATTGAAAAATGTTTTTGGCGCTTCCAATTGTCAATATTTTGTTACTTTTGATCAAGCCACCGACAAATTTAATAGTAAATTATCAAGATGTTGTGTTGCTTTTGTTGATGAAGTTCATGGAACAAAAAATTCTTCGAAATTTTCTCAAATTTCCCATACTCAAACTCGTATCGGAGCTCATATGAAAGCCCTTATTTCAGAAGGCGAAATTGTCATTAATCCAAAGGGTGTAAATTCCTATCAAGTTCCAAATTGTATCTTTTGGTTTTTTTTAACTGATTTACTCCATGGATTAAGTAAAAAAAATTTATTATATTTTTCTAATTTTAAAAAAAAAGATTTGGAACCTAATGATCGAAGAATTGATGCTTTTTTTGTTAAAGGATTAAGACCTACTGCAACTGAACAAGAAAAATTAGCAAAACAAGAATTTTTTAAAAAATTGGCTGAAGAAATCAAAACTCCCGAAGCTGTTGCATCATTTGCTCAACATCTTTTAAATATTGATCTCAGAGGTTTCAATCCACGACTTGTTTTGGAAAGTTCTCATCGAAATACTCTTGTAATGGAAGGAGCAAAGGATGTCGTTTTATTATTTTTTACTTACATTGATCAATTTCAACCAAATTGGAAACAAAAAGAAGAAATTTACTATGAAACAATCGAAGATGAAAAAACAAAACAAAAGAAAGAAATATTAAAAACTAGATTCATCGAGCCTCCTCATTATGATTGTGAAAAAGAAATTCGCTATATTTCTGTTGATGATTACTATCAATTTATTCGAAATCATCAAACAAGAGCTTCGAATAAAATGGTCTCAAAATCTTCAGCTATTGAAATTGCCAAAGTTATTTGTGCTTTTTTGGGATTGGAATTGAATTTCAAAAATTTTATTGAAGTTCCAAATGATTGGCAAACTTTTAAAAAAAATTCAAGATTGACTCTTGAATAAAAAAACAAATTTTTTTCAACAATTAGTATCCATTTCAGGAAAATCATTGAGATCATTCAAATTGTAAGTTGGTTGAAAGGAACCTTGCTTAAATTGTGATTGAAAAGGATTGTATGAAGAAACATCTTGGTTATTATAAGTCATTGTCAAAGTTTCAAGAACTTTTTTTCTTGCCCATGGATAAGTAGTTCCCCATTCAGTCCATTGAATTTCGACTCCTTTTACAAAAATGTCCGGTGGTAAATTTTCTTTAGCATGATACAATGCCATTTTTTTACTATCTTCTTCAGAATGTCGTAATGTATCATTTTCATCTGGGAAATAGATAAAATCTCTAATGAAATTGACTTCTCCGCGTTCATTAAAAATTCTCATTTCATAAAGTAAAATCGCCCTTCCTGGAACTCTTACATATGCTTCTTGGCTTAATTCCAATTCAGTTAATGACATTACTCTTTTTTCGTTGAAGTTCATTATTTTTTTAAAAAAATTTTTTTTAAAAAAAGAATGCCACAACATAAAATGAAAACAAAAGGCCGAAGAAAGAAAAAATCACGTGCTCCTGTACAAAAAAAAGAGAACCTCCCATTTTTCATGTCTGAATTTGACAAAGAACTCTATCATCGAAAATCTGAATTTGAAAAACAAGCAATGTCTTTTAGTTTGCCTCATTCTGAATTTCGTACTCCAAAAGATTTAAAATAAAAAAATTATGGAAATTGTTATACCAAAAATTCCTCCTTCTGTTAATCATTACAATAATTATAGATCAAGAAATGGAAAGATTTTTGTAGCAAATACCAAAGAAACAAAAGATTTCAAAGATGATATTCAAAAAATTTGGTTTGATAAGTATGGTCAAAAACCTACAAAAGAAAAATTAGAAGTTTGGATTATCATCACTTTTCCAGATAATAGAAAAAGAGATCTCGATAATTATTCTAAAGTTCTTTTTGATTCACTAACTGGGTATGCTTGGGAAGATGACTCTCAAATTTGGAAATTACATCTAGAAAAAAAAATTAAAAAAAATATCAAACAAGTTCTTTTAAAAATTAAACCAATAAGTGAACAATGTATGAAAGAGGACGAAAAAGACAAATTGGATACTATGATATAGAGAAAGCACACGCGGAATTAAAACCAAACAAAATTTTCAAACCTGATAAAGAATTCCGTCCAAAATTCAGAAAAAATGCCGCTTTAAAAATTACTCTACACTCAGCATTCAATCCTGTCCCTGTTAAAGTTAGGTCAAGAAGTCCATCTCCTAAACCATCTCCTCTTCCCACACCAACTGGGACCCCCGTAAAATTCAAACAATGGGACATTACACTACTAGAGAAAGCAAAAGTTTCAAGTGCCAAATTTGATGTTGAAGAAGTTTTTGAAATCTTGCCTGATCCAGGAGATATCACACAAATTAAATCTGCTGGATTACTTAAAGAAATCCAAGACAAAACCCCAGAAATGATAAAAGAGATGGAGAAACATATCCAATCTGTACACATATCAGGAAGAACAGGATATCCAAAAAAAATTGTTACAGGGCTTAAATTTGCTAAAAACTACCAATATGTTTCTTCGGCTGTATACCCAACAAATGAAATGGAACTAGCCAGTAAAATTTTGGCATATCAAGTGATGCCTGAAATTCACAAAATGCAAGATAGTGTGTTTAATTCTCTCAGACCTCCAAAAACACCATTAAAAATGTGAAAATAAAAAAACAATTTTATTTTTTATTGGCAAGTAGATAAATTCCTCCGAGAGCTACAGCTCCGATAGCAAGTGGCCAAACAGCTGCTTTACCAACTCCTCCCCAAGCTTGCATTGG
>JACCDG010317278.1_pt1 | contig 10508 bp, 12 predicted proteins | sample 7442471 | NCBI WGS metagenome assembly JACCDG01 (sample SAMN15323444, study PRJNA562643) | freshwater metagenome | isolation source: river surface water | place: USA:Blue River Watershed | collected 2017-08-17 | reverse complement strand
CCGATTTAGCTTTGGCTTGGGCGGAAAATCCGTTATTAACTTTGAAGGTGATGGTGTATAACCGCGCTATCACTCGTAATACAAAGGATATGTTTAACGCGGATACAGAAATGACACGCGGGCAAGGGAATAAGGACGAGTTTATCCGCAGCTTGAAGTGGCTGGAAGATAATCACGCCGATGTTCTGTATAACAACCTGTGGGTTCTTCCTACGGTTGGTTGTTGGAAAGACTTGTGGTATGACAGTCCAAGTACCGGCTTGTATCACTACGTCGATACTAAGCGAGTATACCGCCTGATTAAGTCGGCTCTAAAACACGAATATCATGCGGCCCTACTTGCGAAGTATCTACCAAAAATCCGCTCTACATCAGCCGTAAAAAATGACCGCCACCGTCGCCTTAACGGCTTTGCTAAGGGTCTATGTAAGTTCTTAGGCTGGACCGAACGCGATTACCGTAAGTTCAAGAGTAATCCGGCTTATGTAGCCCACCAATTCCAACGCGATATTAGCGCAGCAAACTGGTCCGATATTGACTGGAATATGGTGCCCGGAAAAGCCCTATTCTTCCTTACGGTTAAGCCCGGCAAGGATGGTAAGACTTTTGTACAACGTCATAATCTGGAACAGTCTTACGTTAAGTGGTTGTCGAAGCAACCAGTTGCTAAGTTTACTGGATATCCATACGAATTGCTAGATGCTTACTGTAAGAATTTTAGTCTATCGACTAAGATGACTATTAATAAGCAGTTTGAAGGTCTGCTAGAATTAGCCAAGACAAATGTTAATTCGAGCCTATTCGGTAAGAATATTCTTTGCGCGCTTGATACTAGCGGTAGTATGAAATCTAGTGTAGGTAGTACAACCGCTTACAATATCTGCGTCAGCCTTGGTATTTATTTCTCCAGCCTAAATACTGGAGCTTTCAAAGACCATGTTGTGACGTTTGATAGTAAGTCTGAGATTCGTAAGCTAACGGGAAGCACGTTTACTGAAAAGGTTGACGTGGTACGCTCTTGGCCTACGGCTTGGGGTTCAACAAACTTCCAAAGCGTGATTGATGAGCTAGTTCGCGTGCGAGTTCAAAAGCCGGAAATTCCGGTTTCTGAATATCCACAGGTTCTTCTCGTCGTATCAGACATGCAATACGATAATGCTGGTAACTCTAGCAACTACGAAGTAGCAATGCGTAAGCTGCGCTCTGTTGGTTTGTCGGATATGACTATTGTATGGTGGAATGTGAATGGTGGATACGCCACTCGTAGTGATGAAGTTCCTTCAACAATTGAAGATGCTGGAACAGTTCTGGTTTCTGGTTTTGATGGTTCTATCGTGGCTTCAATTCTTGGCGGAGCCGATAAGAAGGTGATTGATAAGGTGACTGGTCAGGAGCGTAAGCTAAATCCTCAAGAGGTGATGGAAGAAGCTCTTAATCAACCGGTTCTTAACAAGTTAATAGCGTAACAGGCTTAGCGGCGCCTTAAAGCCCGCATGTGTCAGGATAACTTAATTCTGTAGGACAGAAGGTGAATTGCAAATTCGCTAGTAATGGGTTCGATTCCTAATCCTGACTCTGGAGTTTAAAGTGATTTTCGATAGGGTACTGATTATATCCGACTGTCATTTAGGCAGTATAAACTGTGAAGCCGAAATACTTTTAGATGTTTTAAAAGAACATAACGATTTTGACGCTATAGTTATCGCCGGCGATTTATTCGATTCAATCAATGTTAAACTAAAACCAAAACACTGGAAAGTTTTACAGAAGCTTTCAAAACTAAATAATGTTATTTGAGTTAAAGGAAATCATGGTGAGCCTCAACCCGACTTAATTGCCTCAATGTTAGGTATTACTCTCTGCGACAGCTATAAGTTTGTCTCGGGTGGTAATACCTTTTTTGTTGTACATGGCGACGAGTTTGACGAATTTATATCGCAACGCCCGTTTTTAACTTATCGTGCCGACTGTATTTATAAATTCCTGCAATGGGTCGACCCAACCCATAAGTGGGCACTCTACGCTAAAAAAAGCTCGAAGCTCTTCCTTCGTAGTAAGGATAAAATCCGTCACGGAGCGGTGCAAAAATATGGTAAGGATGCAGTAGTTATATGTGGACATACGCATTTTGCTGAAAGTTCCACCGACTATATGAATAGTGGATGTTTTACCGAGTTACCCTGCTCATTTATTACCATCGTTGATGGTGAAACCTTATTAATTTTTAAGGAAAAAATATGAAATCAGATTACACTTATATCGCTTTAATTTTGGATGCCAGCGGTTCAATGGATTCTATTAAGGAAGAGGCTAAAAACGGTATTAAAAAATTCTTAGAAAGCCAAAAAGCCGCGCCGGGTTCGTGCCATATTTCTTTTAACTACTTTGATAATCAAGTTGTTGTTGGTCAGCCAGTTTTGGCTAGTGAACTTGATATAGACAAACGAGGAGAAGAATATGAACATAAAATCATGGTTGGCGGTATGACGGCTCTATATGATGCCGTTGGAAAAGTAGCTTTTGAAACCGGTCGTATTCTTGCGGATATGAAAGAAGAACAAAGACCTGCAAATGTCTTAGTTGTTATTATGACTGATGGACATGAAAACTCTTCTCATACTTTTGATTTAAAAACTCTTAAAAAAGTAATTAAAGAACAAACTGAAAAATATAATTGGAAATTTACATTCCTTGGTGCGGGTATTGACCTTAAAGAATCTAAAGCTATGAATTTAGATGGTGATACATGTATTAGTATTGATAAAGCAAAAATGGTTGCAGCCTATGAAAATCTTGGCGGTAAGGTTGCTACTATGCGAGGTACTGGTAATGCAGCTTCACTAAGTTACTCACAAGAAGAAAGAAACGCCCTAGTATGATGTATCTTACACTCCTTATAGCTATACTCTTAGCCGACCCGATTGCTAATGAAAACTCTCTAAGTGACAAAATTGTCAGTGATGGTAAGATTGTATCATCTTCATCTATTCGAGAGTTTGTACTTCCAGATGAGTCGCGAATTGATATTGAGACTGATACCACCTCATTTGAGGTCGAGTGGTCTTATAAATGGAAAGAAGCGGTTGGACAATCTTTGTACTATGCCTTACAAACAGGTAAGGAACCCGGTATAATCCTTCTACAAAAAGGCGAGCCGGAAGATAAAGTTAATTTTTTACGTTGTAAACTTGTGTGCGCTAAGCACGGTATTAAGCTTATTGTTGTTAAAGTAAAGGATTTAAAATGACGTTTCGTGAATTTGTAGCCAAGTATCAATCTGTGCCAACCATTTACTATCTTAACGAGAAGCCGTACAAGGTACGAGTAGTAGATAAGACAGTTGGCGATTTAGCTCCTAAGTCATTTATGGAAATGACCGACCATGTTTACTTGCAAGGTAAGTCTAAAACCGACGCTCAGAAAGAAGTCCGTAAACTAGCCCGTGTCGCAGGTGTTAACCTAGAGACAGGATTTGCCGTGGAGGTGGCCTAATGTATATTGGAAATCAATCTAATTTTAGAATAGATTTTTGCGAACTAAATCATAATTATGTTCTTTGTGTAGATAGAGGTATACCGTGTGAGGGTAATACGCAAATTATCAGCTATCATCCAGAAAATACGCCGGAGCAAAAATATATTGATTTGCAGCTAAAACAAAATGAAGCTATGTATGAAAAACTCATTGATTCTTTTGTTGGATTTATGCAGCCGGGCTGTAAAGTTTTTGGTTATGATGCTTTAGAACCTATTGGTTTGGTGTTTTTGCACAATCTTTTAAAACACGTTATTGATAACGCGCTAAAATTAGATTATGAGGATAAAAAGTGAAAATTATATTTTTAGACGTTGATGGTGTTTTAAACACATGTGAATACGACAAAGTTGCTAAATCTTTTAGGATTCATACAGATAAAATTCAACGACTAAATCGCCTTCTAAAAGATGTAGATGCGCATATCGTACTATCTTCTTCTTGGCGTTACTTTGTACATAACGGCTCTATGAATCTTCACGGTTTGGAATGGTTATTTCGCACACATGGTTTGGAAGTTGGTCGCCTTGTAGATATTACGCCTCCCGATAGAGAAGATGAAACTCGCGGCGAAACTATTTCACGTTGGATAAAAAATCACCGAAGTGATAGATATATTCACTTGGAAAGCTACGTAGTCGTAGATGATATGTGCCAAGAAGAGTTTAAAGAGCATGTCGGGCTTTTTATTAGAACTAATCCGGCTATTGGGCTGACTGACGTTAATTGCGAACTTATTAGAAAGATACTGGCATAATGTACACTTTAGTAGCCTATCAACAAGACTATGATTACTTAGACGGTCCATATATTTATCAATTTACCTCAAAAGAGAGTATGGATAAAGCTGAAATCGAATTAAATATGGCTGGATTTACGACTACTTCAGTAGTGATACCTTATACTTCACCAATTAAATATTACAGTTTAAGTACAGATTTATTTAGTAAGAATGGTTTGATAAATAAAATTTCATCAAAAATTACCACACTAGCAAGTTATCATCCACCCACACTAATTCCACTTAAACTACCCGAATACAATCGCTATGAAAAATATTTAGGTGTTAGTTTATATTGTTACAATTTAGATGAATTACAAAGATTTCAAGAAGAGTTAGAATCTATATGGTCTAAATATAAACACATTAAGTTTGCACACTTTACATATTTTCAAAGTTTTTTATGGGTAGACCAAACTATACCAAGATTCCAAATCCAAATGGATAATTATAAGTTTTGGTCAGATGGTGAGTTCATTAGCGCTCCAAAATACGAACCAAGTAAATCTATATTTGACTCGTTTAATATAAAGTGTTCAGGATGATTAATCTAATAATTTGGTCCAAAGACCGCGCGGCCCAGCTAGACATTCTTTTAGACTCTATTCGACTATTCACGCCATATGTAGAGCCGACCGTAATATATAAAGCTTCAAACACTTTGTATAAAGAGGCTTACGACATTCTGTTTCGGAGACATGGAGTTGAATACTTAGAAGAAAATGGTACTCCACTCAAGAGTCTTACTCTGGAAGCTCTAAGGAAAAAGTCAGAGGTGGCGGGCTTTTCTACCGACGACACATTTATTTACGACAATCCCGACGTTTCGGGCGAAGATATCCTCGGCGTTTTTAATGACGGACTAACCGACGTATTTTCTATGCGGCTCGGTTACAATACGATTGTTCAAAATACGCATGATGGAAGTCTACAGCCCCGTTTGCGCGGCGAACAGGTATTGGATAATATGTTGAGGTGGAATTTTAACCACTATCATCCGCTCCATAATTATGGCTATCCGTTTGGTCTGGATATGCATTTTTATCGCCGGGATATTATTGCGAGCTTGGTACACGAGGTGCCGTGGAATACGACGAATCAGCTAGAGAGCGCCCTATTTTTCCTTCGACATCGCATTAGACCTTTTATTATGTCGCCAAAAATTTCTTGCGCTGTCAATGTCCCTATTAATAATCACTCGGGCGTCACGATATCAGGTAAAACTTACGACTACTCGCCAGAATGGCTAAATGAGCAGTTTTTGGACGGCGCCCGTTTTTGGCCTTATTACGAATCAAAGGATATTGTTGGATGTCATCAGGAACTTCGATTAGACCGAATAAGCTAAGGATTTAAAATGAAAAGAGTCGACTTAACTGGTCAAGTTTTTGGTTATTTAACGGTAATTAAATTGGGTGAAACGGCAGAATATGGTAAAAATAAAACCAAGCGTAAAACCTGGGTATGTCAATGTCAGTGCGGTAAAATCGTTAATATTCTTGCTTCAAATTTAAGACGTGGTAAGCCTAATAGTACGTCGTGTGGCTGTAAAGCTAAAACTTCTATTAAGTATAATTTTAAAGATTTAACAGGTTTAAAATATGGTCAACTAACAGTAGTTAATAAAACTGATAAATATACTAAAACTAGAGGTTGTATCTGGAACTGTCTTTGTGATTGTGGTTTAAATTGTGAAGTTCCGACTAACAGTCTAACATCTGGTAATAAAACAACTTGTGGAAATAAAAATAATCATTACAGGTCTGATTTAGACCCATTCTACCATCGAATTGGAGAAATACCACTATCGCATTTTAATGCTATCAAGCAAAATGCCATAAAAAGAAATTTAAGTTTTAATGTTGATGGTGAGTTTTTGTCAAATTTGTATATACAACAAAATAAATTATGCGCATTGTCAGGTGTACCAATTTTCTTTACTCAGGACAGAAACGCCTCTAAGACCCGCAATCAAACAAGTGCATCATTAGATAGAATAGATTCATCAATTGGTTATGAAAAAGGTAATGTGCAATGGGTCGATAAACAGATAAATATAATGAAACAGAGTTTATCAGATAAAAACTTTATTGAATTATCACGATTAGTACATTTAAATTCTATTAAAAATAGACCAAGACCGTCATTCGACGAATACTTTCTAAGACTAGCTTTTAATATTGCTATAAGGTCTGACGACCCAAATATTAAACATGGCTCTGTGATTGTTAATCAACATAATCACATTATAGGTACTGGATATAACAACACCATAATTGGCGCTGACCCATCTAAAATACCATATGATGTACGTGACGATAAAAGGCTTTATATGGTACATTCTGAAAAAAACGCTATTCTTAATTGTAATAGAACTGCTGGCGATTCAGCACTCACAATTTATGTTACAGGATTACCTTGTATAGATTGTTTACAACATATTATTAATTTCCGTATCAAGCGTATAGTTTACGCGGACCGGATTGGTTCTATTACTGAAAACGAAAAAATAGACAGAGTTAGACAAAATATTCTAAGTATGTCGAATTTAATTATAGACAAGATACCTTTAGATAATATTTGGCTCAAAGACTTAGTGGTCTAGTGCTGGAAGCACCTGATTAGTAGGGATGAGGAGTTGGAAAAAATGGTGCAAAATTTGAATTTTTCTGATAAACTTATGTCGTTTGCAAAGCTATAATATTACGGATAGATAACTCACGCCTGTCTCTTAGTAGCATGGTTAAAAACCGCAAAACATCTATCGGCTAACATGCCAAATATGTCACAAAACTGTGTTTTCATACATATTTATTATAATGCGGTTTTAATAAACAATATATCGACAATCGCAAATATAATTCGGAGTAATATGTACAGTTATTCACAAGCCCTAGAGGCTTCAAAGGAATATTTTCAGGGAGAAGAATTTCCGGCCAAGATTTTTGTTGATAAGTACGCTCTGCGTGATTCTAAAAATGAAGTCGTTGAATTAACACCTAATGATACTTTTAGACGACTAGCAAGTGAATTCGCTAGAATAGAAGCGAAAAAGTTTAAAAAACCATATACTTATGATGAAATCCTGAGTAAATTTCAGGATTTTTCACGTATTATTCCACAGGGTTCACCGATATTTGCTATTGGGAACAATCATCAAATTGTTTCGACATCCAATTGTTTCGTGGTGCCATCCCCAGAAGATTCTTATGGCGGTATTCTGAAAACCGATGAACATATTGTTCAGATTTCAAAAAGACGTGGTGGTATCGGCTATGATATTTCTACTCTTAGACCAAAAAACTCGCTAGTAAGCAATTCAGCCCGTACTACAACTGGAGCCACTAGCTTTATGCACCGGTTTTCTAATACCGGTCGCGAAGTTGGTCAAGGCGGCCGTAGAGCGGCCCAAATGATTACAATCTCTGTACATCATCCAGATATTTTAGATTTTATTCGCATTAAAGGTGATAATACGTCTGTTACCGGTGCGAATATCTCTATCAGATTAACTAATGAATTTCTCAACGCTGTTAAAAACAATGTAGATTATGAGTTAAGATTTCCTGTGGATAGTCAGAATCCAACTCATCGTCAGCTAGTTTCAGCTAGAGAAATCTGGAAAGAGATTATTCATTACGCTTGGCTCAGAGCGGAACCGGGATTATTATTCTGGGATAATATCATATTGAATAGTCCGGCTGATTGTTATAAGTCCTTTGGCTATAATAGTTTAAGTACGAACCCCTGCGCCGAACTACCTTTAAGCGCCTATGATTCTTGCCGTCTAATTGCTTTAAATTTATTTTTCTATGTTAAAAATCCATATACTATAGATGCTTATTTCGATTTTGAATTATTCAGAGAAGATGTGCAATTCGCTCAACGTTTAATGGATGACTTGATTGATTTAGAGTTAGAAAAAATTGATAGTATTCTTGAAAAAATCAATAAAGACCCGGAAAATAAATCTACTAAATCTGTAGAATTAGAATTATGGACTAATGTTAGAAAGTTTTGTAAAACTGGCCGTAGAACAGGTTTAGGTATTACGGCTCTAGGTGACACTTTAGCAGCACTAGGATTAAAATATGGTAATGATGATTCTATCGAATACACCGAAGCTATTTATCGAGCTTTAAAAGTAGAAGCTTATCGTTCGTCGGTTGATATGGCTGAGGAGCTTGGTCCGTTTGAAATTTATGATAGTAAGCTCGAAGAAAATTGTCCGTTTATTCAGGCTTTACCAGAAGATTTACGAGTAAGAATGACGAAATTTGGTCGTCGTAATATCGCATGTTTAACCACTGCTCCAACCGGTACTATTTCCAATCTTGCTAAAATCGGCCCATATTTCGGGACCACATCTGGTATTGAACCCGTTTATATGACTTCTTATACTAGAAGGAAAAAGGGTAATCCCGGAGATAAACAATTCCGTTCTGATTTCGTTGACCAAAACGGTGACCATTGGATGGAATTTAAAATCTATCATAGCGGTGTTAAACTATGGATGGATGTTACTGGCGAAACAGATGAAACTAAGTCGCCTTATTTTGGTGCTTGTAGTCCTGAAATCTCTTGGACTCAAAGGGTTAAATTACAAGCCGCTGCCCAAAAACATGTTGACCATTCTATCAGTTCAACCGTAAATCTTCCCAATAATGTTTCAGAAGAAGAAGTAGCAAAGATTTATGAAACGGCGTGGGAAGCTGGTTGTAAGGGTATGACGGTATATCGCGATGGTTGTCGAACTGGTGTACTTGTTTCCGAACCGACAAAGGTCGAAGGAAAAATAGTTAAGACGGCGGCTCCAAAAAGACCAAAGGAGCTTAACGGTGATGTACATCATATTACTGTTTCCGGTGACAAATAACTAGTTATCGTTGGTTTAATTGATGGTGAGCCATATGAAATTTTTGCTAATAAGAATGAGGTTATCGACAAGTCTGTTAAAAAGTGTAAAATAATCAAGCTGAAAAATAAGCTTTATAAAGCTGTATTTGATGATGAGTCGGAACTTTCTCCAGTTACAACTAATGCTACGGAGCATGAAGAAGCGATAACAAGACTGGCGAGTATTTCATTACGTCATGGTGCCGATATTCAATTTGTTGTTGAACAGCTTAATAAGCTCAAAGGTAGCATGCACTCATTTGCTAAATCTATAGCTAGAGCTTTGAAAACCTATATTAAAGATGGCTCTGAAACTAAGCAGAAGTGCGAAGGTTGTGATAACGGTAAATTAGTTTACCAAGAAGGCTGTGTTGTTTGTAAAAACTGTGGTTGGTCTAAATGTAATTAGGAGATTTAATGCTACCAGTAATTCCATGTAAAAAACTTTCTGCAACTGCCAAGCTCCCACATAGAGAGAGACTGACAGACGCCGGATTTGATATTTACTCTGATGAGGATGTATATCTATATCCCAATGTGACCACCAAGGTTAAAACTTCAATAGCCCTTGCTATCCCAAATGGATACGTCGGTATTCTTTCTGATAAGTCCGGTGTTGGCGCCAAAGGTATTAAGGTGTTTGGCGGCGTAATCGACTCTTCATATCGCGGAGAAGTAATCGCCGTCCTATCTTTCCTTGGAAAAACGGAATTAGATGAAAATGGTTTACCAAAAGCTATATTCATTCCGAAGGGTAATAAGATTTGTCAAATTATTTTTTATGAAACTCCATTATTTAGTATCGAAGAAGTAGAATCACTTTCTGAAACCGATAGAGGTGAGAAAGGGTTTGGTTCTACTGGAGAAAGGTAGAACAAAATGCACAGGACACTTGTATTGAATGCGGACTTCTCTCCAATCAGAGCTATTGATTGGAAATCTGCCATGATAATGATGTTCAAAGATAGTCGTGATAATAAGGATGGTACTTTTGGTGCCGCATTCTTAATTAGCGATTATGATGAACAAATTTCAGATTCCGCCGGTAGAAAGTATAATATTCCGGCCGTAGTCGCCCTAAAAAAGTACGTCAAGGTTAATCCAAAAATTGGTTTTAGTCGTATGGCCGTTTTAGCTAGAGATAATTTTCAATGTCAATATTGTGGATGTACTGACGACCACGAAGATTTGACAATTGACCACGTTATTCCTAGAAGTAGATGGAAGAAAATGGGCAATCATGGCAGCCCAAGCATTTTTACAAATGTCGTCACAGCTTGTCTACAATGTAATAAAT
>JACCDG012028666.1_pt1 | contig 10509 bp, 7 predicted proteins | sample 7442471 | NCBI WGS metagenome assembly JACCDG01 (sample SAMN15323444, study PRJNA562643) | freshwater metagenome | isolation source: river surface water | place: USA:Blue River Watershed | collected 2017-08-17 | reverse complement strand
CGAGTGGGGTGTTCCAGAACTTTTCAAACCAATCGTGCACCGCCGGGTTGGCGACACGCTGGTAGTTGGGGTACATCATGGGAATCAAACCCGCATCGCTGGCCCCTTGCACATTGTTCTGGCCACGCAAGGGGTGCAGGCCCGTGCCTGGCTTACCCATGTGACCGGTGATGGACGCCAGTGCAATCAAACAACGCACATTGTCGGTACCGTGCACATGCTGGCTCACACCCATGCCCCACAAAATCATGGCGCCCTTAGCCGTGGCGTAGGCGCGCGCCACCTCGCGCAGGGTGTGTGCGTCAATGCCGCACACCGGGGCCATGGCTTCGGGACTGAAGTCTTTCACATTGGCTTTGAGCGCATCAAAGTTGTTGGCACGATCACGAACAAAGGCTTCGTCGACCAAGCCTTCTTCGATGATGACGTGCAGCATGGCGTTGAGCAGGGCCACATCGGTGTCGGCCTTAAAGTGCAAGGCACGCCAGGCGTGCTTGCCCAAGTCGGTGCCACGCGGATCGGCCACCACAATCTGGGTGCCGCGCTTGGCCGCGTTTTTCATCCACGTCGCAGCCACGGGGTGGTTGGAGGTGGGGTTGGAGCCGATGACAAAAATAAAGTCAGAGTGCTCCACGTCATTGACCTGGTTGGTCACCGAGCCCGAGCCCACGCCCTCCAACAAACCCGCCACGCTGGAGGCATGGCACAAGCGGGTGCAATGGTCCACGTTGTTGGAGCCAAAGCCTGTGCGCACCAGTTTCTGAAACAAATAGGCTTCTTCGTTGCTGCCCTTGGCCGAGCCAAAACCTGCCAAAGCCTTTTTGCCATGCGTGTCGCGCAGTTGTTTCAGCTTGCCAGCACCCAAGGCCAAGGCCTCTTCCCACGTGGCCTCGCGAAACACCTGCGACCAATTGGCCGCGTCGTGGTTGAGGTGGGCAATGGCTTCGGGATCTTTGGGCACACCGGCTTTGCGAATCAAAGGCACGGTCAAGCGCTGTGGGTTGTGGATGTAGTCAAAGCCGAAGCGGCCTTTGACACACAGGCGGTTGTGGTTGGCCGGACCATCGCGCCCATCGACGCTGACGATGCGGTTGTCTTTGACGTTGTACGTCATCAAACAACCCACACCGCAAAAGGGGCAGACGGAGTCGACTTTTTTATCGACCGCTTGCGAGCCCACATGGTCTTTGGGCATCAAGGCCCCTGTAGGACAAGCTTGCACGCATTCGCCGCAGGCCACGCAACTGCTCAGGCCCATGGGGTCGTTCAAATCAAACGCGATGTGGCTGTGCGACCCGCGTTGGGCGTAGCCAATCACATCGTTCACCTGGGTCTCGCGGCAGGCACGCACGCAGCGTGTGCACTGGATGCATGCATCGAGGTTGACGGCCATCGCAGGATGCGACACATCGGGAACAGGTTGTTCACGCCGCAGCGCACGCAAAGCCGGACGCACGCTCACGCCCATCCGATCAGCCCATGCACTCAACTCGCCGTGCTGACCAACAGCCGCCAAAGAACCTTCCGACACACCCGCACCCGCTGAGACGGGAGATGCGCTGGGTGACGATTTCGCGCCAGCGTATGAGGAACCCGGCGTATCTTCCGTCGTAGCAGCGAGAGAAGCAGCAACAGATGCGTGACTCGCGTCGTTCCATTTGTAGCCCGCATCCGGCATGTCGGAGAGCAACATCTCCAACACCATCTGCTGACTCTTGACCGCACGCGGACTCTTGGCCAAAGCCTCCAAGCCCGCAGTCGCTGTACGGCAGCAACTCGGCGCCAAGGTGCGCTCGCCTGCAATCTCGACCACACAGGCACGGCAGTTGCCATCGGCGCGCAGACCGTCCTGGTAACAGAGGTGAGGAATGTCGATGCCGTGTCGTTTGGCGGCGTTCAGAATCGACTCGCCTTCGTAGGCATGCAAGGTCTTTTGGTCGAGCTTGAACTCGACCGTGGCAAGTGCCAGTTCGGCGGCTTTGTGAGGGGCGTTCATTTACACAATCTCCTGCGCAAAGTATTTTTGGATGCTGCGCACGGGGTTGGGCGCAGCCTGGCCCAAGCCACAAATCGACGCATCGGCCATCACTTGGTTGAGGTCGTCCAAGGTGGCGTTGTCCCACACCGGGGCTTGCATGAGCTGCACGGCTTTAGCCGTGCCCACACGGCAGGGTGTGCATTGGCCACAGCTTTCGTGGGCAAAGAAATTCATCATGTTCAGCGCCGCGTCGCGGGCCTTGTCGTGTTGGCTCAACACAATCACAGCGGCAGAACCAATGAAGCAGTCGTAGGGCTGCAAGGTGTCAAAGTCCAACGGAATATTGTTCAGGTGCGCGGGCAAGATACCGCCCGATGCACCACCGGGCAGATAGGCATACAAGGTGTGGCCATCCAACATGCCACCGCAATACTCATCGACCAACTCTTGCAAGGTGATGCCTGCGGGCGCGAGCTTGACGCCAGGTTGTTTGACACGCCCGCTCACGCTGAAGCTGCGCAAGCCTTGGCGCCCATGACGGCCAAAGCTGCTGAACCACTGCGGGCCTTTTTGCACAATGTCGCGCACCCAGTGCAGGGTCTCTAAGTTGTGTTCCAGGGTGGGACGGCCAAACAAGCCCACTTGCGCAATATAGGGCGGGCGCATGCGGGGTTCGCCGCGTTTGCCTTCGATGCTTTCAATCATGGCCGACTCTTCACCGCAGATGTAGGCGCCAGCGCCACGTCGCAATTCAATCAAGGGCAAGGGACACGGCGGATTCGCTTGCAGCGCTGCCAACTCCTTGTGCAACATGTCGCGACAACCGTGGTATTCGTCACGCAGGTAGATGTAGACGGCATCAATGCCCACCACCTGCGCGGCGACCAGAATGCCCTCTAAAAATCGGTGCGGGTCGCGCTCCAAATACGTGCGGTCTTTGAAGGTGCCGGGCTCGCCCTCGTCAATGTTGACGGCCATCAGACGTGGCGCGGGTTGGTCGCGCACGATGCGCCATTTGCGTCCGGCCGGAAACCCCGCGCCACCCAAGCCACGCAGACCAGAGTCTTCCATAGCCTTGAGCACCTGCTCGGCATCGGCTGTGCCTGCATGCAGAGCCGATGCCAGGGCGTAACCGCCATCGGCCACATAGTCTTCCAAATCGATGTAGTCGGTGGTGTTGCCTTGTGTGTGTTGTGCGCTCACCGCCTGCGCCACGCGTTCGGGCGTGGCGTGTGGCACAGCGTGCTGGTGCACCACCGCCACTGGCGCTTGTTCGCATCGGCCAACACAGGGCGCGCTGATCACGCGCACCTCACGGCCCAAAATGCCGGGCAACTTGGCCAGCAAGGCTTTGGCGCCGCCCATCTCGCAACTCAGGCCGTCGCACACGCGCACCGTCAAAGCCGCAGGCACGGCATCGTCTGCGATGACCTCGAAGTGGTGATAGAAAGTGGCCACCTCAAACACCTCGGCCTGCGACAGCTTCATGTCGTGTGCCAACGCCACCAAGTGGCGTTCGTGCAAACCACGGTAGGTGTCGTTGAGTTGATGCAGATGCTCAATCAGCAAATCACGTCGGTGCGGCGCGTGGCCAATCAGCGCACGCACCTGGTGCAACGAGGTTTCATCCGCTTGCCGCCCTTTGAGGTGGCGAATGCGACGCAGGGTGTCGCGCAACTGGTCAACGGACGTGGACTGAGAGTGCATGGGACGTTTTGTGATTTGAATTCTGAAGGTTTGTATTTTCCCGCCAAGCAGATGCCGGCGGGTGTCTCGTTCGCTCTATGATTCTCGTCTATGAAGTACTTGAATTGGCCCATGCCCGCCCTGCTCGCTTGGAGTTTGGCTTGGCTGTGTTTTGAAGTGTTGAAGACCCTCGGCCTGCCCGAGTGGGTGGCCATGGTGGCAGCCACGTTCCTGGGGGGCGCACTGACCACTTTGGTTCACACCCGCATGCGCCGCGCCTTGGTGGTGCTGGGTTTTCCGCTGTCCATGTTGGCCTCGTCGAGCAGCTTTGCCATGCCCTCGATCGGCTGGTTGCTGCTGCTGGGTTTGATTGTGTTGATCTACCCCCGCAAAGCCTGGCGTGATGCGCCGCTGTTTCCCACCCCCAAAAAAGCCCTCAAAGAATTGCCCGAGCACATTGCCCTGGGTGGCGGCGCGCGCATTTTGGATGCCGGCAGCGGCCTAGGTGACGGCTTGATTGCGCTGCGCGATGCCTACCCACGCGCCGATTTGAATGGCTTGGAGATGAGCTGGCCGCTGCGCATTGTGAGCGCCTTGCGTTGCTCATTTGCGCGCATTCGCCAGGGCGATATTTGGTTGGCCGATTGGCGCAGCTACGACATGGTCTACATGTTTCAGCGGCCCGAGAGCATGCCGCGCGCGGTCGAAAAAGCCGAAGCCGAATTGCGCCGTGGCGCCTGGCTGGTGAGCCTGGAGTTTGAAGCCCGCGAACTGGTGCCCAACGCCGTGGTCTACGGCAAAGATGGCCGCCCTGTGTGGATGTACCAGCTACCGTTCAAGCGCGTGGCACCACGCTAGAAGTCACCCGTGGCATCACGCGCAGCTTGTCGATGCGGCGCCCGTCAAGGTCCACTACTTCCAACACCCAATCACCGCACTCCACCCGCTCGGCCAAAGCGGGCAAATGGCCGCTGATGGCCATCACCAAACCGGCCACCGTGTTGTAGATGCCGCGGTCTTCATCGGGCAAGTCGCGAATTTGCAAGCGGGCTTTGAACTCGCTCACCGGCATCAAACCGTCCACCAACCAACTGCCATCTGCAGCTTGGGTGGCCCAGGCTTCGTCGGTCGGTGTGGCTTGCAAGAGTTCACCGGTGATGGCTTCGAGCAAATCACGTGGCGTCATCAGGCCTTGGACCACGCCATATTCATCCACCACCAACACCATGCGGCCGTGCGCTGTGGCGCGCTCTGCGGGGCGACGGAACTGCTCTAACAAATCCAAGCCACTCAAGGTCTCGGGCACGAAGGACACCGGTTGGGCCAAGGTCTCCACCGCCATGTCGGTGCCCGGCGGCAAGCGCAGCAGCTGCGACACGCTGACAGCGCCCACCACATCGTCCAAACCACCGCGACACACGGGGTACCAGGAGTGCGCACCTTCGGCGCCCACTTGGGCCAAGGCTTGTGGCACCGGCGTTTTGGCGTCCAGCCATTCAATGTCAGAGCGGTGCACCATGATGGAGGTGAGTGAGCGTTCATCGAGGTTGAACACGTTTTGCACCATCTGGTGTTCGTGCTGCTCGATCACACCGGCGTCCACGCCTTCGACCAAGCTGGCCGTGATTTCTTCTTCCGTCACCGTGCGCGCACCGTGCACATTGACCCGCAGCAACTTGAGCATGCCGCTGGTGCTGGCTGACAACAAATGCACAAAGGGTTTGGCCAGGGTGGCCAGGGCCAGCATCAACGGCGCCGCCACGCGTGCCACGGCTTCGGGGTAGAGCTGGCCAATGCGCTTGGGCACCAGCTCGCCAAACAAAATCGTGCTGAAGGTGATGAGCGTGACCACCAAGGCAGTGGCCAAGCCTTCGGCAAAATGCTCGGTCACCCCCTGCGCCAGCAACCAGCGCGACAAACCGTCGCTGAAAGCGGCCTCGCCCACAATGCCGTTGAGCACGCCGATGGAGGTGATGCCAATTTGCACGGTAGACAAAAACTGGGTCGGCTGCGCCATCAGGCGCAGTGCGGCCCGTGCGCCGGCATCGCCTGACTCATCAAGCGCAGCCAAGCGTGCTTTGCGGCTCGACGCCAAGGCCATTTCAGACATGGCAAACACACCGTTGAGCAGTGTGAGAAAAACAATCAGCAAAACATCCATGCGAGCCGTACAGGGTTAAAAAATGAGGGGCCGTTCAAGCTTGTCACTTTACTTGATTGCTCTGGGGTGCAAAATTTCATCCACGGCTATGCTTGATGCATCCAAGGTCCCTGCCATGAAACATTCCTTACTTGCCACCCTGTTGTGCCTCAGCGTTCTAGGCGCCACGTCAAGCTATGCAGCAGACAAATCGCCTGCGGCCAGCACCTTGACCACCATTCCCGCTCTGGATGTCAATCGCTACATGGGGACTTGGTTCGAAATTGCCAAATACCCCAACTGGTTTCAGCGCAAGTGCACGGGCGGGACCCGCGCACACTACAGCCAGCAAAGCGATGGCACAGTGCAAGTCATCAACCGTTGCCAAACCGAAAACAAAGAAATGATCGAAGCCATGGGCACGGCCCGGCAGATGGGCCCCGCCTCGTCGCCCAAACTGGAGGTTCGTTTTGCACCGGCCTGGCTGTCATTTTTACCTTTTGTGTGGGGCGACTACTGGGTGATCGACCTGGATGAAGACTACCAATTGGTGGCGGTGAGCGAGCCCAAAAAAGAATATTTGTGGATTCTTTCCAGAACCGCCAAGGTGGACCCTGTGCGCTACCAATCGCTGTTAACGAGGTTGCAACAAAAAGGCTTCGACCTCGATAAACTGGAACGCACAGCGCAGGATTGATGTCGCCCGAGACAATCATCCAGACAACGCATCGGTTTTAATAAAAGGATTTTTATGGTGGATATCACGTCGGCACAGGCAGCTTCTGAACTGCTGGTGCGCCATTGGAAAGAAGGCACAACCTTGGCGGCTTTGCCAACCGCTTTGCGCCCCACAAGCCGTGAAACGGGTTATGCCGTGCAGGCCCACATCGAAGGCATCAGCCAGCAGCCGCTGTTTGGCTGGAAAATCGCGGCCACCAGCACAGCAGGCCAACAGCACATTGGTGTGGATGGGCCCATCGCGGGCCGTCTGCTGACCGAGATGGTGCACCAAGACGGCGACACCCTGCCCTTTGGTGCCAACCGCATGCGCGTGGCTGAAGCCGAATTTGCCTTTCGCATGGGCCGTGATCTGCCACCACGCAGCACACCTTATGAGGTACACGAGGTGGTGGATGCCGTGTCGGATTTGCACCTCGCCATCGAGATTCCCGACTCCCGCTACACAGATTTCGTCACCGTCGGTGCGCCGCAGTTGATTGCCGACAACGCCTGTGCCCACCAGTTTGTGCTCGGCCCCCAAGCACCCGCGCTGTGGCGGCAGCTCGACTTGTCGTCACACCGCGTGGTCGGCCAGGTGAGCGATCGCCTCACACGCGACGGCATCGGTTCCAACGTGCTGGGCGACCCACGCATTGCCCTCACCTGGTTGGCCAACGAGTTGTCACGCATTGGCGTCACATTGGCAGCGGGCCATGTGGTGACCACGGGCACCTGCCTGATACCGCTCGAGATTGAACCCGAAGACACCGTGACGATTGATTTCGGCGTGCTGGGCCAAGTCAGTTGCAGCTTCACCAAGGCTTGAATCACCTCACCGGAGATTTCTGTTCATGCACATCACCCACATTCACACCACGCCTGTGCTCGCCCCCCTGCCCCGCCCTGTGCGCACGGCATCGGGGACGATTGGTCAGTTCCCCCTGGTCTTGATTGATGTGAGCACCGATGGCGGTGTGGTCGGCCGTGCCTATGCGCAGGTGTATTTGCCCGAGCTGCTGCCTGCGTTGAACCAGGCCGTGGCCAACCTCGCAGGCATGGTCACGGGCATGCCGCTGGCACCCCGTGACATTCACAGCCACCTGTTACAGCGTTGTCGGCTGTTTGGCATGAAGGGCTTGTTGGGTGTGGCCTTCGGCGGACTCGACATGGCGCTGTGGGACGCGTGGGCACGCGCACGCAACGAGCCTTTGGCACGCGCGCTCGGGGCCGAGCTGCGCCCCCTCAAGGCCTATCACAGCGTGGGGTTGTACGACGCGCACACGGTGATCGAGATCGCCGAAGAAACCCTGACTGCCGGCTTTGCAGGACTGAAGATCAAGGCTGGTTTTGCCACCTTCGCCGAAGACCTGGCGGCCATCCGTGCAGCCAAAAAAGCGCTGGGCAATGCCGCCTCGCTGATGATCGACTACAACCAATCGCTGAACTTTGCAGAAGCCATGGCGCGCTGCAAGGCCTTGGACGATGAAGGGCTGGCATGGATTGAAGAACCCCTGCTCGCCGATGATCTGCAAGGCTGCGCCCGCATTGCAGACGCCATCACGACACCGATTCAAATTGGCGAAAACTTCCACGGGCCGTCTGAAATGCGCGCGGCGCTTGCTGCCCGCGCCTCAGATTTGGTGATGCCCGACGCCCAGTTCATCCACGGGGTGACAGGCTGGTTAGAAGCGTCCGCGCTGGCCCGCACAGCGGGTTTGCCGATGTCGTCGCACACCTTCGTGGAAGCCAGCGCGCAGCTGCTGTGTGCCACGCCCACCGCAGATTGGATTGAAGTCATGGACGCGGCAGGCGGCCTGCGACAAGCGCCCCTGCAGATCAAAGACGGCATGCTCACGCCCTGGGACACACCCGGCATTGGCTTGGAATGGCGCGAGGACATGGTTGCGCGCCACCGCCTGTAATACGCACTCACACTGACACACACGCATGGCACTTTATTTAGTCGGCGACATCCAAGGCTGCGACGAGGCGCTGGAGCGCTTGCTCACACAAATCGCGTTTTCGCCCAGCCGTGATACCTTGTATGTGTTGGGCGACATGGTCAACCGTGGGCCCGACAACGTGGGCGTGTTGCGCCGCTTGATGGGATACGGCAGCAGCGCGCGCTGTGTGTTGGGCAACCATGATTTGCATTTGCTGGCGGTCTCGCAGGGCGTGCGTCCGCTGCATCGCCAAGACACGGTGCAAGACATTTTGCAGTCACCCGATCGTGCTGTGCTGTTGGACTGGCTGCGCCAGCAACACATGGCTTTGCAAGTGGGTCAGGTGCTGATGGTGCATGCGGGTGTGTTGCCACAGTGGACAGCCATGCAGACCTTGGCTCTGGCCGCTGAAGTGGAAACTGTGTTGCGCGGCGACGCCCTAGCCACCTTTTTGCCGCAGATGTATGGCGGCCTGCCCAACCAGTGGCGCGACGACTTGTTAGGCGCCGACCGTTTGCGCGTGATTGTCAACGCCCTGACCCGCCTGCGTTTTTGCGATGCACACGGCGCAATGGACTTCAGCGTGAAAGAAAGCGCCGACCAAGCCCCTGCGCACCTGATGCCATGGTTTGAAGTGCCCAAGCGACGCACACAAGATGTGATGGTGGCCTTTGGCCATTGGTCCACCTTGCAGGCCATCGACCGCAAGGATGTGGTGTGCTTGGACGATGGCTGCGTGTGGGGTGGATGCTTGAGCGCGCTGCGTTTAGACAGCGGCAACGTGAGCGACGCCAGCACCTTAGCGCGCGTGAGCGTGAAGTGCCCACCCACCTTAGACCCTCTGGCTTGAGCGCGCCTCGCGCGTCAAGCCATGCAGGCGAAGGCTTACTCGGCTGTTTTGAACAGCGCTGCCACCTTGCGCTTGGGCTTGATGTTGGGTGATTTGCGCAAGGGTTCTTGCTTGACCTGGGGCGCATCCGCAGACAACACCGGTTCTTCGTAGGGTTTGTCAAAGAACGGGTCGTGAGACACGCGGGGTGCCGGGGCGTAGCCGCTGTCGCGGCGACTGCGTGAAGCACCACCGCTGGATTCGCGGGATTCACGGAAATCACGCGATCTGTCGTGCCCCTCGTGGCGACGTCCGTCGTCATCACCGCGGCGGCCGGTGTGGCTGCGTTCACGCGAACGGTCCTGCTCCACGCTCACGGTTTCCAAGGTGATCTTGGTTTTGAGCAATTTCTCAATGTCACCCACCAAGCGCTGGTCACTGCTGGACACAAAGCTGATGGCATGGCCCAAAGCGCCCGCGCGGCCTGTGCGACCAATGCGGTGCACATAGTCTTCGGCGTTGAAGGGAATGTCAAAGTTGAACACCGCGGGCACGTCTTTGATGTCCAAGCCGCGTGCGGCCACATCGGTACAGACCAGCAAATCGACCTCGCCTTGCTTGAAGCCTTCGAGTGCTTTCAGGCGTTCGTCTTGGCTCTTGTCGCCATGCAAAGCGCTGGTGCGGAAACCATCGCGCTCCAACGAGCGCGCCAAGCGTGCGCAGCCAAGTTTGCTGTTGCAAAACACAAAGGCTTGCTTCATGCCATTGGCTTTGATCAACTGGCGCAAGGCGTTGTATTTGTCATCCACGCTCACGCTGTAGAACTGCTGCGTGATGGTGGCTGCGGTCTCATTCGGACGCGCCACCTCGATGGTGATGGGGTTTTGCAAATAGCTGCCCGCCAAGCGCTTGATCTCGGTGGAGAACGTGGCCGAGAACAACAGCGTGGTGCGTTGTTTGGGCAAGTGGCTCAAGATGCGTTGCAGGTCGGGCAAGAAGCCAATGTCCAACATGCGGTCGGCTTCATCGAGCACCACATATTCCACTTGGTTCAACACCACATTTTTCGCTTCAATGTGATCGAGCAAACGCCCTGGTGTTGCCACCAACACCTCAACGCCTTTTTTCAGCTCCAAGGTTTGGGGCTTCATGTCCATGCCACCAAACACCACGGCGCTGCGCAGGTTGGTGTGCACCGCGTACTGTTTGATTT
>JACCDG011622704.1_pt1 | contig 10509 bp, 19 predicted proteins | sample 7442471 | NCBI WGS metagenome assembly JACCDG01 (sample SAMN15323444, study PRJNA562643) | freshwater metagenome | isolation source: river surface water | place: USA:Blue River Watershed | collected 2017-08-17 | reverse complement strand
ATACAAAACAATAGCCGGCCCATCAGTTCGGTGAAGTTTGTCGTTGAGATAATAATATTCTTCTTCAATTTGGCCGTTTTCATAATAAAAAACAACAGCCGGCCCATCAGTTCGATGGAATTGGTTGTTTTCGTTTCGATATTCGACCTTTTTGATGGTCTTGTTGGGCCGATAGAAAATGTTTGGAATGCTCATTTTGATTTGTTTCCTTTTTTGGCTATTCTAAATCAAAGCTGCGCGAGATAATTCTGAACAAACTGCTGAGAATTGTCCTCTTCCATCGTAACGCGGAAAGTGGAATTCGCATATTGCGGAAGAATATTAGAACGCATGAAAGTCAGTGCGTTATAAAGACTCCAGCCTGTACCGGAATTATCTTCATTTGCCCCACGAATCTTCTGCCCGGGAGAATAGCGATGAGCAATGTTATAAACATCGAAATTGTTTAGCTGGTCGGAAGCCAGATCCCGGCCGCCGTTTCGATATTCATTCCAACGCTCTTCCCCGAAAAGATTGAGCCCAATTGCATTTTCGATCTGGTTTGCAGTCAAATTTGTGTTTGCCGCCTTTTCGGCCCAATCCGAAAACTCCTTATTCATCTTTGCGAGATTGTCAACAAATTGACGAGCCTCGCTTTCCGCGTGAACAGCCAAACGATCATGAATCTTCTTCGTGTGCTTTGTCTTGAAAGCGCCCTTATCGTTTGCAACGTGAGATGCAGTGTTTCGACAAACAATCGTAATGTTGGAAAGACTCTTCGTGAAAGCCAAAGCCCCCGAAGTTCCCTGAATCAGAGAAACGTGAGAAAAATTCTTGTCGGCCCGGGTCGGCGGCTGAAAACCCATTCCCTTCAACTGAAGGGAAGTGAAAAGAATTCCGGCCGAATCAAGCGAACCTGCCGTAAGCGGAATTACCTTATCAGCACCATAAGCCTTTCCAAGAAGTTCGGCAAAACTCATCATCTGCTCGCCATTAACAGAAGTATGCTGCGAACCAACAATTCCCAGCATTTGGGTCTTCTGCAAAGCCGGAACAATATGGCCTGGATTGCCGCGAAGAACAACCCCGCGATATTCTGGGCATGCGCCAGAAATCATCCCACGCCGTTTCTTTTCATCATTTCGATTGGTCGGGCTCGGGGCTGCAATCAAAACTCCCGCCTTTGCAAGTTCTGCGAAAAGAACCTGTGCAAAATTAGCATCGCCCATTCGAGTTGACATTCCAATCAAATCGAGATTTCGAACGTTCTCGACAGCATCAGGGTGCGCCGCGAAAACCGGAACATGAACGATATCATCGTTAGAAGGAAAAGCCAGCTTTGCAAGATCCGAAAGCGTGCAATTTTCCGGAACATCAATTCCGCATCCATGCCACGGATCAACCTGCTTTGCGCAGAATAGAGAATCAAGACCGCCATCGATCTTGAGAAATTCCCCAAACTGGTTTCGCAGTGCATTGGAAGTGTCGAGCATATCGGAAGCGTCAAGAGTATAACGAGCCATTTTTGTTTTCCTTTTCAATCAAAAGAGTTGTTGTGCCGCGTTTCGAGCGGCTTTGTAGTGTGAGAGTAGCACGGCTGGTGGAGGGCGCAAGCGAAAAGTGATTTGGGAATCAACTGAGAATGGCCGGCAGCACTAAAAATTCTTCAAATGTTCAGAGATTTTTGAGAACAAACAAGAAATCCAAAGGCAAGGTCGAATGAAAAATTGTGTTCGAAAATTTGTTCACATTTCACAAGAATTTTAAATGTTTCCGTCTATGAAATATGAAGCTGAAAGGACGCGTTGAAAAAGAATACTTCTCAAAAAATTATCATAATAAAGGTTTTTAATATATCCAGTTTTTGTAATAGAAACTGAAAAACCGATAAAAGATTTGTCATTTTTTGTTATATTGAACAGATCATAAATTGCAATACTAAACATTTTTATACCTCAAATTGTCAACGAAAAAGTGTCAGGGATTCGCGATCGGGGAATACAATGTGAAGAAAAATTTCCGTGAAGCGTTATAACTCCAAACGATTCGGTCCAATAATCATGTGAAAAGTTAAAACAACTGTCAACTAAAATCCAAAACATTTCCAAACCTCAAATTATTATCGAAGTAATAGCGTAAGCACGATGGTGAGATATACAACGCGAAGAAAATTTGTTATTGAGAATACCAAACGAACAAGCATAAGGGACGTAAGAAAAGTTGAACCAAACGTTATTAAACCAAAACATTAAATTAATCCACTGATTAATTTATTTCTATATATCTCAAAAGAAAAAGAAGTAGTGTCTTTGACAAAAGTAAATTTGTTTGAGCAAAGAGAATGCCAAAATATACCTTTGACAACAACGAAGAATAAAGCATCGTTATTGAGTTCAAACATTAAACAATCTCATTCGATCCGAGAAATAGGTTGTTTTAGGATTAAACATTGTAGTCCGGTGGTCAAATTTGAGCAAAATATGCAGAGATTTTCAAGAACAAAACTTTCAACCGAACCCAAGCCTGCATGAAAAATTGTGCTCAGAAATTTAATAATATTTCACAAATTTTCAATAACCAACAATATGTTTGTCGTTTCTGAACTCTTTATAGACTTGTTTCAATAGTTCCGGCAAGGTGTCTTGAATATAAAGATAACCTTCGGAATCAACACAAACCCAAGAAGGTTCTGGGCTGATTTCTCCCGGTTTTGTTCTGGAAAACTTCAAGGTGAAGCCTTCCTCCTCTTTCTTTTTGGTGAATTCTTTTTCACAGAAACCGGAACAAAATCCTTTGAGGATTGTTCCGCCATTCAGAATTGTTCTGGAACAATTGCTGCTTCGACAACGACTCGTTGAAGTTTTGCAGTTTTAGCAAGACACGTGAACTTTCATCAAGTTCCTCCGTTGTTTTTCGAAAGCATTGTGTACCTAGCATGAAAAAACCGTGATGCATATAGAAAAGAAAAACCGTTTCTGGAAAAAATCCGATTATCAAATTCTCTTACTTGACTTTCAATAAAAAAAATAAAAATTTTGAGAAGTATAGAAACAGAACATATTAGATCCAATAACCTCCAATTGCAATATAATCGGGTGTCGTTTCAAACACAAGCTTAAAAGAATCTAAGGCTTTCTTGCAGTGAAAAACTGTCCCATAAAGACAATACTGACTCTCTATTTGGTTTATTTTTCCAATAAAAAAAGGATAAGGATCAAAAGGATAAGGATTAAAACAAAACATTTTCAAATCCACGTTTCTTTGGAAAAAGTTCTGCACATAAATTGCATAGACAAAAATGAAAAACTTTCACAACTCTTAAAATGAAAACTACAATTAATAATTCTTTCGAAATTTTATCCAGGTTTCCAATAAAATAAAAACAAAAGTAAGGACAAGTATGACAACAAAACATCAATTTTTCTTGAATTTTGCCAGTTCGCGTTCAAGTTCAAGATTGTCTTGAAGAAGACGTTTTTTGAGCGAAAGTTCATCAATTGAAATGTCCTTGACTTTTTCTTCAAAAAGTTTTTTGGAATCTTTTTTGAAAAGAATCGTGAGCGACAAACCAATGAAAAATAGAAGCCAAAGAGGAAGCGAGATTGGCCAAAAGAAAATTGTCAAAAATCCAAGAGCTTTTTGTTTTTCTGTAAGTTTAATGTGGTTGATGTCGCAATAACCTGCTACAAGCAGGCCAGACAGAAAAACACCAACAAAATAAAATCCAATGAACTTACCCATTTTAAATCTCCAAAAATTCTGAAACAACTTCCATATGAAGGTTTTCGAGAAAATTAACATTAACTGTTTTTGGAAGAGTTGTTTTCTTTTTCAGTTCTTCAAGGTTTTTGTTAAAGTCGTTCATCCATTCAATTAGTTGATCATAAGACCAAACTCCATTTCGAATTTCGAGAAGAAATTTTGCATCAGGTCGAAATGTTTGAAACGTACCAGTTTTCAGAATCTCTTCCAGCATTGTCATCAGGCGATAAAGATGGCTACCGTGCTTCCCATCGTAACCATACTTTGCTTCCAACTCAGCACGGGCAGGATTGCGATCTTTCTTCCAATCTTCATATTGGTTGAATTCTGTCAAAGCCTGCTTGAAACGACGTTCTTTGTCAAGTCCAAAAAGAATATCATCTCCAAGACCAAGTTTACGTCCGGCTGCATAAAAATGTTCATCATTCCCGAAATGCAAATCTTCGAGATAATCAGAAATGTTGCCTAAAATTTGTTCTTTGGTTGCCGGCTTCACTTCTGACAAATCCAACTTCCAACCGTCCAAAACACCTTGAACTTTGGCAAAAAGAAAATCACGAAGTTCTTTGTTGATTTCGGTTCTGTCGGGATGCAGTCCAAACTTTTCTCGTGTTGGTTTCTCTTTTGGAGGATTCAAAAGCCAAACACGATGAGTTTTGATTCGTTTCAGTTGCGAGACGGCATATCCAGAAAATGTATAAAACGCTCGTTGTGACAGAAATTTTTCTTTGTTGTCAACAACTTTCCGAAAAGCAGGGTGACAATAGATTTTATCTTCCTCACGAACAAAAAGTTGTTCAAGAACATTCGGATTGCAATCAGCAGCCAATTTGAAAAACTTCTGAATTCCAAAAATTGTTCCATCCAATTTGTCGGAACGATGCTTTTCTGGAAGAAATTCGCTGAAGTTTTCCGCAATAACTTCAGGTGAAACCAACTGTTCAAAAGTTGAACTAAAACCAGTGAAGTATCGAATTGGCGGAACAATCACTCCTTTGATGTCGAAATCAGATGTTGGAGTTGCCGAACCGTAAGAATGCGAACCAGCAACTGCCATATAAGCCAAATGGTCTTTGGGAATAAAATTCATTTTATCTAACTTTCTTTTAAGTTTAAGTGAAGTTCTTTCAGATATTCAATAAATTCGCCCAAATCATTTTTGGATAAAATCGCAATTTGCGTTTTTCGGCCAGGAAGACCACGAGCGGTTGAAATTGTTGCAGAAGTTTTTGATTCATCCGCTGGATAAGCCGTAACACAACCTGCCAAGCCTTCAAAATCAATTTGATCATCAAAATGACGGTGATTTTTTCTTGGTTGTTTTTTCACCGTGCTTCTCCTTTCGAAATATTTTATTGTTAAAAAAATTTCTATTAAATTTGTCTGAGGAAATCAGCTCTCAAACAGAATGCCATCCAACTAGTTTCTTTAAGACTGCTTCATCAAGGCTTAAAGTTTTTGGCCCGTTTTCGGAGTCAACCGCATAGCCAGAACCTTTAAAAGCAAAAAAACTTCTTCGTTGAACAACAACAGCGAATCTTGCACAATTTGTTACGAAATGAATATCATAGCCATAATAGATAAACATGAAATCAGTCCGTAAATTGCGTGCCGAAAGTTTTTTTCAATCAGCAAATTTAGAAAGATCAAGATCAGCAAATTTAGAAAGATCAAGGCCGGCAAAAAGAGTAGAACAACGATTCATCATCGCCATCGCACAAACTTGCGCATCTTGAACTTTTCCGATTTTTGCCATAACCGACTTGTTCATCAAGTCAGGAATTCGAGCCTTGTTCTTGTTTTCGAGAACGTCAATAACAACATCAACGTTCTCGGGAAACATTTCCTCGTACAAAGGACGAATGATTTGGATGTCCTTCAAAAGCTTTTCTTCGCGGATTTTCTTTCGTTCTTTTGCTTCATCCAGAACAAAATTTGCCTCACGAACAAGAGCATCAAGAGGATGCTCGCTCTTGTTATTCAGATATTCAAAAGCTCTCGAAAGCTCAAAAAAATCTCGAAGAGAAGTAAACCGTCCACCTGTTGCATCTTTGATGTTCTCTTCAACAGTTAGATGATCTTCGATGCTTTTGGTAACAATATTGTTGTATTTTTCCCAAGTATGGTCACCTTCGGTGAAAAACCGAATCTCCAGATCCATGATAATATTTTGAATCAGCACACTAAAGTTCATTTCTATTTTCCGTTATGTTCGAAAAGTTAAGTCAACTTAGATTTGACGAATAAGTCTAGCACGCAAAAACAAATTAAAGTCAAAACTTCATTCAGTCTCAACAACGCCGGCAAATTTCTCTCTGATTACTTTACCAACAGCACATTTGTAACAATTTTGATCCCATTTTTCATTTTCTTTTGGCCCGCGACAAGAACCAAACGCAGTTGCGCTTGTATAGTTCTCCATACAACGGCTCCAGGAGACTTGAATATCTCGAAAACGACAATGGAATTTTTGATGATTTTTATCGATATCAACTTCCTTAAACGAATTGCTGTTTTGAGAAATGTCGGCAGAGTCAAAATTCATTGTTTCAAACCTCAGACTTCAAAAATGCTTTCCCAACCACGATAAAAAATCTCATTCGGGTTAAATTTTTCTCAAATTAGACCAGCCAAGTCTTTTATAGTCAACATATAATTCTTCTTCTCTTGAAAAATAAATTAAACGTTGGTTCGATTCATACCCTGAAAAAAATTCGGAATTTCCTTTCTCTAGAGAAAAAAGAGCTATAACCATAGTCTTGTTGAAGCAATAATAAAACATAATTTCAGAACCCCGCCCCCAGGAAACAAAAAAGAGCAAAGCAAAAAACAATGCTCCAAAATTGGAATTCGGTGATTTCGTCTTTCATTGCAGAAGAAAGCAGCCTTGTGGCAAATTCAAGCCAGTCGAGAGATACAAATCCTCCGACAGAAAAGATTGAAGAATAGTACCGAGAATCAAATTAAGTGTGTTGATTGTTTGTTTGTCGCTTATGAAGTTTTCATCAAGAGGGCCGATTAAATCTTCATAAACAAACTTTGAAAGAACCTGTACAAGTTGGACGTTTTCGTTATCACCTTCAAGAAAGGCAAGAAGTGAATCTTTCCGTGTTTCAATAACGTTCTTCAAAGAAAAAAGAACAGAGACTGAAAAGCAGTTTACTTCCTGTGAAAGAAATCTAGTCGGACTTTCGTGCTTTTCAATCACTGAAAATGCCTCAGTCAAACTATTCATCAACCCATTTCTCATGAGCATTCTCCAGATTGGTTAGTCAACGACAAGATCAACAGGATCAGTATTTTTGTTTGAACACATCTGGACCTTCACCAGATCAATCTTGACAGAAATTGTTTCTCCATCAAGGCCACGAATTAAACCGACGCAATTCTTAATGCCGGCGTCAGTTACGCTTTCAAACTTTTCAAGATGAATGCGTCGGCCACGGAGTTCGTCGATTTGATGAGTATTCTTAATAACGTTTGCAGACTTTGGATCAACCCAAATAATTTTGTAAACTTTTTCAGGAACAGTTAGGATCGAACGAGAAACTTTTCCAGAACGAAGATACTCAAGAACCTTCTGTTCATCGGAAATATTGTTTGGATTGGCATTCATTTTTTTAGACTCCAAATTGCTTGAAAAGACTGTCAACTTTGCAAAGCAAAGAAATAAGCAAGCCAGAAAGTTGTTTCTTATTTCCGACCAACAATCCAGCTAGAAAAATTGGCCAAGATAATCCAGCAATCAAACTAACCGAGACATTTGCCAGAAAAGAACTTTCCTTGTGCTTGAATAAATAAAGTGACGCATAAAAACCACAAAGAAGCCCAGCCCAAAACATTTTAGATAACTCCACAAAGATAAAGAATGGCGAAAGCAAACAAATTGATGCCTGAAACAGTTACGGCCAAATTCAAATAGCTTACAAAAGGTTCGTTCAGGCATCATTGAACGATGAAAAATTATAGACTTGATTTTCTTTACTTCATACTGTTTCTGTTCCTTATTCAAGCTGTTTTGAACAACTTGCCCGATAGTGATAAACAAGAGAACTCACGAGACAATAAAGAGAGAAAGAATCTTCATAATATTTTCCGACCATCCTTTTTGAGTAGATTCGTGTCGCGAACCAAACCAACAATACCACGGGCAAGCTAGGACGACAACAAGAATCGGCAATCGAGAATCAATCAAGAACCAAGGGCCGAAAGAATGTTCTTCAGATTGGCCTCTGAAACAACCACTTCCTTTCCATTGATCAAAATTTTGATCTCGGTTTTTGCTTCGGGATTGGAAACAGGAGCTTTTGTCTTCAACTCCCAATCGGATTTGGAAAGTTTTTGGCCGTTGAAATGATAATGTTCCGAAGAAACTTGGCCGTTTTTGAAATACCAAACATCAGACGGCCCATCAGTTCGGTGGAGTTTGTCGTCGAGATAATAAGATTCCCGCTGAACTTGGCCGTTTTCATAATAACAAACAACAGCCGGCCCATCAGTTCGATGGAGTTGGTTGTTTTCGTTTCGGTATTCGACCTTTTCGATGGTCTTGTTGGGCCGATAGAAAATGTTTGGAGTGCTCATTTTATTGTCCTTTTCGTCAACGACCTGTTTGATAATCAGATCTAAAATCAATTTTAGCTTTCTTTCCTTGTTCAAAAGAAAGTTTTTGGATTTCTGCCCGAATATGTTTCAGCTTGTTTTTTTCAAAGAGACGCGAATTCATCAGATCCAAAAACTCCAAAGTGGCCAGAAAATTTTCATATTCTCCAGAACTATAAAGCTGAATTGCTTGATTGATTTGTTTAATTTCTGAACCAGTGCCAGAAACAGTTTCAAGATATTTGATTAAATCTTTGTTCATTTTTTAACCTTTACAAAATGAAAGATTTGATAAAGAACAAACAGAAAAAAGCGCCGGCAAAAAACCAACGAAATCGAGTGCCGCGTCTAATTTCTCTAACAAATACGTCTGTACTGATGGCGATTTCCTTCGAAATGTTTTCTACAAATTCGTCAAAAGTTTCTTTCTCCTTTTCACCATTTGCGTGCATTACAAGACGATTTAAAACACCTTTAGATATAATTTGATAACAATCAATCTCTGTAATATTCTTTTGATTCACTTTTCTTCCTCTCTGAAAACAATATAGAGACAAACCCCCAGAACAACAACTCCAAAAATAAGAAAAATAACTTGTTGCATTTTTTGTTAACTCCGTTTCTTGTGAAGATGTCACCTTTAAATTACTTATCGTCTAGATTATTATATCATCACCGCGTAACAAACAGTCAATATTGGCATAACTGAATATAAACCTTTTTGTAATAGTTCCAATTTGGAAGTTTTTTGGCTTTACAAAAATTAGCTTGCCAAAGACACTAACTAAGAACATCAATAAACCTTGACTGTTAAAGAATTCAAATTAGATTATTTGATCTTTGTCTAATTTAGGTATTTTATCGAAAAAGTCGAATTTTCCATCAGAAATGAAAACAGAAAGAAATTTTTCGGAAACTAAAGAACCCGAAAAGCTAATAAGGTGATCACACATCCAGAACATTTTAACTCTCCTTCGAAATGGTGCCGCTGAAAACAACAACTCCATCTTCATTATAAAAGACTGCACGCTGGCCTGGAGTAACATTCAAAGCTTCTTTTGAAAGCTCAACAGTCCAAGTGTTGTCAACTAAAGAGATGTTCTGAATTGGATATGCACATCGATTGCGAACATAGACTGTCAGCTTTCCGTCCATCTTGTGTCCTGGCGAAAGGAGATTGGCGGAATGAATCTTGAAAGTCTTTGTGGTTGGCCGCTTTTCCGAAACAACAACCTCGTTGTTTGTCCGAATGTTCACAACAAATTTGCCAAGCAGCTTTTGCCCAATTGTGTAGCTTTGAAAGCCTTTGTGTTGCCCGACAACTTCGCCACTTTGATTCAAAATATTTCCAGGCTCAATGTTTGTTCCTTCCTTTTTCAAAAATTCACGATAATCGCCGTTAGGAATGAAACAGATATCCATTGATTCCCGCTTCGCGGCATTCGGAAGATTGTTCTGTCGAGCAATTTCACGAACTTCTGGCTTTGTCAAATTTTCAAGAGGGAGAACCAGCTTTTGGAGAACATCAAAACGAATTCCAGCAAGAAAATAGCTTTGATCTTTATCGTTGTCAACTCGACAAAGTTCCCCATTAACAATTTTAGAATAATGTCCAGTTGCGATGTATTCTGTTCCGAAATTTTCCTTGCAATAATCGTAACAATAATCAAACTTAATCTTGTCATTACAAAGAGAACACGGAATCACAGTCTCGCCGTTTTGGTATCCATCGATGAATGGCTGAATAACCTTTTGCCGGAAGACTTCATGGAAATTCACAACAAAATGTGGAATTCCCAGAATCTTACAAACAGCCCGCGCCTGAATTGTATCATAAATCCCGCAACAGGTTTTGGTTTCCCCGCCATCCAAGCAATTATTGACATCAGACAAGTTCATTGTTACGCCAACAACATCCCAACCCTGATTTTTTAGAAGAAGTGCCGAAACAGAAGAATCAACACCGCCGGACATCAACATTGCAATCTTTGGCATTTTTAAGCACCTTGTTTCTTGTGGGTCGAAAACGTGCTCTAACCATACCACGGGCAAGTTAAGGACGCAACAAGAATCGGCAATCGAGAATCAATCAAGAACCAAGGGCCGAAAGAATGTTCTTCAGATTGGCCTCTGAAACAACCACTTCTTTTCCATTGATCAAGATTT
>JACCDG010776554.1_pt1 | contig 10509 bp, 10 predicted proteins | sample 7442471 | NCBI WGS metagenome assembly JACCDG01 (sample SAMN15323444, study PRJNA562643) | freshwater metagenome | isolation source: river surface water | place: USA:Blue River Watershed | collected 2017-08-17 | reverse complement strand
GCCAAAAATTTTGGTCAGACCTTATTGGATGTTATAAATGTTGGCGAAAAATCTCTAACAGATACAACTTTGTTGAGAAAGTTTTCTGATAAAGATGAACATGAAATTATTTTTGAAAGCAAATCAAAAATATTTATAGATAAAAACTTAGGCCTCAAAGAGGCCATTTTGGACTTGGCACATGAATTAACCCACTTTTCATTAAGATTACCCTTTAACCCTTATTTATTAAGTTTTTCGGCCAAAGAGTTTATTGTTTCAACCATCGAGGGAAGAGGGGGTGAGGTTGAGGCATTTTTGGTGGAGTGCTCCGTATTTAGAGATCTTTTTCCAAAAGAGGACTTTTTAAGATCAAATTGTAATAAGGTAATCGATCCAGAATCTGGAAAAATTATTAAAAAAAAGGGAATAGAGCAGTTTTATCGTGTAGGCGAATTCTTTGAGCCTTTTAAAAAAGAGATGGAAAATCATGGGCTTAATGCGGCGGACTTTCCATTTATTAATAACGGCAAAGCCTTTTTTTATTCATCTGCCTATGGCATGCCGTATCCAGTTGCAGCTCTCCGAGAGTTTGAATCTGTTCAAAAAAAAGTCTGTCAAAATAATAAAAACCGTTTGGATTTATATAAAGGTGCCAATCTGAAGCTTTCCGCAACCTTAAAAAAGAATTTTGAATCGCAGTGTCAAAAATTTTCTCCTACTACTTTCGTTGACTTAAACTGAGCCTCTGGGTAAAAATAACAATCAACGACTTTCCTTTTCTGGGAGATTTTAATGCAAGACGGCATCATCTTGATGAAGTTAGATGATTTCTTTAATTGGGCACGAAAAAATTCATTATGGCCTATGACCTTTGGACTTGCTTGTTGTGCAATCGAAATGATGGCAACAGGTGCTTCCAAATATGATCTAGAAAGATTTGGGTTAGGAGCCTTTATGGCAACTCCTCGTAGATCTGATCTGATGATCGTGGCAGGTACAGTTACCTTGAAAATGGCTTCCAGAGTTAGGACTCTTTGGGAACAAATGCCTGAGCCAAGATATGTTATATCTATGGGCTCATGTGCAAATAAAGGTGGTCCGTACTGGCAGCATGGTTATCATGTTTTAAAAGGTGTCGATGAAGTAGTGCCAGTAGATGTTTACGTACCAGGATGTCCACCAAGACCTGAAGCTCTTATTGAAGGACTTATGACACTTCAGAAAAAAATTGCAAACGAGAGACTTCTTCGAGACAAGTGGGTGAAACATGTTTGATGAAATAGTTGGATTTATCAATAAAGAAGTACCAAAGGCCAATGCTGTTTATAATAAAGCAGAGATAGGGGACTCTTCAATTTCTGTCGAATCTAAATTTATTTTAGAAGTTTGTACGGCCTTGAAAAATAGCGAAAATTTTGAATTTAATGTCTTGCAGGCAGTTTCTCCGGTTGATTATCTTCCTCAAGCAGCCGTCGAGGGAAAGCCAGCTTCAGAAGGGCAGCCAGCAGTTCCAGGTCAACCGGGACATGATGGGTATATAGAAGTTTGCTACATTTTGGCGAGCTTTACTAAAAATTTCGAATTGATCATCAAAACTAAACTTCCCAGAGGGTCAGTAGATAACCTTCCAAAAATTAATTCGGTTTGTAGTGTTTGGTCAGCTGCTAACTTTCAAGAAAGGGAAGCTTTCGATATGATGGGAATTGATTTTATAGGGCACCCTGACCTTAGAAGAATTCTTACTTCCCAAAATTGGGAAGGTCATCCTTTAAGAAAGGATTATGTGGTTCAAGAAGTATTTAATGGCATGGTCGTAAACCCCCCAGAAAAAATGAACTTTCCTGAACAGCAGTTTGGGGTAAGAAATAATGCAAACTCAATGTCTAATAAAAACCCAATGGGAATGTAGAGAAAGGAAATTCATTTTATGTCATATGAATTAACATCCGAAGAAAAATTAGAATCACCTGTAAAAGAAGATAAGATAAAATCGGATATATTAACCGTTAATATGGGGCCTCAACACCCTTCAACTCACGGTGTTTTAAGAGTTGAAATAAAAACCGATTCGGAAATTGTAACTGAGGCCATTCCACATATTGGATATCTCCATCGATGTTTTGAAAAACACGCCGAGAACCTAGACTTCAGAGGAGTGCTTCCCTTCGTTGATAGAATGGATTATCTCGCCGCCATGAATATGGAATGGGGTTGGAGTTTAGCAGTTGAAAAACTTCTAAAAGTTGAAGTACCCCGAAGGGCCGAATATATCAGGGTTATTGTTGCGGAATTAAATAGAATTGCCTCCCACTTAATGTTTTTTGGAACCTATTCAATCGATCTTGGGGCCTTTACACCATTTTTGTACGCCTTCCAGGAAAGAGAATTTATTTTAAGAATTTTTGAGGAACTTTCCGGTGCCAGACTTTTATATAATTATGTTTGGATCGGTGGAGTATGGAACGATATCAACGATGATCAGTTAAAAAGAATTTCCGGTTTCTGTGAAAGAATGGAAGGGGAAGTTGAAAAATATCATAATCTAATAGGACTTAATAAGATCTTTGTAGAAAGAACGGCTGACGTAGGCATCATGAATAAAGATTTTTGTTATGATTATGGAATGACTGGTCCCATCTTAAGAGGTGCTGGTGTTAATTGGGATCTCAGAAAAAATAGACCCTACGGAATTTATTCAGAGTTTGATTTTAATATTCCAGTTGGAACCGGAGAAAAAGGTACTCTAGGTGATTGTTGGGATAGGTATTGGGTAAGAATGCGAGAGATTTTAGAATCAATTAAAATAATTAAACAATGTCTTGAAGGTATTGAAGCTGGTCCAGTGATGGGCAAGGTACCTAAAATAATCAAACCCCCCAAGGCAGAGATCTTTTTAAGGACAGAGTGTCCTCGAGGAGAATTAGGTTATCATTTAATAACTAATGGGGATAAAGAACCTTATAGGGTTAAAGTGAAATCTTCATGTTTCACCCACGTTTCGGCTTTAGGAGCTGTAGCTCCTGGGTTAATGATTGCAGATTTGGTTGCGACAATTGGAAGTATTGATATCGTTTTAGGTGAAGTTGACCGATAATTTTTTAAAAGGTGGATAGTTTATGAATCAAGCAGTAAAGCCGCTAACTTTCCAAGGTTATTTTAGAAATATTTATGAAGCTGTGACCTCAATTTTTAAAGGCTTGACCATAACCTCAAAGTATATAATTTCTGAAAAGCCGGTCACCATTGAATACCCTGAGGTTAGGGAAGTCTTACCTGCAAATTCCAGATCTAGACTATTTAACGATGTTGAAAATTGCATTGCCTGTAATCAATGTGCAACTGCCTGTCCTGTGGATTGTATCTATATTGCCTCAAATAGAAGGGCTAAGGATGCACCAGAAAGAAAAGCATCTGATGGAACTGCGATTAAGCTAGATTTGATACAATATCAGATAGATACCGCCCTTTGCTGCTATTGTGGTTTGTGCACAACCGTTTGCCCAACAGAATGCTTAACCCACACTACAGACTATGAATTTGCACAATATACTCTAGATGGTATGAAATATGACTATTTGGCCCCAGAAGTAAGGGCCATGAGAGATAGAATCGTAAAAAAATAACTTAGTGTTTTTCCGCAGACTCTTTCTCAAGCAGAAGTAGCAGATCCTTGGTAAGTAAAAAAGGATTTGAGAAATCCTTAATTCCAAAATATTCTAAAATTTTTTTACTTTCTTCCGGTATAGGCGAAAATGGGTCGAGGTCTTTACAGATTTTTCTTAGAATTGCCTTTTTCTGATCGATTTCGTTATTTGTTTTTTCCATATATGAAAAAATGATAGCCCTCCCATTTTTTAAAGTAAAATAAAAGGTTTATTTTATAAAATAAAATGATTCCCAAGATTTTCCTTTTTTTATTTATAACACCATATTTTATTTTGATTCCGTGGAAAAAATATTTTTTAAAACTAGATTTTTATCGAGGGAACAAACTGCTTTTGTCGGTTTTTAAAATTGAAGAGGAAGTTTTTTATGGAAGAATTCCGCCTATCCCAAAAAATTTAAAATATAAGTTTTTTTCAACTCTACTTGAATCATTTTTATTGTACTCTCGGCAATTTGGAATGCCTCTTTTTAATTTTTTGGGCGAATTTAAACAACAACTTGGAAAAGATCTTCAAATGGAGCAGAAGCTTTTAAAGGAGCTAAGAGATGGGATAATTCAATTTTTATTTATTGGGTTTATTTCTTTTGGATTTTGGGGTTGGGCCCATATTTTTTTGGGATTAAAAATTGCCTACTCAATGAATTTTTTTTTGGCCTTATTTTTAAAATTGATGGGCTTTATTCTTTTCTTGGCTTGTTATTATTTTTTTAAAAGGAGGCTACTTGGATCTTTTAATACAGTATTTCAATCCTATTATTTATTTTGGGGTCTTTCATCGGTGGGTCTCCCAGTGGTTGAAGTTCTAGGGGCCTGTCAAATTTTGGAGCTTAGTCCGTTAGAAGAGGGACAAATAAGACTTCATAAGAGGATGGAATCCTTGGTAACTAGTTGGAAAGATAAAGGATTTCCCATAAAAAGCTCAGTCGAGGATATAATTTTACTATTATGGGACTTGTATAACGTTAAATTTCAAGTATTTAGCCGAAATTTAAAGATCGTGAATTTTTTAATCATGGCCCTTTTTTATTTGAGCGCATTCTTTATACTTCTTATGGATTTTATGAGTGTTTTTTTAATTGAATTAAAATAAGCCTAGGTATAGTTTTTAATCCTAAAACAATACAAATATAAAGGGTTCTTAAAATGGCGAACGATAAGCAAATTATTTATTCAATGTCTAGAGTTGGGAAGGTTTATAGACAGAAGCATGTTCTTAAGGACATTAGTCTTTCTTATTATCTTGGCGCAAAAATAGGCGTTCTAGGTCTTAATGGATCCGGTAAAAGTACTCTTCTTAGAATTTTGGCCGGAGTGGATAATGACCATTTAGGTGAAACAACCTTGGCCAAGGGATACACCGTTGGATATTTGGAACAAGAGCCACAATTGGATTCTGAAAAAACAGTAAAGGATATTGTTTCTGAAGGATGTCAGGAAACGGTTGATCTTTTAAAAGAATATGAAGAAATTTCTGCAAAATTTGAAACAACAGATGACATGGATAAATTGTTGGCGAGGCAAGCACAACTTCAGGATTTGATAGATGCCTGTAATGGATGGGACTTAGATTCACGATTAGAGTTAGCGATGGATTCTTTAAGATGTCCTCCTCCTGAACAAAAGATAGGAACTTTATCCGGGGGAGAGAAAAGAAGAGTTGCCCTTTGTCGATTGTTATTAAAGGAACCAGATATCCTTCTCTTGGATGAACCTACCAACCACCTAGATGCGGAATCCGTTCAGTGGTTAGAAAAGCACTTAAAAGATTATAAAGGTACTATCATCGCTGTAACCCACGACCGTTATTTCTTAGATAATGTTGCAGGTTGGATTTTAGAGCTCGATAGGGGAATGGGAATCCCTTTTCAAGGTAACTATACCAATTGGCTTGAACAAAAATCTAAGAGATTAGAGCAAGAAGAAAAGTCCGAGTCAAAAAGACAAAAATCCTTAAAGGAGGAATTGGAGTGGATACGTTCTAATCCAAAGGCGAGGCAGGCCAAATCCAAAGCAAGGATTAATGAATACGAAAAAAGAGCAACTGAGAACACTGAGAAATATTCAGAAACAAATGAACTTTATATTCCACCAGGGCCTAGATTAGGAGAGACAGTAATTGAATTTCAAGACGTTCAAAAAAGTTTTGGAGATAAATTACTTTATGAAAAACTTAGCTTTAAGCTCCCTCCTGGAGGGATAGTAGGAATTATCGGGCCCAACGGAGCAGGGAAGACAACTCTTTTCAAAATGATTGTGGGGCAAGAGAAACCTGATGCAGGGACGGTAAAAGTCAGTGACACAGTTAAGCTTTCCTACGTTGATCAAGGAAGAATACTTGATCCAAATAAAACTATTTATGAAGTAATTTCTGGTGGAACTGAGTATATGACCATCGGAAATAGCCAGGTAAATTCCCGTGCCTATATTTCTAAGTTTAATTTTAAGGGCGAAGACCACATGAAAAAGGTCTCTGAACTTTCCGGAGGGGAGAGAAATAGGGTCCATTTGGCATCGATGCTTAAGCAGGAGGCCAATGTTCTTTTACTAGATGAGCCCACCAATGATTTAGATGTAAATACACTAAGGGCATTGGAAGAAGCATTAATGGATTATGCTGGTTGTGCCGTGGTTATTTCCCACGATAGATATTTCCTAGATAGAATAGCCACACATATATTATCCTTTGAGGGCAATAGTGAGGTTGTTTGGTTTGATGGTAACTTTAGTGATTATGAAGCAGATAAAATAAAAAGACTTGGTGATAAGGCTTTAAGGCCCTCAAGAGTTTCCTACAAAAGACTGAAAAGGTAGTAATGAAAGAAATCGCTGTGGCAAAAATAGGCGGGTCTATTTTAAGAAATCCCCAAGGGATGGTGGATGCACTTAGGGTATTGGAAGAATATCCCCACATAAAGATTGTAATCGTTTCCGCTACCTATAATACCACCAATGAATTGGAGGAAATTGCCAGGGCCGCGATTTCCGGAAATGACCAAATTTTAGAAGATCTCTTAGGTAACCTACTAAAAAAGCACTTGTTCTATATTCGAAGTTTAGCGTTTCCTTCGGGAATGGAAGAAGTGGTTAATGCTCTTCTATTAGATGCAAGAAAATTGACTCAAGAAATGAGAAGAGATGGGTTTATTTCTCCTAAGAATATGGATTCACTTTATTCAATCGGGGAGTTATTGTCCTCTCAACTAATTTCCGGTTTTTTTCAGAAAAGCCTCCCAAGGAAAATTGTAAAGTTTTTTGATGCTCGGTTACTGATAAAGACAGATTCTAAATTCAACAATGCATCCCCGAAAAAAGAAGAAATTAAATCGGCCGTTGATATAAATTTAAGCCCTTATTTAAATGACGATTCTATTTTGGTAATACCCGGCTTTATAGGTTCAAATGAAAAAGGGGAGACAACAACGCTAGGAAGGGAAGGATCAGATTTTTCCGCCGCACTTTTAGCAGAGGCCATTGGGGCCACGGAGTTACAGATTTGGAAGGATGTCCCTGGAATATTTAGTGGAGATCCCAAATTAATCAAAAATGCCAGGGCAGTGGCCGAAATTAGTTTTGATGAGGTGAATAAGTTTTCAGAAAAGGGTGCAAAAATTCTTTTCCCATCCGCCTTAATACCTGTAATGGAATCCAATATCCCTGTCTATATTGGCTGGATCCATGATCATAAAAAGGGAACTAAAATTTTTAAAAAGACAGATAAGGCCCCTAAATTAATTGGAATAACCCATCAAGGAGAACTCATAAGATACGAGTTGGAGAAAAAGTCTCTAGAGGTTTCTCCGGCCAATTTTATGGAAAATATAAAAACCATTTTAGATGTCCATAAAATTGGGTATAAGGCAATTTTCCGTGATGAGGAGAGAGTCAATTTTCATATTTTAATTAAAGATAGATTTCCTGAAGCAGCTTTACTCCAACTAGAGGAGTTTTCCATCGTTTCAAAATTTCCTAATATTTCTCTAATTTCAATTGTTGGTGAACAGATAGAATCTTTTTCCAAAACAATTTTTAGAGTTATTTCTGACTTAGAAAAAGAAGGTATTTCTCTAATTCTAGTCGAGGAATGCAAAGATTCTTTAACCTTTTCATACCCCTCAAGAGTTGACGGAAAAGTTTTAAATTATATTCATGATAAATTATTTCTAAATATGTAGTCATAGGTGGCCATTCCATTGTCGGCCCCAATTATTTTTATAATTTCTTTTATTTTTTTATCTTTTAAGTAGATCACCACATCAATATTTTTACAGATCAACTTAAGAGACATTTCATATGAAAAAGCCTGGTTGTTACCATGAATCACAAAAAGGAGTGCCATTCGTGAAACCGCTTCTATTGCAGAGTCAGCATGGATAGTGCTCATCATTCCCTTATGACCGGTATTCATTGCAAGAACGAACGGTATAATTTCACTAGATCTTATCTCTCCTAAAATAATCCTATCCGGTCTTAATCTTAAAGAAAAAGTGCAAAGTTCCCTCAAAGATTTATTGGGAAGATTTTCTTGACCCAAAAAATGGGTAAAAAATTTATTTGAGGTAATAATCTCATGGGTGTCTTCTAAAATGATCACATGTTCGGTTTCTTCAATATTATTTAATAAGCTTGCTAGTAAACTGCTCTTTCCGCTACCGGCGGCACCGGCCAAAAGGATGTTTTTCTTTTCCAAGATCAGACTGTTTAAATCCAATTCCACATTATTGTTTATGCCAAAATTTAAAAGGGGAAAAGGTGTTGTTCTGATTCTTCTTAAGAAGAATTTTGATTTTCTTTGTGGCCCACACGACTCATGAATTAAGCTGGCCCTAAATGAAGATTGGTCAAATTGCGCATAAAAGCTAGCAAATGGATTAGAATAATTCCAGGTGATTTTGTTTTTCAATGCCAAGGTTTCTAGAGATGTAAAATAAATATCCTCATTAATATCTTCCAGTATTAGGTTTTTAAGTTGTCCGCCTTTTTCAATTTGTAGACTTAAGTGATCATGAACCATAATTTCATTGACCTCAGAATCGTTAATAAAACCTTTCAAATAATCTAAGAGATAAATATTTTTAAATAATCTTCTGTTATTTTCTAAATTGGGGATAAATGATTGCGTTTTGGCAAAATCATTTAAGATTTCTTCCTCGTTGATTGCTATATTTCGATTCACGCGAGTTTTTAAAAAATTCAAAAAAAGTAGGTCATTTTTTTGTAATTCCATATTCTTCCAGTAATAAAAAACCGGTTATCCTTTTATAGGTTGAATGGGTTGATGTCGTTCCAAAGATTTCTCTCAAAATGGGTATGTGTTGGAAAAAGGGAAAACCTTCCGAGTTTCTACCTTCAGATTTAAAACCTAATTGGAAAAGTTGAATTGGTTTTTCAAGCTCAATCATGGCGGAAGAGCTTTCTTTATTTCCAGAAATAGATGCTTCACCGTTTGGTTTTGTCATTTGGGTCTTATATTGCAGTTCAAATAAATTACCGACTCTTTTAAGTTCTAATTCAGTTTTGATTCCGGCAAATTTCCATTCCACATTTTTATTGGCATCACTTTTTGAGGTAAAAGAAATATCAGCGCCTATTTCGATTTTGGACTTCTTTCCTATGAGGGTGATAATCTCAGGTTCGGCCAATGTTGAGATTTCCATGTCTCTACTTTCAAAATTTATATTGTTGAGAACAAGATATTGCTTTAGCCCTGTTTTAAATAAGTCCTTTAAAATTCCTGGACCATTATCTAGGTTTAGGCCAATTGCTTCTCCATTTTGTTTTTCAATTTGAATTATTTTCAGCTTCAACAAATAATTTGAAAAATCACTCTGATCCCTAGTTATAAACCTTACGCCATACTTCACAGAGATATATTTTTTTAATTCTTGGTTTTCCTCGTTTGATTTTGGCATTAGACAAACGATCTCCAAATTTTCATTTTGGCATTCCATTTGACCTAAATTGGATTTTGAAAAATAAGAAAAAATTTTCTGATAAAGAGAAATTTTTAATTCCTCGGACAATTGAATTTTAAAGCTTATCAGTCCAGGGTACTTTTTTAGAAGCATTAGAAGGATTTTTCGGTTCTCATCTTCTTTTAAAATCCCCTCAACAAAAATAATGGAACCCTGCAATTTAGTTTTTAGACCCATACCTCTTAATATTTCTAGATTTTGGGTGAGATTTAGGTGTTTGCTTTTTGAAATTACATAAAGGTGAAATGAGAGAACCTTGTCGCTATGCGTCCATATCTTGAGTTCCGTGTATCCCAGTTTTTTCCCTTTAATAAGCAGTAGATTTTTTCTCTTTGGATCTAGGCTTTGGGAAATGATTTCGGGGTTACCCAGCGTCAGTTTTTTTAGGGATATTATTTTTATTTCCTTAATTTCCCCTTTTGAAATTAGGATGTTATCACCCCCATAGGACAAGAATGGTAGGCAAATTAAAAACAAAAACACCCTTTTGACAGTTCGCTGCAATGAAGGTAAATACTTAGGATTATTAAACAAGATAACTATTTTAGTAAGGATAATAGAGATGGTTTCAAAAACAGCGGTAACTGAATCAAAAAGAAAAAATAAGAAGACAAAATTAGGCCAAAAAAGAAAGGCTAAAAATAGAAATAAGGGAACAACCCCAAAATTCTCTATCCACGAAGAAAAATAAATTATTTTTTTTTCCATAATTTCAAAAGTTAAATTCGTAGATTTCTTGGTCCTTTTTAATGGAGTCTTTCACCATTGGAAAAGCTCGTAAGATTTTTCCCTCGAAATTAATAATTTTTATTAGATCTTTTTCTTCCACCTCCACCAAGTGAAGGTTAGAATTTTCTTGAAAACCCTCAGCATCAGATTTGTGAATTT
>JACCDG010431409.1_pt1 | contig 10509 bp, 17 predicted proteins | sample 7442471 | NCBI WGS metagenome assembly JACCDG01 (sample SAMN15323444, study PRJNA562643) | freshwater metagenome | isolation source: river surface water | place: USA:Blue River Watershed | collected 2017-08-17 | reverse complement strand
CGCCGTAGGCATACGGTAACGGGGGTTCGATTCCCCCTCGCCCCACTGAATTGCATCACGTCAAGTTGCAACGTGCGACTGACGCACGCGACCGGAAACGACTGGTGGAGCAAGGCGATGGTTACTGTCTATCGAATCCAACCGCAAGGTGCAGACCTTCACGGAATCGAGACAGAGACGAGCAACGGCGAAATGGCGGGCGGCGTCCACGTTTTCGAGTCGATCCCGGAAATCGCGGGATGCTCGGAGTGGATGACCCAGCGAAAGGTTGAGATCGCAACGATTGAGTGTGAAGCCCGCGACCTGAAGAGAAACGGCGACTACGAAGGCGCGTTGTTGGTCGCGGGACGTGGCAAGATTGTTGCTCGCAAGAAATTTTCTGACACCCGCAAGGTTGCGGAGTGGGCGATGAAGAACGGCTGATTTTTACGCACGCGACCGAAACGACGAACGGGAGACGACGCCCCAACGAAGAGGGGACTGAAACGAGCGAGCGTAGATTCAGGACTGACCCCAAAGAAGAGGGGACAACCGACCCGGCGAAAGCCGGGTTTTTTGGAGAACCTGCGAAATGGCCGAATCATCTATTGCCCGAATTGCATCACCGCCACCGGTTGCGATTGGCTCGCCGCAAAGTGTCGTTTCGGTTTGGCTGGCGGGAAGAACGCCATCAACGCTCGCGGCGTACCGCCAGTCGATTGAAGACTTCGCCGCATGGTTAGGATGTGGAGCGGATGACGCCGCCCGACGACTGTTGGGGAGCGGTCCAGGGCCAGCGAACGAACTGGCTTTGCGATATCGAAACGCCATGACCGATCGCGGGATGAAATCGTCCACGATCGCCGTGCGGCTCTCGTCGTTGCGGTCGCTGGTCAAGGTTGCCCGGATGATCGGAGCGGTGAACTGGTCGCTCGACGTCCCGCTGCCGAAGGTGAAAGCATATCGCGACACCCGCGGCCCCGGCGCGGAGTCGGTCGCCGGGATGGTGGAGGCGGTTGGCGAGCGAACCGACGCGAAGGGCAAGCGAGATGTCGCCATCCTGCGATTGCTGTTCGACGTCGCGTTGCGGCGGTCAGAGGTCGTCGGGATGGACATGGAGCATTTCGATGTCGAGCGGCGGCGGATCGCCGTGAAGGGCAAGGGCGACACCGGCCGCGACTGGATCACGTTGCCCGAACCGACGGCGGAAGCGCTGCGGGAGTGGGTGGCTGAGAGAGGCGGAGACGCCGGGCCGCTGTTCGTGGAACTGGCGACCGGGAAGCGGGGACGGCTGAGCGGAACAAGTGTTGCAACGATTGTAACGAAGGCCGGAGATTCGGTTGGGGTGCGGGCGAGGCCGCATGGTCTGCGTCACAGCGCTATTACAGCGGCATTGGACGCGACCGGTGGCAATGTGCGGACGGTCGCGAAATTCTCGCGGCACGCCAAGATTGAGACGGTCTGCCGGTATGACGACGCTCGAACCGACGCCGCAGGAATCGTCGCGAAGGCGGTGGCATTGCCGAGGAAGGGAAATCGCCATGCTGAAAACTGACAAGCCCCAAGAGACCCGCATTCTGTGGGCCGACGGCGAGATCACTTCTCACGGCGGAGGGCCGGGTGATCTGCGAATCATGGCCCGCAACCGTCGCAAGGTGAAACGCTGGTGGAGTCACCTGCGGAAGGGCGATGTGGCCCCGGTCTACGCCGAAAGCGGACAGCAGGGATTCAGCAAGCCGGACTGGACCGCCGAATACGGGCCACATCGCGGAGTGCTGCAAGCAAGAGACGTCGCTGGAGTGCGTGAGCGGCAGGTGTTACGGCCGTCGCGGCGGTCGCTTTTTGCTTGGCTTTTTGGGGCTGACTAAATGCCGCTTCCAGAGACGCAGAAGCCCCTCGCCGCTGATTGCTGTGCGGTGTGATCGCTGTCGATTCGCCCATCTGAAGTCGATGCCGTGCTCCGCGCACAACGCCCGCAAAGCAACAAGACGCCCCCCCATCGCCACCATTTCAGTACATTGACCGTGGCCCGGCGGAAGCCACGCCGCCCCGTTGAGAGTCGAGAATGGGCGAGCCGGATCGATGCGACGGAGGCTGGCGTTTCCGGCAGGATGGGCGCGACCGACGTCGGCGATGAACTGCTCGAAAGACTTTGCCCACGCCTCACAGAGTTCGCCCATCTTCCGGTAGCGAAGCCATGTCCTGTACTCACGGGGGTAGTCCGGCTTGAGGCGACGATCAGCGGCGGTTGGTCGCGGGTCGGGAGCCTTACACTGCCCGCAGTTGGTCGAGTGCTGAAGATCGGACGCGGACAACGGGACATATCGCGAGCAAGCACACCGGCACAACCAAGATTCGATTGTCTTGCCGGAACCGACTGCTCCGACGACAAGCAGATCGCCGAATCGACGGCCCTGGAGTGAGTCGCTCATTTCTCGATCGCAAAGCCCGAGACGGAGACGGTGACGTGCTGCCAGTCCACGCGAAGCGACTCATCGAGAGCCAAGGACTGGTCGCGAATATCGACCTCGTGAAGAGTTAGTGTGCCGATGGACGGCTCGCCGGACTCATCGTAATCGCGGAGGTCAATAACGCCGTGATCCAATAGAACAGCGACTTGGTCGGCGATGGCGAGGCTAGTGTATCGATCGGATGCGAGACGAGCGAAGCAGTGTGCAATGATGCGAACACGAAGAACATCTTTTCCGGTTTTGCGAACAGGGCCGGACTGCGTCGCACCGACCTCTAGTTGCACCCACGTCTCAGATGAAGACGGATCGAACGGTGCCGCGTCAACATGAAACGGCGAGGCGATGAACTGCGTCGCAAAATGCTGAAAGAATGACGACTCAACAACACGATGGTTGATCACGGATCACTCTTCGGCCTGGCCAGCGTCGATCACTGCATCAGCGGCCGAAATCGCCTGCGCCCAGCTGCGGTGCGTCAGTGGCGTGATGGCCGCGACCCGCGTCTTCAGGTCGGCCAGACTGCTCGCTGCTCCGATCGCGGACAGGATCGCGTTCGTCGTCGTGCGGGACTCGACTAGCGACTGCATCAGGACTTTGACCACCGACCGAAGGACGATTCGCTCCGGCGAGTTGTCCCGAAGCCTCTCCTTGACGCGAGAGCGTTTAGCCGTCGCGCGGCTCGCATCGATTCCAGCCACCCAAACGTCGATTTGCTGTTGTGTTGGCGGCGAGCCAAGTTCAGCAGGCCACGACGTCAAATCCCAAGTGCCGTCGTTATTCTGCCGCGTCGCGATGCCCGGAGCGTCTGCAAACTGAAGTCCGAGAACTTCGCCGAGGGTTGTCGTTGAAGGGACAGTGTAGATCACGGCAGCACCTCGCGGATGATGAGATATGAATTCATGACGCCGCCAAACCGCCGAGCAGACGCCGCTCCATTGAGCGTAATGGTTGCCGACGACGACGGACCTGCGCGAAACTTATAGGTGCGTGCGCTCGTCGATCCAGCACTCACGCGATGCGTAAACACCACTGAAGCAATGTCGCCGCCAGCCGTGTAGGCACGCGCAAACGCCTGCAACGCATTGGCCGTGGAATCCACAAACAATGCCCCTATGATATGAAACCCGCCACCGCCTGAATTCATCGACAAATTTGCGACAACTAAAACCTCGAGCACCGAACTTGCGTTCGTCGGCGTAATCTCAAGCGATAAAAACTCCGTACCCTCGGTGTTCTGTGGAGTCGTGTCGTCCAGCGGCACCGCCGTCGTGCCGGTCGCCACTGCACTGGATGACGTGCTCACAACCTGAGCGATTTTTCCACCGCTGATCGACTGCCACGAACCATCCCCGCGGAGGTAATTGCCGCCGCCCGGCGTGCCTGTTCCGAGGAACCCCAGCACCTGGGCCAACGTCAGGGCCGACGGAACCGCATGACCTCCCGAGATATTGCCGAGCATTCGGGCAGTCGCGATCGTCGACATCTCAGACAGGTCGATCGTGTCGCCGAACGGGTTTGAACCACCTCCGCCGGCTGGCACCACAATAGAGACCGGCATGGTTCAGTTCTCCAGAGTGACCGAAACCGTGGCGTCAGCGGACTGCCGAATGAACTTCAGGGCCTGGATGTTCGTGTTGCCCTGAGTGCTGACCGACCCGTTCGCAGGGAGAACGTGGCCGTGCGTAGCTGTCGGCGTCGATCCGTCATAGGTGAAGACAACCGCCTGCGTATGAGCGGTAATCGTCGCCTGAGCCGCCAGCGAGAGATCAGAAGAACCCCACGCGAAATCAGCGTGAGAGATCGCCTTTGCGGAACTCGACACGGCAGCCGACTTACAGGCGAAAGCCTTCGTCGCGTTGAAGGTTGCCAACTTGGATTGCGACATAGAACACCTCCAGCAGAATTGTACGACCACAAAAACCGCAAGCCCGGCGGCCATGCCGGGCGTGCGTTATCGCATCCTGCGACCGCTGCGGATCGAACGAGTAGGATCACCTCCCCTCAGCGACCGATATTCAGAAGCCCGATCTGCACATTGCGACCACGGTTCGGTTGAACAACCGCCACGCGCTGCACTCGCTGCACCCTCTGAACGCGAACCGCCTGCACCCGCTGATTGCAGTTGTTATCCCGCACCAGCAGCACGCGATTCGAACCGGCTTCCGCCGCAGTTGCGCACAGAAGCAAGACCGCACACAGAATTCGTTTCACTGCTTCAACTCCTTGTAGAGGAGACCGAGTTCCTCGGCGGCGACCGATTCGCCAGCCGACTGTTTATCTGCCCCCCGCGGCATCCGCTTTCCGGGGTCTGCGGTGATAACTCGACCGATAAGGCGAAGCTGATCGTCGCGAGACAACCCACCCCAGTCGTTGTAACGCTCATGGCACGACGCACAGCGAGCCTTCAGGACGCCGGTTGCGGTCGTGGGGTGTTCCTCAATCGCCAGCACGCCGGGACGTGATGCCGCCGCAGCGAGAGCCGCCTGCTGACGCTGCGCCTTGCCAACGGCCTCCACGATCTCACGGGACACCTGCCCGATGGCGAGTGACTGGGCGATCTCCTTCTGGGCCGCGATCTGATCCCGCACAGCATCGTCGAACCCGCTGCGGCCAGTCTGAGCCAGCGTGATGGCCTGGGCAGTGAGCCGTTCGGCCTTGTCGAGATAGAGAGCCGCGTCGACCGGGGCGAACACCTCGGAGACTTTGGTGTAGCCGTAGACTGAATGCCCCTGCACCGCCAGCGGTTTGTCATAGGCAATGGGGACGGGCACGCCGATCAGATTGTTGACCACCGTCACCGTCTGCGGCGGATGGTAGACCACCGGGACCGGAGCGACGGAGGGCGCGGAGTACACCGGCTTGCAGATCGTCGGGCCGCAGTAAGGGTTTCCAGCCAATGCCGACGCCGTGATCGTCAAAACAAACATGCTCGCCACCAAAATCTTCATTCCTTCACCTTCGCTTTCGCCAGTTCTTCGTAGTGGGGGCGGCTTCGGATCGCCGCGTCGATGTACACCGCTTCCCAGTCGGCCCGCGTGATCGTCACGCCGATCTTCAGGAAGCCGATTCGTGCGTCTTCTCGTCCTCCGGGGGCGCTGGCGGCGGGCAGCAGTTTCCGCAGCATTGACACGGCTCCGTCATTGTCGGTTCTGATGCCAAGTTCTTCGCAGGCGACACGGGGAGAGACGTCACTGAAGCGGTAGCCGTCGTCGATCGCCTGAACAGCCCCAGCAACTTCTGCCACAGAGAGGCCGCCCGTGGAGAGGAAGACGGCGTCGGAGTAGTCGTCCCGCCCGCGAGCGAGCCGGTCAAGGTTTCCCCGGTATAACCCCGCGAGACGATCGAGCGTGTCGCGTACGTCATGCCGTCGGTCGTCTCCCAGGAGATCGAATTTGAGACCATCTTCCGGCTTCCCCTTCAGGAGTGCGGAAATGTCATTCCGCGTGGTGCGGAACCCGCTTCCCTGTGCATGGCAGCGGATGCAGGAGATCGCAGGCTGCAAACGGGCAGTGAACGGTGAAGGGATCGTGTGATCCTTGGCGATGTTGTCGGGGACAGAGTCCGCTCGCTTCCCCTGCCCATCGAAGATGGCGAACGAACAATGCCCATTGGCTCGCAAGGCGATAGCCTCGATCGCATCCTTCTTCGGCTCCAGAAGCGTCAGCACCGGATGGGCCTTCGGATCGAGATTGTTGTCCGCCGGGTCTTCCGTCCACACCACCGTCCCTAAGAGTCCCTGAATCTCTTCGATCGCACGCGGCTTGGCTGTCACTCCAGAACGAAAGATCGCCGCCCGCCGCTCCGCCCGAAGTTCTGCGGCTCTTTTTCGATCAACGCCGTGATCATCAAGGAACTGCTCGAAGTCGGTTTGCCCCGCCTTTTGTGACTGGCGAATCCCTGCCCAATCGTAGTACAGGCCGCCATCAATCTGCGTCAGTGTCTTCGTAATGAACCGATCGACCCGCTGAATTGGGACTGACGATTTTGTCAACCCCTGCAACATCACCGCAGACTTCAGATCAACATGCGAAGCAAACGAGACGCCCCACTTCCAGTCGTATGTCTTCCCGTCGTCGGCGAGGTATGCCGCTATCTTCACTTGCTGCCTGATGTAGAAGTATGGGTCTTGACCCGCCTGTTTCTCCCATAGTTCAATCGCTCGCTTTAGGTCGGAGTCCTTGGGTAGCAACGTGTCGAGTTCCACCCGGACAAGACGGCCGCCAGCCACCGCAGGAAGCCGAACAGGGACGGAGGATTTACTGATCGCCGTGTTCGCCGCAAAACTGACCGCCGCGTTCGACGCCTTCGTTCCGTCCGTCCAGACATAACGCACGAATGGACGACGGTCCTCAGCGATCGCTGCTGCATCCGCCAATGAATAGACGACGGCATCAGCCGGTACGAACCCGATCTCGGCATCACCTGCTCCGATCGCTGCGGCAAGGATAAGCCACACCAGAAGCCTCAACCCGGTAAGACTGAAACAAACCCAATGCGACTGACAGCAGAACCACTCAGCGGCCTCACCTCGCAAGGCTCAACCCACTCTGAATGGCGGGAATTGCCATCCCACCAAACCACCAAATACTGCACATAACCGCCACCACGAATACAGACCTGTGACACGACACCTTCAAGAGGACCGGACAACCCAACGCGAGATCCCACAGCAAACACTTCCAACAAATCCTACTCCTCTACCTTAAACTTCGTCGCATACCCCTTCCGCACCATCCACTCGCTTGCGTCTTCGCCGTCGACACTGATTCGCCCGAGAACGCGACCGAACGAGAACGAGTCACCCAGCATCTTTCCGAATGGAACAGACACCGTGCATCGCTTCCGGTCGATCAGGCTGATGAGCGCCGCCTTCGCTTCCGGACCGCCGACCTGCTTGAGTTCCGGAGACCAGCAATCAAGCAACCGAACCGACATTCGCACAGTCACGGCCACCGTCGCGGTATCGCCATCGTGAACAGACTCGACGACCCCCGGCAGAGTGATGCTGCCTTCGGGAGTGCTTTGCGGCGGATTCGCCGCAACAAAAGCAACTGCAAGCGCGACCATAGCCGCAGCCCAGTAAAACGCCACCGGATGAACTCGTTCCGTCACGCTGGAACCTCCACCCCTTGCCCCTTCGCCGTCCACTTCCGACCGCCGAATTCAACCGTCACGTTGATCAGCGGCGAACCTGTCGGAATTGTGGGGACAGGGGATGGCGACGGTTGTGGAGAGACAGTCGGCAGGCCATGCCGCTGCACCAACTGGTCAATGTCCCATGCCTGATAACCGTCAATGTCTATATTTAAGTGGGGGTCCATGAGGGCGATTTCCCGCCCCTCGTTGTGTGACAAGCCGAGGTTGTGTCCGGTTTCGTGAGCGACCACCAACCAAAACATCTTGCGTGACCATCGCTCGTCGAGGTCGATCACCTGATCGAGCGACCGGGACGTCGCAAGATCGATACTTGGGAGGTAGGCATAGGCAAGCGTTCCGCCAGCACCGTCAAGTTGACGATCCGTGCGGGACGATGCCCCCCGCTGCATGATGTTGGCATGGCCCTGCGTGAGGCTGATCGTCATTCCGCACTTGCTGGCGATGTGAGCAAACACCTCCTGGAGGATGGTGTCTCGCTGGGCCTGCAAGTCTGCCTGCCGCAACTGGACGGTTGAAGAGAACGTGATCGAGTTCCCCGCCCACCGAGGAAGACCGCGGGCCGACTCGATCACAAAGTCAGGACATCCGCAATAACGCCGTGCCATCAGGCGGGACGTCTCTTCGTCCGCCTTACCTGTTTCGGGCAGTCCCCAGCGACGCTGATAGGACGCCAACGCCGCCGCTACAACGGAAAGGTTGAGTTGCTCATCGAACTCGATCAGGTGGCCCCACTGCTGCAATCGACGAATCACCGTCAGCACACCATCAAGCGTCTTGATGACCGGCATGATGGAGGCGAGTTTTCCGAGGATCGTATCAATCAGCATCGCGATCGACCTTCTTGAGAACGGCAACCGCCACCCAAACAGCGGCGAGCATGGAAGCGTTTCCAGCGAGAAACGCGAAGACAGCAAGAATGGCGGTCCCGGCGGAAGAGATGTTCAACCGACTGGCCTTCCGATGGTGGAGGACCGAATTGCCTCGACAAGCTGCATCGTGTCAGCCCGGCGAGCGGCCCGCTCCTCTTTCAGTTCACTCCAGAACGTCTGAAGGTCGTTCCGATGCTCCTCGCGATTCTTCTGGAGTGCCGCGTCAAACTTGTCGACGATCTCATCCATTTGCGACTGATGGCTGGCGGCCATCTTCTCAACCTGAACCTGGTGGGAGGCAGTCAGATCGGGAATCGTCTTCGTGGTGGTGTAATACCCAAACCAAACCGCAAACCCGGTTGACGTGATAGCCCCAAGGCCCGCCACCCACCCACCAACGTCGGACGGAAGCGAGGCGTCAGCCAAAAGTGGAATCAGTAAACACATCGTCACCTCCGTTGCAGCGTCGTTATCGGCGTTGCCCCGGAGCGGGGCGACCGTCAAGGAAACCTACGCCGCAGCGGATTGGTACGGAGTGCGAGTTGCGAAGAGATTGGTACGAAGTACCAGGTGTGATCAGGCGGCGAAGATACCAGCGAAGAGATCAATCTCGTCGGCAATGACAGTGTCGGAAACGACTTCGAGAGCGGATGGGTCCGCAGCAGAGATGGCAGTAGTGTCAGAACCTGTCATGGATAGATTCACCCGCCGGTCGCCGTGCGCCGTGCGAAAGACTGAGACGACGCGAAACGTGCGACCGGCGGGGATGTCGCCGCCGAACAACGGGATGGACTGAGTGAGTCGGATGATGTCTCCGGGATTCACCGAACAGAACTCCCGCTGATAGGTGATGACTGGCGAAGATTCTCGTTCAGATGAGGCCACCGCTCCTCGCTGTGCATCGCCCCGAACAGGTTCCACGCCGCATGGGCGAGATGGTCCTCGGAGCGGTCGCCGTCAAGGTAGAAGTAGACATGCCGGATGGCGTGCTCCAGCATGTCACGAAGAGGCATTCCGGATTCCCAGTTGTAATCCCCGTACTTCGTCGCACCCTCGCGACAAGTCTCGGCAAGGCGGCGAAGCCCGACCGGACTAATCAACGTGTAGGCTGTCGCCTCGGCGTCAGAGGAGCGGACAGCCCCGCTGGAGTAGATGATGTTGTTGGGTAGCGGTTCAATACCATGCGGTGTGACGTCAGGGGATGGCATTACACCGCCTTCGTACTGATACAAGAACTGTCCAGCCCGGACGGGATGCGGCGATCGCGTATCCATCAGTCTTCCCCCGTGACACGAATCACAAATCTGAGGCGGGTCGCATTTCGGTTTTGTGCCGCTACCAAGACATTGATTGCATGGACGATTTTTCACTGCGGTCGACATAGTCACGACACCCTTACGACACGAACACCCGCCGCACTGGCGAGCCGAATCATCCCCTCGGTCCCATCTCCACCCGGAAACGCGACCACCAAATCAGGCTTTGCCTCGTCAATCATCTGCTGATTACGAATCGGGCCAGCAGAACGTCCGTGCTTCTTCCAGTTCGCTGGAAACTCCAGTGATGAGACTTTGTTGTCTTCCGCCCACGACGCTGCCCACCAGTCCGCACCGTTCGCTCCGCCCTGAATAACAACCGTGATCGGAGAGGATGCGTGCAGACGGTCAAGTTCAGCGTAAACCCGATTGCAGTCGGGATAATCCCGCCCGCCGCACACCAGAACCCGCACGGTCACTCGCTCCATCGTCACTGCGGCGTAAGGCCATTGAGTTGCGACGGTGTCGAGATAGAGGCCGTTGGAGAGGCGAAGGCGTCCGGAGTCACCAACCAGCACGTCACACTCGCCAGACCGATCGTTGTCGCGGGACACCCACCGCCACCGATACCGACCGGGCTGCGTGACTTCGTGCGGCTTCATGGCTGCGGCACCGGGTTCACCTTCCGCCATTCCATCAACTTGTCCGTGATGGTGTCGGTCGCCTTCGGGCCGATCCCCTTCACGAACTGAAGTTTGCCGTCGCGAATTGCCGCTT
>JACCDG011531416.1_pt1 | contig 10512 bp, 19 predicted proteins | sample 7442471 | NCBI WGS metagenome assembly JACCDG01 (sample SAMN15323444, study PRJNA562643) | freshwater metagenome | isolation source: river surface water | place: USA:Blue River Watershed | collected 2017-08-17 | reverse complement strand
ATTTCTCAATGGTTGCAAGAGAGCAAGTTCGGAGGCGAACTCACCATAACAGGCGATTACTCAGGTAAGCGAAAAGAAAGTAACGCAAGCAAATCGGACTATGCAATCATTGAAGAGTATCTCGGTGGATACAAAGACTACAGAGAGCGCACACGACCGACACGGTCCATACGTGACCGGGTTGCATCGCTCAATGCTATGTTTCGGAACACGATAGGAGAGCACCGGATGTTTGTTAGTCCAACTTGTGAGCGTTTGATTGATGACTTAAACAATACCAAATGGAAAGAAAGCGGTGCAGTCCTTGATGACAGTGAACCGATGAGAACGCATCCATCCGATGCGCTCAGTTACTTTACTTACAATTTCTTCCCACTTGTGGGCAGACGTACAACAACAAGCGAGCAATCATGACACGTAATGATACGAATATAGACGTAATAAAAGGCGAGAGCTTGTCCTTGCAGTTTGGCTTCCGTCAAGATGGCACAGCGGTAAACCTTGCAGGCGCATCGCTCAAAGGTGAGATACGTGTTGCTAAAGACGACACGCTTGCAGAGACTTTCAGCATGACAGTAACGAACGCAGCCGAAGGACTTATCACCGTAAGTCTGAGCAAGGAAGAAACTGCCGCGCTCGATAGGACAGTAAAGTATGTTTATGATTTGTTCATCACATACGCATCCGGCACGCGACATTGTTTTGCTAAAGGACTTTTTAACGTACACAAGAATGTGACGGAGTTCTGATGGATGTCAAAGTAGTCCAACAGGTTTACGACGTTGAGCAAGTCAGTAAGGGCACGTACAATGTCCGAAGGTATGACACTGTGTATGAAGTGGACTATACACCATACGCGGTTATTGATGCTGGCGGCAATGCTGAGATAATCTATGGCGAAGTACCATCGGGCGCAATCAATGGATCGAATGCAACATTCACCACTGCGTATGACTTTGAGCCTGAGACGGTGCAAGTCATACTCAATGGCATGATACAGAAACTTGTGCAAGATTACAACACATCAGGAACTCAGACAATAACGCTAAACGTATCACCAACGACGGGCGAAACTCTAATAATAAACTATCAAAAGGCTTAACGATGCCAAGTACACAAATACAGACAAGACAGATTGCGGATGGTGCAATAGACAACAGCAAAGTGGCGGCAGGCGCAGCCATAGCGACAAACAAACTTGCCGACGGAGCGAACTTCATAAAGAAAGACGGCACGGTCGCAATGACAGGCAATCTCGATGCAGGCAATAACCGTATTGTGAACGTCACGACACCATCTTCCGCTAATGATGCCGCCACAAAGACGTATGTGGACACAGCGGTCGCAGCTCTTCCGAGCGCATACAAATACCGTAACGTGAGAGCCGCTTCGACAGCTAATGTGGACATAGCATCAGCACCTTCGAGCCTTGACGGCGTGACACTTGCCGCAGACAATAGAGTCTTGCTCAAAAATCAGAGCACACAAAGTCAGAACGGTATATATGTGTTCGCATCGGCAGGCGCAGCACTCACCAGAGCCACGGACTCAGACGCATGGGCTGAGATAACCGGCACACTTGTCTTTGTGGACGAAGGAACCACGAACGCTGATACTGCCTACTATTGCACAGCCAACAGCGGCGGCACCCTTGGCAGCACAGCCATCACTTATGCGCAAGACGGAAGCGGCGGACTTACCACATCCAACTTCGTGGACAAAGAAGTTCCGAGCGGTTCCATCAATGGCAGCAATACAGCGTTCACACTTGCCAACACACCGACATCGGGCACTGAACATGTTTACTTGAACGGCTTACTGTTGCGGTCAGGTGCAGGCAATGACTACACTATCAGCGGCACGACAATCACACTTGCCACGGCGCCGCTGAGCGGTGAGTTCATTTGTGTATCGTACAGGAAATAAGTCATGTCGGAAACGAAAATAGCAAATAGGCATACCGGTGTTTGTGCCAAGTCAAAGGCAGGCGATGAGAGCGTAACAAGCAGCACAACATCGCAGAGTGATGACCATCTTGTTTTTAACGTTGGAGCGAGTGAAACATGGCTTGTGCAGTATGATTTATTTCTCAATATTGGCGCATCTACCAATTTACGATGGAAATTTTCAGTACCATCAGGTACATCGGCAAGTGGGCATCAAAAGGTTGCAAGTTCAAACCAAGCGGAAGCCGTAAGCGATGCAACATCGGACTCTACGCTAACACCAATTAGTTCATTTGCATCAAATCCCGCGCACGTTCAAATATTTGCGAAAATCACAAGCAGCTCGACGGCAGGCGCAGTCACCTTGCAATGGGCGCAGGGCACAAGTAGCGGCACAGCATTGACATTGAAATCACGTTCCAAATTAGTAGCGGTAAGGGAGTAAAAATGTGGACCTTTGAAGACATGAACGAAAACGGTGACTATGTTTTGAGGCATCCTCAGCACGGAAAAATGACTGTGGGTGTTTGGGCAGCGGACAATCCTCTCGGCGCAGGGAGTGTGGAAGAAGCCATACAGATTGCTGAAAGAGCATTTTCACCAACAGAAGGCGAGAACAATGACTGACATGGAACGCTTACAGCTTGGTTTCTTTTCTGCGGTGGTGCTGATGTTTGCTCTGTTATTTATAGCGTTCAAAAGTTGCACCGACACACCTGAGCCGGTACTGACAATCCAAGAGCGGACAACACGCACAACGGACACAGTGTATCGCATTGTTCCGTTGCAAAAGATTGACAGCGTGCAAGTGCTGAGTGTAAAGTTTAGGACAAAATTTGTCCACGACACAGTGAGCATATTCGACACATGCAACTTCATTGCGTACAGTGATACGATAGTGGGTGCAAAAGGAACGGAGTTCACAGTTACATTTGACAGTCAGACGGATATGTTTTCCGTGCCCTACTTGAAAGAGCGCGGTGACACGACAATCACCATACGTGACAGCGTAGTGATTGAGCGCGAACGCAAAGCGGCTTCGTCCTTTTGGTCAGATGTGGGCAAAATTGCAGGCGGTGTTGTGGGTGGTTTACTTATAGGGATAGGGCTGAGATGAAAGCGGAAAACAAGGTACGATTCAAACAGGTTGCGGTGTTCGGTCGTGAGGACTTGAACATTGACATCTTTATCACGAAGGACAGTGACCTTTGCACAGAGATGTTCAAAGCGATGTATCCGAAAGAGAAAGAAATCACGGACTCATTTGAAGAGTATCTCAATGTCTATGGCTTCGTGTGTTCGGGTGCAACAAAAGAAAAGCCGTTTCTCATATTGTATCTGAGAGAACTCAAGCAAGGTGTGGTGGTGCATGAGCTTATACATGTACTCTTCGCGCTGCAAAACATCGTAGGGCTTGAGATAACGAAAGAAGCGGAAGAGTGGGTCGCTCGGATGGGTGAAAGACTCTTTAATGACATCATGAACAAAAAAGACTATGCAACTTTCAGCCGGGAAGACATCAAGAACAAGTTGCACAAAACATACTTAAAGGGCAAACGATGACACAGTTCTTCAAAGATGCGAACAATCAACTGAGCAGTATGCGGCTGTCCTTGATTCTTTGGACTGTCGGCACTTTCGGTATATGGGCAGGCATCAGCATTGCCACCATGACGGTGCAGGCAGTACCGATGGAAGTCAGCGCAATCATAGGAGTGCTCGCAGCAGGCAAGGCGGCACAAACGAAATACGAACCTAAATATGAGGACATAGAAGCGTGAGAAGTCAGAAACAGAAAGCAACACAAGCGGCATACCGGAGGGCGTTCGGTGCTGAGTTCAATGTCACATGGGGTGGAACTAAGTTTGCAAATGAGGTTGAGAACTTGTCATATTTCCGCAGTCTCACATGTTGGTATGGCTCGAATGAGTTTGACACAGCGGACAGGCGCGAACTGTTGTATCGGTATGCTGAGTCTCATTTCGACACCGAAGACCAATACAGTACGCTCAATGAGTTATATCAAGCATTGCCTGTCAAATCGGGCGGAAAGCGTATCCTCAGAAACCTTTGCGGACTGTACAACTTGGCACCACGGCGAACTTTCGGCACAAGGAAAATACAAGACGAGACAGCACGCACGCTCTACGGTCGCATCGGTATTGATAATGCCATGAAGCTCGCACACAGATATGCACGACTCACGAATAATGCACTGATAATGCCGAAGAAAGTCGGACAAGATGTCATCATTGACGTGATTCCGCCTGATCTGTATCGTGTGGTGCTCAACCCTGATGACTTCCGCCAAGTTGATGAGCTATGGATACCAATTCGCAGGCGCAATGGTGAAACGAATTTTAACGTATGGACAGCGGACACCTACACAGTAGCTGATGCCGACGGCAAGACAATCAGCTCGGAAAGCAATCCATATAAACGCATCCCGGGTGTGTTCTTGCAACTTGAAACGGACGTAGTGAACTATTATGGCGGTGGGCTTATCGAACTGACAGAGGCAGAGATTGACAACAATTTTTTGAAGTTTTGTATAGACAACAATATAGTGTATAGCGGTTTCAATGTATGGCTTGCAACGAACTTCAACTTGTCGAAAGTAACGCTGTCACCGAACAAAATTATCGCGGTGAATAAAGTTGCTCTTGGCGAAGGACAGGATGTGCCACCAACACTTGAGAACATATCACCGACGGAAAACTACCTTGCACTTGAAGAAGTGCAAGACAAACGGTATCAGAGAGCATTGCGTGAGATGGGCTTGCCTGCGACACTGTACAGTCCTGATGCAAAGACTGACAGCGGTTACTCTATTTTCATGCAGCGACAAGAACTCATGGAGATACGCAAAGAGGACGAGAGTATCATGCGATCGGCTGAGCGCGAAGTGTTCAAGTTGCTTGCACTCATGCAACAAACCGACTTCGGTGTGACCACTATGCCAAATGTTGACGAGTTTCAAATTGACTACCAAGAGCAAGGCATAATGCTCGAACCGAAAGAGGACTTCGAGCTTAAAAAAGCGAAGTTTGAGTATGGCATACTCTCACCGATGACCTTCGTCAAAGAGCTTGCAGGCATAGATAATATGGCAACCGATGACGAGGCGATACAGTACATACAAGCCAACAGAACACTAATTCAAGACATCACCACGACAGGTCAGGCACCTGAGCCGGATGTCATCACCAATACAACAACACAATGACAGAACCAACACCAGCAGGTCAGGCACCTGCGACACCGGATGGCGGTCAGGCATCACCATCACCAGAGCCACAGCCCGGTCAGGCACCAGCGGCAACAGGCACCACACTCACTGCCGAGCAAATGGCGGCAGAGTTAAAACGCACGAGGGACGAGGCGGCAGCGAATAGAGTCAAAGCAAAGGAACTTGCTGACCAACTTGCAGCCATACAAGAGCAGCAACGCAAAGCCGAAGAGCAGCAACTCATTGAGAAGCAACAGTTCAAGGAACTGTATGAAAAGACAGCCAAAGAACTCGAAGAGGTCAAGCCCTTAATCGAGCAAGGCAAGGCGGCAATGGAGCTACTCAAAGCGCAGCAAGAGCAAAAGAAGGCGGCACTACTCGAAAAATTCACACCGGAACAGCGAGCAGGTTTCGCACATTTCAGTGTTGAGGACTTAGAGAAAATCGCAGCGGTGGCAAGCGTAAGCCCAGCACCGACAGGACAGACTCAGGTCACGCAGCAGCAGCCACCGATACCTCAGCCACAAGTACCATTTGCGCACAATGTTAAGATACAGACCGAGTTGCAAAAGGCTCTCGGCTATAGTTAATTCACCAAATAAAGGACAAAACAATGGCAAACAATCAATTAAGTACGGACTTCAATAATAATATCCGTAATGTGCAAGCAGTCTTCGACTTGCTTGTCGCTCAACAACCGACACTTATGTCGCTTATCCGTGTAGGTCCGCCTGCACGCGCAACAAAAGAAGAGTGGACAGAAGACTCTCTTGTGCCATCCACCACAACGATTGCATCATTCGACACCAACGGAGCCGGCACAGGTATCAATGTGGCATCCACAGCAGGCATGGTTGCAGGTCAAATCTTGCGTTTTGAAACATCGGCAGGCGCGGACAGAGGCGAGCTTGTGAAAATCGCATCGGTGGACTCAGCCACAGACTTGACTGTCGTCCGTTTGTTCGGAGGCAATCCGGGCAGTGCGGTGACACTCGCAACAGGCGATGTTGTCCATACCGTATCGAAACCACGCGCAGAGAAATCCTCAGCAAGTGCAGATCCCGGATATGAAGAAACAATCGCTTTCAATTACACACAAATCTTCCGCCGCACAGCCGAGCTTTCACGCACAGCAATGGCGGTCGCAAATTACGGCGTAGCTAATAGCATGGCAGCACAAATTGAGCGTCACATGCTCAGCATCATGGCTGAGGCAAATAATCAGCTCATCTGGGGCGAAAAAGAACTTCGCACAGGCAGCAACAATGGCTCTTTTGGCGGCATCTTGTCATTCCTTCGCGGCGGCAATGTGGACACCACAGGCAGTGCATTGAGTGCAACCATCATCAATAACATGCTCGAAGCGGTTTACGCTGATGGTGCATCCTCAAACAATTACGCTATTGTCTGCGCACCAAATCAAGCAAAGCGCATCAGTGGATTCAACACAGCAGGCACCAATCCGGTTGTGTCCGTACCACAAGGCAGCACAACGGCAGGCGGTTACATTTCTACTTTCGTAGGCAATTTACCTGTTGCCGATGGAGCGTTCACCGCTCGCGTAGTTGTAGAGCCGAACTTCCCGAAAGACAAAGTCGCACTTATTGATCTGAACCGCATCGAACTTGCATACCTCACGCCGTTTGGCGTAATGGATGCGACAACACCGGGCACGGATGGCATAGCCGAGACAATCATCGGTGAGCTTACAGTACGTATAAAAGACGGTCAGAAAGCTCACGCAATCGCTACAGGTTTAACAGTATAAGGATAACAACATGGCAGCAACAGTAAAAACGTTCCGCGGAACACTATCAAAAAAGCAGACTTTCGCTATCGGTGCGGACAGCTACAGAGCCGATGCACATGGTTGCTTCACAACAGATGAGCCGGAAGTGATTGCTTTCTTGACGGCATCGCCGTTTTGGGAAGAACTCTCACAAGTGCCGACACCAGAGCCAGAGCCAGAGCCAGAGCCAGAGGAGATGCCACAGGCAGCAGCAAAAAAGGCAAAGGGCTGATATGTTACGCGGCGTAAAATCTCGCACAGCGCAGACCGTGGGTGTTCATCCATCCACGGTCACGCGGAGACTGCAACGTGAGGACAACAGCACCGAGCGTGTGGCAAAACAAACAGAACTCCGCATGCAGACAGAAGCCAAGATTCAACAACTAAATGAGGGCAACAAACAATGACATTTGCACAGCTTAAAGCCGATCCTGAGTATATCCGTGACAACAACTCCGAAGAGTTGCCTCCTGAAAAATTCACGGATGAGGACTTGCAAGACTTGTCATATAGCAGCGCAAAGCAAGCCCTTGAACTTGATCTTCTTGCCGCACTGCAACTTGACGAAGAGGACGCGAACGGTATCCTCGACCAAGTGACGGAACTCAACACCAAACGCTTGCAGGTTGCTCTTGCAAACAAACAACTTGAGATACACTATCTAAACAATGACCGAGGCGATGGCGCGAAGTACAACTACTATCAGCGTCAATACAATCAAAGCCGTGCATCGTTCAGCACCTTGCGGACAGGGCGGACGGCAGCGGTCGGTGTCAGTATCCAAACTTTTGAGCGATAAGATGGCAAATTTCGGAAGAAAACTCGAAGTGCAATTCACGGCAGCATTGCCGGGCATCCTTGCAGACCTTACAAAGAACTCTGCACTGTTAAGGCGTAAAGGCGTAGCGGTGGCGGACGAAGTCATTGAAATCATACGCGACCGCACAGCGGAGGGTATTGATGTGGCTGGTCGTCCGTTTAAGAAATACAGCAGGGCTTATGAGGACTTCAAGCGACAGGCGTTTTCGTCAAAGAAAACAAAAAAGCTTGTGGGCAAGACAGGATGGCTCAGGGCTTCGGGTCGAATGTTGGCATCGCTTCAAGCAAAGAATGTGCAGATACTTACGAACGGCACAGGTATATCCATCAAGATGTTTGTGACGTTTAGCGACCGAGAACGCGCTCAAATAGCTGAGTATCATGACAAACTTGGCGCAGGCAAATCGAAGGTCAAAAGGCGATTCTTGGGACTGAGCACAAACTCAGCACGACGCAGGTCAGAGCTTGCAAGACTACTTCAAACATGGCGGAAGGCAAGATAATGGCAACAGAGAAAAAAGAACCGGCTCAGGCAATAGCGGACATAGCCCTTGAAGCCTTCGGACAAAAGTACAGCGATGAACTACAACCTATTGAAACTGTTGAGGGCTTCGACCTTGAGGATTTTATCACAAGGGCGTACAACAAAGGGCTGAACGTGGCTATATCATTCCAGAGCATCATGTTCGGTGAAAGCTATGCGGACGGTTCTCAGCAGATACAAGAAGAAACATATAATGTCTATATCAAACGCGCACAAGGTGAGGTGCGTAAACTTGTCAAAGAGTTGCGGCAAGAGTTTGATAAGCCTGAAAATCAAAGTTTTACGGCAATAGACGGGCAGACATACTCAATCACATTCAGTACAGGAGACACTCAGATGATTGACAAAAAATCGGTGTTTATGATACCGATGACTGTCAAATTTGACTAACACAACATGCTTGTCCTTGGATTATTCACCAATAAACAAAGGACACTATCATGGCACAATCAGGCGCACTGAACGTCTCAGACTTATTCGCGCTCAACTCAGGTCACACCACCGTAGTACAAGTAAACTCCGGCACATTGCTTCCCACAGCAACGGCGGCATCAGCGAAGACACACCGTGTCGAACGCTTGGACAAATCTTTCGGCATAACACGCGATGTGACAGCCAACGGACAAGGTCGCAAATACACATGGGACCAAGAAAAAGGCGGCGATCGCTTACTTCGCGTTATTGAAACCTATGTCGGAACCGAAGAACAAGAAGCCGCAACTGAGTATTACGCTGACTCTGTTGCAGCTGATGCAATCGAATCGGCAGCCGGTACGAATGACCTTTTGCATATCTTCTACATGACAGCCGATGTGGACGATTCCACAAAAATCATGGTTGAGTTTTCCATCGGCAACTTTTCCGGTGACTCAGGCAGTACCTCGCACAAAAAAGGCGAACGTATCAAACCAACTGCGGTATTCAACAGCAAGAAATCCAAGTCATCTTTCACCATTGACAAAGACCTTCTTGATGAAACCATTGTCACAATACCGGGTGCTGATTTGACCTTCCCAGCAGGCAAACAATTCTATCGCGTACTTGTAACCAAAGCAGCGTAATCTCTCACACGCAGCAGGGTTGCGTTATGCGCAGCCCTGCATTTTTAACCATCAAACACCATCATCATGAAAACCAAAACACAACCATACAAGCATTTTATTTTGTCACCTTCGGGTGAGCAGGTCGAGGTGACATACAAGCCCATCACGCTTGAACTTATTGACGCAGTTGAAAAGCTATGCAAGCCCGATACCAACAAAGAGCTTCAAATGTTGCAAGGGCTGATGGCAACAAAGCTCAGTAAGTACATGCAAGCAGGCGAAGCCGACACAGCCAAGAGCGTAGTTGCAGCCGCTGCCAAAGCACTCGAAGAAAACGCACTCACAGCGGACGATATCGCAAAAATCAATGAGCTAAACCTTCGCAAACCACAATCACGCGCTGAGTCAGCACGCAACACGGTGGACATCTTCATGCTTGCCGTACAACCAACGCATGAGCTGTTCGGTAATCCCGAACAACTGCGCAAGTGTGAGTTCAAATACATCGAGGCGTGTGTGAATCATTTTTTGTTGCTTTCCGGGATGAGTTAGAACGTATCGAGGTCATCCGAGACTTCGATGTGTTCCATGTCTTCCCATCAAGCGATAATGTTTTATCAGTCAAGGAGCTAACACGCATCACGCGTAACTATGAAGCAAAGTTCATGTGCTACCAAATAGCGCGGACACTTGCCGAAGAGCGCGAACTGTACTCTGTCATTGTTGCCAGTCAGGTATGGGAGCGATACGCTTTTCACTTGATGCAAAAGTATTACGAAAATCCACCACAATCAAACAATTACGACGATGGCAGAACTTACGATACCCATTGGGATTGACACCGCGCAAGCGATGCAAACTCTTCGGTCATTAGGGCAACTTGCTGACCAACAATTTGATAAAAAGCGCAAGGTACAAATAGATGACGCAGCCATAAAACAGTTCGGTGAAAACCTTGCCGATGCGATGCAAAGGGCAAACAGGGCACTCAACTTTGATGATGCCTTCGACCAAGCGAACAGCAAGGTCGGTGAACTTGAAGCCAGCTTGCAAGGTGCAGTTCTTGCGTTTGGAAAGAACTCACCGATTGCTCAGGCATTGGTACAAGATCTTATCAAAGCCAAGCAAGAAGCCAAACAGTT
>JACCDG011516673.1_pt1 | contig 10512 bp, 15 predicted proteins | sample 7442471 | NCBI WGS metagenome assembly JACCDG01 (sample SAMN15323444, study PRJNA562643) | freshwater metagenome | isolation source: river surface water | place: USA:Blue River Watershed | collected 2017-08-17 | reverse complement strand
GACTATCTTTGTGTGAATACCACTCATTTCCGTTGCAATCTGAAAGGACAGTAATTTAAATGGGGCGCTGGCGGCGGTCGCTATTGTTGTCAACTTAGATAGTTCACCGGCAAAAGTTTGCGCTATTGGCACTACGGCAATAGCAAGTTGCTGGAATGATGCTATCGCTGTTGTTAACACCCCCGCAATAGTAGCGCCCACCTGATTTAAAAGCGGCGCGTTTGCCTCAAGCAAGCCATTAACCCCAGCAATGCCGTTGCTCATCGCCTCGAAAATGGGCTTTGTGGCCTGAGCCGCTACGCCGGTTAATGTGTCTTTAAAGGTTGACCAGCGCCCCTCCGCCGTGTTTGCCAAATTCGCCACGAGGTCAACGTCCAGCCCCATCTCCTTCATTGCGCGTTGCACAATTTCAAGATTCGGCACGCCCTCTTTTTTGAGATCGTTGATATATTGGCGCGGGAGGTTAAAGCGCTCAATGATTGAGGTGAAATCGCCGCTCACCGCTTCTTTCAGCGCAAACGCCGCGCCCTCTAGCCCCTCAGCGGGATTAGAGGCGGCTAAAATCTCGGCCTTTTCAAGGATGCCATTAAGCCCGCCCTCGGCGGTTTTGCTCGCGGGGAATAACGCCACCGCCGCCTTTGCCATCTGGTCAAACTCGAAAGGCGTTTTAGCAGCGCGTTCTCGCACAGTATCAATGATATCGGCGGTTTTCTTGCCGTCTTTGGTGAAGGCGTTAAGTTGGGCCGTCACCTTCTCCATACTGTTGTTGAGTTGCAGCCCAGATGAGCCAAGCCCAATCAGCCCCGCGCCCATCGCGGCGATACCGCCCAGCGCCAGACCGCCCGCAATTTTGCCAATTGATGAGAGCGACTGCCCGATACCGCCCAAAACGCGGCTGGCGTTGTCGGTTGCTTCAATTAAAAGCTCAATTTTCTCGCTCATCGTTTTTTGCTTCGTTGCTCTGCAATCTTGTTGCTTATTGCCTCATACCGATTCAGCAGCGACCATACCCGTATCATGTCGCCGTAATCCTCTTGCATTAGCTCAGATGGCAGCTTGTGAAACCTGTCGCACATCTGAGCAAATACAAGATCGTCGGGGTATTCAGTGCTAACACCAGCCGCTAGTTTTTGGAGCTGTCGGTCTTCGGTTGGGCTGATGCCGCGAAAGGTAAAAAAATCTCGTTGAAGTAGTTCAGCGCTGGCACGGATATCTCGATCGGCAATTCGTTCAACACCTCTGCGCTTACTGGCACTTTTTCGCCTTTCTCATCAACAATTGACCAGTCAGCAATGAGCATTGCCAGAATTTCGGTATTGCCCTTGCCGCCTGCCAATGAGATCGCGTCCCGCGTTGTAGCGCGGCGGATATCAATCCATTGATCGGCATAGTCACCCATGCCAAAAACGCGATTAATTTGCGGTTTGCCGTATACGTATGCCATAGGTTAGCTTTGTGTAGCGTGGGCAATTGCGCCGGTAATTTGAACCTCGACATCTGACGCGACTACATCGTCAAACCCTAATGCGATTGGTGAAGCGGTCACGAAACCATCGAACGTGTATTCCTGCTTACCAGTCCCAGACCCAAGAGGCCGGACGCGCCACGCCCGAATCTCGCGATGGCTATCGCGCAAATTCTTTTGCGGCGATGTTGCTAATGTGCCGTTATCGTGGTCAACCGTAAACGAGAATGAGCCTTCACTAAGCCCGGGGATAAACCCTTTTGCGGTCTGCCCGTAGTGGCTGGCCTCAATCGCCTCCACCGATTCGTCAATTGCGCCCCCGCGTGAAAACGCGGTGAATTCAAAATCGACGGTCGTCCCGCCTGCGGTCGTCATCACCTCGATAGTGACCAGATTCCCGATAAAACTTGCCATTTGTTAAATCTCCTATTTTGCAAACGTTGAAACCCGAACCTGCATCACCTCGCGGCGATACTCAATACCGCCGATCTCGACGCTATCCGTGATTGTGCGCTCGGATATTTCAATATTTGCCCAATCATTTGTTTTTGTGTTTAAACTCACCACGCTAGAGACCGCCGCTTCGATGTCGTCAATTGCGTTCTCTGCGTCATCCTCGTTCCATGTGCCGCCATCTGAATACAGTGCAAACACGTGAACGTTAAAATAAAATTCGTTTTTATCTGAGCCGCGAGTTTGTTTTACCCGCATACTGCCCGCGCTGCTTACGGTCACAACGGGGGACTGCCCGCCGAAATCGCTAGGTTGATATCCGTAAACGGCTTCGCACAAATTACTGCCAACAAGCGCGGTTTCTAGCAATGCCGTCAGCGCAGCGCGTGAAGATTTGCGGTTTAATGCGCTCATTTCATCGCCCCGCTCACGTAGGTTTTTACGGCCCTTACAACCGTGTCGCCGTATTCGCGCTTCGTCCGCGTATAAAACGCATGTTCGCCGCCTCTTGCGTGTTCGATCATGCCGTATATCGCAGGTTTTGCGCCGGTGCGTGAGTTTCGTGCGCTCGGGTCAATGAAGATTCGGCCCTTTGTGCCGTTTATCTCGATTCGATGGCTAGCGCGTAGCGTTCCGCTGGCAACATGCGTAATTCCCAACACATACCGATGAATCATCAGCCCAGCGCGTTGCGCCGCTTGCCCTAATGCGCCCGTCGGCTTCAATTCGGCAATCCGCCGATTCATTGCCGCTTGTGCTTGTTGCAAGCCGCGTATATCCGCCTTAACTGTTGAATTGCTCATCGTTTAATATCCTCTAGCACCATTACGCGAAACGTCACGCCGCGGAAATTCGCCCAATCCTCAACCGCTCGAATTGGGTAGTCCTTGCTGCCAACCGTTAGCACGTCACCCTCTCGCACATCGTCGCTGCCAATGAACGATTGCAATACCTCATGTGGCGTATTTAGCGCCACGCGCCGCGCTAACTCGGCGCTGATCGGGTCAAGCGGCGAACATTTGAGCGCCGTTAAATGCGTCACCAACTCGCCGCGCTTGCCATTTGAAACAGCGGGCGGGCGCTTGGTCGATGCGGTCACGGTTAAAAGTCGGCTAAATGAACTCATGTCAATGTGTCATTGGCTTTCGTCGCAAAATCGTAGGCAATCACTCCGGCCTGCAGCGTCCCAATACCAACACCATAAAGTTTCATGATGTTTGCCTGTTTGCGGTTTAGCATCTTTTCAAGCCCCGCTCGAATTTGGTCGTAACGCTCTGAGCGTGGCCCCACCGAGATATCGGTTGCGTCAAAATTACCTAAAGCATTTTCGAGCGCTTTTAACTCGGCAAGGTCAAGTAGCTTGTCGGTGTCGCCATCCTGAACCCCCGCCAAATCCGTATCTGTCACCGCGCCGAAAGCAGCCGGTGAATAGCCTGATTGACGCAGCGCCCACGCTAACGGGTCGGTCAAACTTGCGTTTGTGCCGTTCACGGTAGCGCCGTCAATGCCGCAAGCGGTCATCAACTTGCCGCAACGGGCAATTAATACGGTTTCGGCTTGGGTTCTGGTCATTATTTCTTTTTGGCTTTCAGTTCTGCAATATCGGCCTCAATCGTCGCCAATTTTTCGAGAATGGCGGTAATCTGGGGCGAGACATCAACGCCAACGGCTTGGGGCTGCATTGAGGCCAAAGCCTCGAGAACCTGATCTAATTTTCTTTCGGTGCGAATTGCAACGCGCTCTAAATCCATAAAATCAGGGCGCGAGTTGCCTCACGCCCTCCTCTATTAGTAGCCGGTCGGAATGTCGTAAGTGCCACTTGCCTTGAGTTGCATTACGACACCGTTCAGCCGATTGCCAACGCCGAAGCCAAAACGATCTTCCCAGAAGCTCGACTTAAACGGGTGTTCCATGTCCTCAGCGACAAGCGTCAGACCACGCGGCAAACCGGTGTAAGCGGGGTCAACGCGCATTTTCAGCGGTGGAGGCGCGTCCAACACAATGCCGATCATGTAATCGCTTGGAAGCCAGCGCCATTCGGCGACAGTCACGCCGCTGTCGGTGCGTCCCAAAATTCGCCCCGGTAGTTGGGGCATTCCTGTCACTTGATCAGTGTTAGCACCGGGTATGATCATGCGATCAGTCACACGGTTAAACTCGGTCAGATCGGTGATCTTGGAGGTTTGCGCACTCGAAATCAACACCGCCAAATTGCTGCCGCCCGTCGGTGCGCCAAAATGCTCTTCGAGTTCATCGCGGATGGTTTTAAGCGGGTTGTTGGTGTCGCTGATTGATGAAGCCGCGTAGCCGCTTACCAGATAGTGGTCGTCGGTCGCTTCGCTTTCGCTGCCCAAGGCGGGCGGGTATAACACCGTGTCGCCATTCGCCAGCGGCTGAACGGATAGCGAGCCGTTGAGCGGGTCGCTAAATGTTCGGGCGGTGTTGTTTAGCAACGCGCGTAAGATTTCATACCGGCGCGTGTTGGTGTCCTGAATCATCACCGTTTTTAAGTGCCGGTCTAAGTCCTCGGTCGTCATGTATGCGTAATCAACGCGACCAGCGGCAATTGAACCAGCAAAGCTCTCAAGCGGGTATGCTACATCCCATTGCCCCGTTGCCTTAACTGCGCCGGGCTGCGATTGCCCGCCGACGCGCTGCAAACGCCCGCCACCGGGCAATTTGTAACGCTCTTTAAAGTTTTCGGTTGGCGCTCCCTCCACGAACACGCGCATTTGCGCGTTGATGTCGGCGTTGTATTGGGCGACAAGCTGCGAGATTGCGTCATAGACGACGCGCTGCCCTAACGTGTTTAAAAACACTCGGTCGGTATCGTTGACACCTAAAGCCCCATAAATTCCACTCATTTCTATTTACTCCTATGCAAATACCGATGTCCACGAAAGATCGACGTAAAGCACCTTGGTCAGATTTGAATCTGACAACGCCACGATTCGACCGACGGGGGCCGACACTGTGCCAGCCGCGTCAGCGAGGCTCCCAGCCGTATCGCTCAAATACACCAGCGTGTTATATGTGCCGAGGGTGAACCCTGCCACATGTCCGCGCTTTAGAACGTCTACCGCTTGCCCAGCCGCCGCGCCATTTAGCGCAATGCCGCGCACTTGTTGCTTACCTGATGCATTTGCATCAGCAACACCAGCCTTGCCGGTCGATAAAAAGTAAACCGCTTGCCCTGCCGTGATCGCCTCGGTTGCGATAAACGAGTAGATTTCGGCCTTTTGTGGAAATACCGCCGCGACTTGGGCGGCTGTTACTGCAATTTCTGCCATTTTCTTAAATCCTTGTTGTGTAACCCGTTACCGAAGTTGTGACTGCCGAGCCGCTTGTGCGTTGCACCGGTTTGCCGGGGCTGCCTGCGCTGTTATTGGCCTGTTGTTTGAGCAGATAAGGCTTTGTTTTGGCGAGCGCCTCAAGCGCTTCTTTTACGCCTGTTACGCTTTTGCCGTCAATGGCAATTGATTTTCGATCAATCATTACCGCCGCGTCACTCGTGTCTGCAAACCCTAGCCGCGTGGCTTCGCGCTCAATTGCCGCTAGAATTCTTGTTTCGTTTAGCTCTGCTGCCGTCGCGTTTAGCTGTGCTTCTAGCTCACTGGCACGTTTTGCCGTTTTCTCTGCCTCGCTCATCGCGGCCTCATTTCGCGCTTTCTCAGCCGCTTCAAATGCGTCTAACTTTTTGCGCCGGTCTGCCGCCTCTTTGTTGGCCTCTTTCAGCGCCGCAGCGATTTTGTCGCGTTCGGCTAACAGTTCCTCAACTGTCGGTGTTTTCTTAACTTCTGCTGCCGTCGCATCCGCAACCGCTGGCTTATCTGTTGTTTGTTGTTCCATCTCGAAACTACTACCCCGCATCACGCGAGTAAATAAAAAAACGCCCGTTCTGGTGTATCAATTTCTTGACACCTCAGAACGGGCGTTTTAACGACTGCTCTATATCCCCCGTGGCGGGGCGACCTGCGCACTGGCACGGGTTTATTTAGTTGATTGGATTATAGCATCTTGTATACGATGTTGTATGCAAGACAACGCAGCACTTAATTCATTCAACTGCGCTGTTTTAACTCTTGTCCGCAATAATCAAAATACATTTGCTTTACAGTGCCAGCGAGAGCGGGCAAAGGGTCAACCAGATCATAGTTATTTACAAATTCTTTTGCCACATAAGCATCAGGTATAAGATTATTTGCATTTAACCTAATCCATATGTGATCTACTCGCCTGCCCGCTAGTGGTATACCCCATACCATTGTCGAGTATCGTATCGCGCTTACGCTATCGAGCCATTTAGCATCAACCATATCATTATCAGTGGACAAATAAGACTGCCCAAAAGATTGCTTTCGGCATAGGGCTTGCAATTCCCAGAGATTTTTGCAGGCTTTAACCAAATCGGTATAAGCTGACGGCACAACCACTTTGCACTTAGTTTCATCTGGTGGATGCAGCCCGTATGTCAATTCGACGGCAATATGATTTTCGTCTTTGTGAACAGAGTGTGAAGGCCACCCAAATCTTTGCGGGAGAAATTCCAAGAGGACATAAGTTTTCATGGTTAAGCAGGGGATAAAAAAAAGTGCCGTATGGGATGGGGATTTCATACAGGCACAGCAGGCAAATTAGCGTGGGGCGCTAACAACAATAGGGCGATTATACTACTTTTTGGCCCCAACATCCTCAATATACCGCCGCTCAATCCACGCCACCACCATTTTTAGCGCTTGTCTGACAACAAGCATAAAATCGCGCATCTCGTCATTTTTGCTCGTGTTGTTCTGTGTATTGTTTGCCATTTTATTGCCGTCCCGATTTTGCATCAGCCGGATGAATCTCCACACGGCTACCATCCTCACGCGCTTTAATCTCCGCGATTGCCGCCTTTTTCATGTCGCTCGTCATTCTATCGTCAATGTCGTCTTCATGCACAAGCGCAACCGACGTGCGACAATAATCATGAAATGGCGGGTCGAGCATTTTGTCGGCGTAGCGCGGCGCTCCCGTCAATTTGAATAATTCATCAATGCCCACCACTTGCCCGTTAACCCGCAGGCAGCAGTCAGTCGTTCGCTCATCAATCGCGGCAATAGCTTGCCGCTTGTAAACCTCAGCCTTTGCCACCGCGTTGGCACTTGGCAAAATCAGGCCGCCGAACCCGCCAAAGCCGCTATCGAACGCCGCCTTCAATCGTTGGTCACGCGCCGACGATACAACTTCTGCCACAATGCGCTTGCCAACCCTCAGCAATGCAGACGGCGACAACATCCCGCGCCCACTGTCGCCGACAATTGCAACAGGGTCACGCCCCATTGCCAACTGAGCGTAAACCGCATTAATTTGCGCGTCAATCGCGGCGGCGATTGCATCCCGCGCCGGTTGCGTCAATTGCGACAAAATCGGGTCGGGCAATAACGCGCCACTCTCAACGATGTCATTACGCAAAATGTCGCGCTCTGCACGATTTGCGCCGGTGATTGCTGCCTGTTCAAATATTTGAACAAATGCCACAGTTAACCGCGTCTTATACGTGCGCAGCATTTCGCGCACAACGGGCGGGTTATCCAGATGCGGGGCGATTTCACGCATAAATGAGCGATGCAACGACATGATAACGCCGCGTGGATGGTCGGCGCTACCGAGTTTGTCGAATAGCGTCTTGATATCGTCGCCTGTGTCTAACGCATTTTGTATCGCCCGCTCGTGTGCGTTCATGCCGCCTGATTGCCTCCCAGATCACCCAGCAACGCCAGCCGCGCCGTGTATTCTGCCGATCGCGTCACCTCGCCCACTTCTTCATCAGTCCAGCCCTCACGTTTAAGATAAACCGCGAGAGGCATACCGGCCTTAATCGCCGTGTTTGCCGTTTCCCAAAATAATTTGGATTCCTCAAGTTTTTCAAACCGGTCAACCTCAAACACTGGCCTGTCGCCAATGTGAAATTCGAGATCGCCGCGTTTGTAGCTATCAAGTCCAAAGCCCTTATACCCCTCATACCCACGATACCCACCAATACTAATCGCCATTTGCATGGCGCGAGTTAGCGCGTCATCGTATGAAGGGCGGCGCTCGGTTACTTTTTGCGTCACTCGCTGCCGTGCCAGTCTCAGCGCCCGCCCGCTCGTATCGCCGCCGCTGTTCCAGATGTCCATCTGCAATTCTGGGAACTCGCGCTCAAGTTCGGTATTGATACTGCTAATGTGTTGCAATGCGCTTGCAATGTCGAGCGGGGCCACCAATGGCATCGCCTTTGCTTGTGGGTCAGTGGCATACAAAGCGGGTGTTTCTTCGCGCCCCGATTCTGGCCGGTCTGCCGTGCTGCTTCGCCCCGTCATCGTCGGCGTTGCCGTCGGCGCTTTAACGCCGCTGAACAACCATCCGCTGTCTACCATTTTGCGAATCTGGTCAGATACTTTGCTTGCTACGTCGTCAACTTCGCGGATTTTAGACAATGCCGGATGAATTTCAGCCCATCCCCAATCATGCCCGACATGGTTATGCTTGGCAAGCACCAGCGGTATAAATCCGTAAGGCTCGCGCCACTCTGCCACCGGCACACCGTTCATCTGGTTTTCGGGATAGGCATACATCGCACCGTTCAGGCGTGTAGCGTATACAACATCGTCGCCGTCTCGCGTGGCGGTCTCGTTGTATACAATGATGCTGCTAGCATTGCGGGGGTCGGTGCGGCGGTATTCGATCTCGTAACCTTTGACATTGTTGGCATTGTCAAGCGTCACATTTTTAATCGTGGCGGGCTTGACCGACTGCATAAAAACTTTGCCGCGTTGCGGGTCGTCCACAATTTTTATAGCCACATCGCCATAAATCGCCCCATCCTGAGCAACAATTCCTTTTTCGCTTGCCCAATTGCTGCCGCGCCAAAGCGACCCAACCGCCAACCTGATCTTATCATTATCGGTCACAATTGGGATTGCACTTGGCACAGTCCGCCCATCCCCCGCCGCGTAATCTAACGCGCCGCCCCAAATATGGGCGCGGTAAAACGACACGATACGATAGGTAGGGTTGTAGATATTGCGGGTGTAGCGATACAGCCCATAATCTGATTTCATTTTGGTGGCCCACGTATGTATATCGCGGTATGCGTTATTCTCGTAATAGCTCCAATTCATTGCATATCGCAATTGCCGCGCCTCAAAACTGCCAAACGAATTAACCCCAAGCGTATCGCCGCCACTGTTTACCCATGCTTCACGAAATGCCCTAACACCATTCATAAATTTATCAATTACTCCCATTATTAACCCCTATAACCCATCAGCAAATTATCACCGCGTTCAAATTCGCCGCTTCGATCAGGCTCGCAAGCCGCCCGCGCCAAAGCCAAGCTCATTACTGTGTCGTCGTGCATACCGGCTGGTGCGTTATATTGCACCCCGCCGTTAGCCGTGCGCTTGCTCTCGTAGCTCTCAAGCTCATTAATCGTCACCTCATCGCGTAAAATCGTAATAGCGCGATGATCGAACGCCGCTGCAAGCGATTCGATCAAATCAGCCTTGGTGGTCGCCGTTGTTGTGAAATCACGCACCGGCAAGCCCATGCGCCTTAATTCGTCGTTGTTTGGCTTGCCCATTGCGTTCTGCTCTGCCAAGATCGACGACACCCCAAACCGCTCACACGCCGCCGCAATGCGCCCGCGCTGCATCTCGTAGCTGATGCCGTTAAAGCGCTCTTTCCAAACCTCGCGCTTTTCGGTCACGTCCAAAATCGTCAGCACTGTATAGTCGTAGCTTAATGCCCAATCCAGCCCCGCTACATAAGTATGAGTGAGTAGCGGTGCTTGTAATGGCGTTGCAGTTGCACGATCACGCACTCCGACAAACACGCCGCCGCCATCCTCGACAAATTCGGCAAGCCACTCTTGCCGGAATGTGCGCTCTGATACAGTTTGTCGCGCCCGTTCAAACGCCGCCCGAATATTGGCGCTAGGATTCGCGCTGCTTGGCGCTTGGAACGATGCCGTATGCTTGCCATCATTCTTGCCGCGCATCCACTCGCGCCAGAACCAATTGCGCCCGCGTGGGGTGCTAATCAGAATAGCGTCGCCGTTATGGTCTGCCAATGTTGGCAATATGACATCACTCCACACATCATCTGCCATTTTTGCCGCCTCATCAATAATCGCCAAATTAAACGCCGAACCGCGCATACTGTCGGCATTGTCGGCGGTGTAAATGCCGAGATACCCGCGCCCATAACTAATCATGCGCTCAGTCCGGCTCACCTCGCCTATGCCATTGTTGGCGCTCACGGCCCAGCGCCAAATCGGGCGGCTTTGTTTGTAGGTTGGCGTTACCCACGCCACTTCGTTACCCGTAGCCGCCGCCGCCATTGCAATTGCACCGCTCATCATGGTTTTGCCCCAGCGCCGACCCATCGCCACAACTTTTATTTTTGCGGGGTGTAGCGTGATCGCTGATTGGTCGGGCCTCAGCCGAGGCAATCTAAGAACTTTCATTCGTTGTTAATGGCTTGACTGCCACGCGGTAATCAGTCGCCTGTATCTGTATCGCGCCGCCATTCGCGCCGGTCTGCTCGACCCGCTCAACATACCCGCGATG
>JACCDG011964734.1_pt1 | contig 10514 bp, 5 predicted proteins | sample 7442471 | NCBI WGS metagenome assembly JACCDG01 (sample SAMN15323444, study PRJNA562643) | freshwater metagenome | isolation source: river surface water | place: USA:Blue River Watershed | collected 2017-08-17 | reverse complement strand
GTGGCGCTGGACAAATTGATGGAAGAAGCCTTGGGCGCAGCGCTGATGATTTGCGACTACTCACAACTTGCCACCATGGCAGCCAAAGAGTCGATCAACCGCGCGTTCGAAAGTGGCTTGGCCGACGGCGTGATGTTCGAGCGCCGGTTGTTCCATGCGTTGTTTGCCACCGAAGACCAAAAAGAAGGCATGGACGCGTTTGTGAACAAACGCAAAGCCGCGTTCAAGCATCAGTGATGTACATAGCGACAAGATGAAAACCATCTTAGCCATCGGTGCGGTGCTTGTGGGTGGCGGTGTCTGTTTGTTGATCACCGAACCCGAAGCTTGGATCGCCGTGGTGTTGGTGGTGGTGGGCTTGTCGCCTTTCACTTTATGGACGACTCAAAATGAGAAGTATTGAGAGTGTCAAAGCAAACTTTTTTTATCAAAATTAGCCGCACCAACTGCAATAGTTTTTCTTCTATCAGGCTTATTTGAGAAACAGGCATATACACTGCTCGAGTATTCAAGCGATATAAAAAATAGCATGTGGAAAAATCCAAGCGAATTGTTTTCTCTGGTGGATGACGCCAGAGGCGGGCGCCTGCAAGTTTTAAAACGTAAGCTCAAATTCAGGCTGCGTCACGCCTGGTTTCGCAAAGAAGTCGATCAATTCAAACACTACCTCGGTAGCAAACAATTGATGGACTTACTCCATACCGACCCCGCCATCACCTTGAAATGCACCCGCTCGTATTTGTGGACAGGGCTCAATGGGAGTCGCCGTCTGTTGGCACAGTTGTCGTTTTACGAGTGGCTTTTGTCGCATTACTCCAGCCGACAAATCACGCACTTTTTCAAAGTCAACCACACAACGGTTTGCCAGTTTTCTGCCAAAGACCGCACACTAGAAGTGCAACTACGACCTGCGCGCGGTCTTGGGCGAGAGGGGGAGTTGGCCGTTTTTTTACTTCTGGATGATCTAGTGCTGATGAAAGCATCATTCACAGTGTTGCCACTCGATTTGATCGGCTTACCTGGCAGAGGCTACGCCATGTATGTGGGCGCTTATCAGGGTGAAAAAAACACGCTTGAGTTGTTCAAAGAAACCACCCAGTTGATGGAGCGCACCAAACCTTCGCATTTGCTTTTCAATGTGTTGCAAAGTTTGGCGCAAATTTGGGATTTACAAGCAATCGTTGGGGTCAGCGATGACGACCATGCGTTTGCAGGCTACACACGCACATTGGCCAGACGTATCAAAACAAACTACGACCACATTTGGCAGGAACTAGGCGGTGAAAAAGACAAACACAGTGGTCACTGGGTATTGCCACGCAACTGGGTACCTCGCCCCATAGAAGAGATTGAAAGCAAGAAACGTGCGTCATACCGTAGGCGTAGTGCCCTACGCCAAGCGTTTATAGAGGCTTGCATACAAGGCGGTCCCACGCTGATGGCCAACCCTAACGCGAACTGAATAAGCGCATCACTACTTCAGGCAAGTGACACACTCTTCAAGTTCATGCAATATTAAGGTGTGGAAACTGCAGCCCTGAGGTCAGCACCATACCAAGTGTTCAGGTCACTGCTGGTCATCACCGGTGGGCTTCCGGTTGTCAAACTTATGAGTTTGTTCATCAAGCTTGGGCTGCTGGCTGTTTTCGCCTGATAGCTTTCAATAAACTGCGCACGCGTGAACGAACGCAACTGATCGGTGCTCATGCTTGCCAGCTGTGATGTCGTCAATGCTTGTAATTGCTGCGTTCCCATCATCTGAATCTGGCTGCTGGTCAAATTAGCAACAGCACCAGATGCCAATCCAGTGATAAATTCAGCGCTCAGTTGACCCATGGTGCTCGGCAACAAACTGGCGGCATTGGTTGTCAAGGTCGCAGATAGCCAACCGCCCACTTTTGTCACTTGTTCGTTGCTCATAGCGTTGATTTGGTTCACGCTCAATGCAGGTTGTGACATGGCAGCCATCGCACCAATTTGTTGTGTGGTCAAGGCCTTGATTTGGGTGGTTGTCAAAGCCTGAGACATGGCTGTTGTCAAGGCCGTGATGGCAGCGTTAGACAAACTCGGTAAAGCGGCTGGGCTGATGCTTGCCAACGACTGTGTGCTCATTGCCGACACCTGTCCAGCGCTCAATACGCCGACTTGGTCAGGCTTCAGAGCTGCCACCGCAGCGGTTGACAAAGCACCCACTTGCAATGCAAACAGCTGACCGATTTGTGCTGCGCTCAAGGCTTTGATTTGTGTGGTGCTCAAGGCATTGATTTGTGCACTGCCCAAGCCCCGCAGGGCCAGTGAACTCATGGCCATCAGACCTGTGGGTGGCAATGCCGATATGCGATCGGTGCCCAATGCAGCCAACTGCAGGTAAGTCAAATTAGCCACTTGATCGTCACTGAGCGCGTTGACAGCTGCAGTTGTCAAAGCTCGGATTTGTGAGGGTGTGAGTTGTTGTAATTGATCCGTTGTCAGAACACGCAGCTGAGCTGTTGTCAATGCACCAACTTGTGCACTTGAGAGTTTGCGCAGCTGTTGCGGACTCACCGAGGGCAAGGCTTGCGTATTCAACGAAGCAATGTCAATGGTTTCCATGGACGACAGCTGATACTCACGCAGTGCATTGAGTTGACTCGCGTTGAGCATACGCACTTGAGAAGTCTCCAAGGCTCTGATGCGCTCCTCATCTAAACCATTCAATGCATCAGCCGTCAGACCCGCCATGCTGTCGGGGCCAATGGCGCGAATTTGTGCCGTGTTCATGAATTGCAATTGCGTTGCGCTCAATTGCCCCACCTGTTGTGAGCTCATGACAGCAATGTCAGCTGTGTCTAAGCCAGAAATTTGCACTTGTTGCATGGCTTGCAACTGCGTGGCGGTTAAGGCACGTACCTGTGCCGTGGTGAGTGCGGTCACTTGTGCCGAGGTCAAATGGTTCACCAGATTGACATTCAGTTCAGACACCGCTTGGGTGCTCAACTGTGAAATATCCGATGTGTCTATGCCCTGCAAAGCGCCGGTTGAGAGGCGGTTGAGTTGTGCCCCACTGAAACTTTGCATTTGTGCTGATGTCAAAGCGCGTGCTGTATCCGCATTGAAAGTTGAGATGTGCGCATTGCTGAGACCTCTCAAAGCATCTGTTCCCAACGAGGCTATTTGCATCGAGCTCAGTGCCGTGATGTCATCCATCGCATTGATTTGCTGGCTCGACCACATCGCTATGTCAGCGCTTTCCAAGCCCGCCAATTGGTTGGCAGAGAAGGCAGCAATTTGATCAGTGCTCAAAGCAGCGACTTGCGTGCTGGTCAACGCCGCAATCAACCGTGTGGGCAAACTGGTCACCTGTGACGACTGCAAAGCACTGATTCGCTCAGGTGCAATCGCTTGTATTTGCGCTGAGCTCAAAGAAGACAATTGATCGCTGGTCATGGCCGCCAATTGGTCGGTGCCCAGAGCAGCCAAGTTGCTGGTGGTCAAACTGATGATCTGAGCTGGTGTCAAATTAGCCACTTGCGAAGCCGATAAACGCGTTGCATCGGTGAGCAACAACGCATTCAAACTCGCTGTTGACAAAGTGGCTATTTGTGAAGATCCCAAACCAGCCAACTGATCCGCTGACAAAGACAGCATCTGTGCACTGGTGAGCACCGATACATTGGCTGGGTTGAGTGCTGCCAATTGTGTTGAACTCATGGCGGCCAATTGCGTTGATGTCAAGGCGCTCACCTGGGCAGTTGACAAAGCTGCTACCTGAACCGGTGATAGCGATGCAAAGCGATCGTTGGCCAAAGTTCTCAAAGTGGCCGAGTTGATGTTGTTGAGTTGATCCACCGTCATGGCACTCAATTGGTCTGGCCTGAGCGACCCAACTTGTGCAGAGCTTAAAGCTCTGACATTCAAACCAGGTAATTGATCATCGGTCAAAGCATCTAACTGTGCACTGGTTAAGGCTGCCTGCTGTGATGTGGTCAAAGCAGCCAGTTGATCAGAACCAAGCAGCGCCAGGGTACTGGGTGTCACAGCGGCCAAGTTTCGCGAACCCATGGCGCGCAGTTGGTTGGTGCTCAATGCCAACAAGTGCTCGGGTTGCATCGCTTGCACCAAGGTGGTTGTGAGTGCAGCCATATCCTCGGTTCCCATGGCACTGATTTGTTCGGTGCGCAATTGAGAGAACTGTTCGGTAGTCAAGCCACGTATCTGCGCTGTGCTCAGTGCTGCAATTTGTGGCAGACCAATTTGAACCACGGCATCGGTTGACAACGCAGCCAAAGCCTCTGCAGACATGGCACGCATTTGTGCTGTGTTCAAACTTTGCACTTGACTGGCACCCAAAGCTTGCGCCTGCGCTGCAGTCAAAGCAGCCACGGCATTGGGTTTGAGCGCAGCCATTTGCGCATCGGTCAGTGCACCGATTTGTTGCGCGGTCAGAGCGACAATTTGTTGAGAACGCAACGCCGCAATTTGCTGTGTGGACATTTGCTTGATTTGGTTGCCATCGAGTCCTGACAAAACAGAGGCGTTGATACCTGCCACATCGCTGGCATCAATCGCCTGCAATTGGTACTCACGCAAGCCATTCAATTGTGTTGAGCTCAGTGCTTTCACCTGCGTTGCTGTGAGTGCTTGCAAATGGCTTGCGCCAAACTTGGACAATTGATCAGAGCTAAGGCTAGACAAAACGGCAGTGGTCAAACCCGCAATTTGCTGAGATGTCAACTCAATGGCTGCATCAGTGGCGGTTGAAGAAATCAGCAACCCAACGCGTGCGCTGTCTAAGCCAGCAATTTGTTTGCTCGTCATGGCGGTTGCTTGCGCAGAGGTCAAGGCATCAAAAGCACCCCCTGCGCTTGAGCTCATCGCATTGAGTTGTGCAGGCGTGAGCATGCGAATTTGTGCTGTCTCTAAACTCGTGGCTTGACTGGCTGTCAAGGCAGCCATTTGGGTAGGCGTGAACCACGACACATTGCTTGGATTGAGCTTGCTTAGAACCGTGGCATTGACAAACGGTATTTGAACCGGCGTGAGTGCCCGAATTTGTGGCGTTTTCAACGCGTTGATCTGTTCACTGCTAAGCGCTGCGACTTGAGTAGTGCCAAGTTGTGCAATTTGTGCAGGTCGCAAAGAGCCCACTTGTGTGCTTGTCAGTGCTGACATGTCCACCATACGCAAGACATCAGATGACATCATGCCCACTTGATTGGCTGTGAGTCCCCGCAATGCACTGGTTGGTAAGGCTTGCATTTGATCGGTGGTCAAATTCATGATGACACGGTTGGGCAAGGTCGCGACATCCGCAGAAGTCAGCGTGCTCATGCTCAATGTGCTGAGGATAGTCAGCCCATTGTCCAGCGGCCGATAGTTATTACTTGTTACACCCAATGCCATCTTGATACTCCTTCACCGTTACAACGGTTGATCCGCGCAACGGCGCACGATGTCGAACTTTTCGACACCTATACCCACCTACCGCAAATACTGTGCCAATAAATCAATTCGGCTTGTGCTCAAGCAACTAGTTCTGCCGTCGATTCCACTGGCATGTTGTTTTGCTCTCGGTCCTCTCTGCGATCCATGATGTTTGGCTCACACGCACTTGCCTCAAGGTGTCGAAAAACTGCTCGCGCCCTTCTTCCTTGGCTGGCCGTGGGCGTTTTGTCGGCCTGTGGGGGCGGGGGTGGGGGCGGCGCAAGCATCCAAAGCGGTCAATTTCTTGACAGTGCAGTGTCTGGTTTGGCTTATTACACCCAATCACGCTCGGGTGTGACGGATGCCAATGGACGCTTTTATTATTGGCCCGGTGAAACTGTGACCTTTCGTTTACAGGGCTTGTACATTGGCGAGGCCCTCGGAGCGGCTGTGCTGACGCCTCCCTTGATCACGCCAAGTGGCAGCAATGCTGACTACAGCCTCAATGTTTTGCGCTTGCTGCAAAGCCTTGATTCAGTACAACCACTCAGCAACGGCATTTCTTTGGGCGATTGGCAAATCACTCAAAACATCAACTTCAATCAACCGACAGACAGCTTTGCAAACTCTCAAGGCGTGATTGACCTGATCAATGCTGCCTCTGTCGCCTATAACACCCAGGTCACACTGGTATCAGCCGGCAGTGCCTCTGACCATTTTGGGGATACGCTCAAAACCTTGGCCAGCAACAGCAACTACACCCTCAACTTAAGCACTAGAACGGTCAGTCGCGCCACGATGCGGGTGAACACTTGCCCCGACCAAGAATCTGTTTGGAGTTTGGTCTTCAATGCACAAAATGTCAGCATCAGTGGCAATGTCATCAATGTAGTGGGGGGCAACTGCGTTAACAATGCCTGGACAGCCACTCCGTTGCCGTATACAGATAGCAATGGTGGCACATCCATGAAAAGCAATGCTTTTTTTGTACCCTGCGGCCCAGTGTGCACCTTGGCAGAGTTGAATCAGACCTACACCGCGACGGGTGATGACATGAGACCGTTTTCTGCCAAAGTCGCCCATATGGCAAACACACGAGAAATTTTGATCACCAAAAGTTACACAGACGGTCAATCCCCCAGTACAGCCTACTTCCGCCTCCTGCTGTCCGCTCCCTGATTTGCATAGGGGGTATGGCCCCCCACACGAAGTCCGATAATTGGCTTTTCAAAAAGTGCAAGGAATCGGGATGGATCAAATCCACGCGCCCAACAGCCAAGATTGCTGGCAAGCCATGGCGCACGGCAGATCATTAGAGACGCAAGGACAGCGAGAGGATGCCATCGCTTGGTACCGACATTGGTTGCTTCAACAGCCCAATGCGCAAGGTGCCCACATGTGCTGGTACGAATACGCGCGTTTGCTCTTTGCACAAAATCATTTTGAAACTGCCGAGCATGCATTTCGCTCCGCTTTGGAACTCCAGCCCTACTTCATGGAAGCCTCTGTTGGGTTGGGCAAAGCACTTGAGGCCCAAGGCCGCATGGCTGATGCCATACAAACATGGGAATCTGCCATTCCAGCCAAACCCCTGCAAATTGAATTGCTCAACAACATTGCCCGTGTTTGCGAAACCTTGCACAACGCTGAGAGAGCTGAAACGGCACTGGTAGACAGCTTGCGGCTCGACAACACACAATCTGCTGTCATCACCACCTTGCTGCAACAACGTCAAAAACTTTGCCGTTGGCCAGTGCTGAGCGAGGATTTAGGCGTTGCGCTGGATGTGCAAAGAGAGCATGTTGGCCCTTTGATGTCGCTCGCTTTGTTTGACGATCCCGTGGCCAACCGCGCAGCCGTGCAGCGCTTCATTGAAAACAAGCCATTCTCTTCGTCAGCCAATGCGCTCATGCCCGCTGGCAAACTCTATGCGAACCACACCAAAATTCGCGTGGGGTTTTTGTCAGCTGACTTTCGACTGCATGCCACCAGCGTTTTTTTCACACCTCTGATTGAGCAATTGGACCGGAACCTTTTCGATGTGGTGTTGCTCGACATCACCACAGGTGACGACCCCTTTCCATTTGCAAGACAACATTTGCTTGGCGCAGCCGATGGCGTACTTGCACTGCAAAACTTAGACGATGTACAGGCTGCGGCAGCCATCCAAGCGCAAGAGATAGATGTACTCATCGACATGGCTGGTTTGACAGCCGGTGCAAGGCCGGGCATCGTGGCACAAAGGCCTGCGCCTGTTCAAATGTCTTACATTGGGTTTCTAGGCACTTGTGGCATCCCGAATGTGGACTATGTGCTCACCACACATGACATGTTTCCGCATGAATACGCACATGCTTTCAGCGAAAAACCGCTCGAGATAAATGGTTTGTACCTGAGCTTTACCGCTGATGCACCGGTGAACACAGGCACACAACGCGCTGACTGCGATCTGCCCGAGGATGCTTTTGTTTACTGCGCCCTGCTCAACAGTTACAAAATCACGCCTGAGATGTTCGCGGCATGGATGGACATTTTGCGCAATGTCCCCAGCAGTGTGTTGTGGTTGGTAGAAGAAAACCCCACCATGCGTGCCAACCTAGAACAGCAAGCACATTTGCATGGGATAGATGAAAAACGGTTGCGCTTCAGCCAACGGGTACACCCTGCTGAATACCGCACAAGGCTGGCACTGGCCGATGTTTTTTTGGACAGTTCACCTTACGGTAACGGTGCCACCACCCGAGATGTGCTGTCAGCCCACTTACCCATCATCACCAAGCGAGGCAACACCATGATGTCACGCCTGACCGCGCACATGATCTCTGCTGTGGGTTTGCAAGAGTTGGTGGTAGAAGACATGGAAGCTTATGTCCGCAAGGCGATTGACTTGGGATATGACCGCGACCAAGTGGCCGCTTACAAGCAATGTATTGCCAACAGTCGAGACACCAGCCCGCTCTACAACACACCCTTGTTTGCCAAACATTTTGGTGAGGCCATTCTTCAAGGTGTGTCTCAGATGCAAAAACAAGCTGCGCGAGCCACGAACAGCAACACACCTGTTTTGATTCATCAGATTTACTACAACGAGGAAACTCGGCAAAAAGTCATGCCCGGTTTTGTACCGCTCGATAACACTGCAAATTTACGACCAGACTGGTTTGAGTTTTGGGTGATCTTGAAGTACCTTCGTGAACATACATTGGAAGACAACACATGGTATGGCTTCTTCTCGCCTCGATTCACCCAAAAAACAGGCTTGACCCCACAAATGGTGATACAAACCATCGAGCAAGTTCCAAGTAACACGGATGTGGTGTTGTTTTCGCATGGTTGGGATCAAATTTGCTACTTCCTCAACCCTTGGGAACAAGGTGAAATTTGGCATCCAGGCGTCACATCGCTGACGCAAAAGTTTTTAGACCAACACACCGCGTACAAAAATATCAGCCAACTTGTGACCGACACCAGCAGCACCGTATTCAGCAACTACTTTGTGGCCAACAAAAAATTCTGGTCCGATTGGCAAAACTTGGCTGAGCTGTTTTTCGACTATGTCGAACAACAAAACGCACAAAGTGCTTTTGCCGGTGAAACCTCTTACGGCATTGAAAGCAACCGCTACCCCATAAAAACTTTCATACAAGAGCGCTTTGCCTCATTGTTGATGGCGTCAGGAAGCTACCAAGTTGTCAACATAGACCAAAGCCACCGCGCGCCAATCTTTGGACGACTTTTTGACAATTCACCCGACACCAGACACGCCTTGCAAACCTGCGATTGGCTCAAACGCCAATACCGTCAAACCCTTGACGACAGTTATCTAGACATGTATTACAAAGTTAGGCAAGCCATTCGTTTCCGAGACCCCATGCATTGACCTAGACTTGATGACAGCCACAACACATGACACACCATGAAACAAACGCCAGCCACCGAATTGTTCAATGCACAAATTTTCGAATGCATTCCAGTCAGCGCCACCAAAATCTTAGAAATTGGCACAGGCAGTGGCAGTTTGGCGGCAGCCGTGAAACAACGAAATCCTGCCGTCGAGTATGTTGGGGTTGAAATCAGTCCTGAGTATGTCGAGCTTTCGCGTCAACGTTGTGACCGCGTTTATCTAGACAATTTTGAAAAACCCCAATACAAATTGGTTCAAGAAATTGGTGACAAAGACTGCATCATTTTTTCGGATGTACTCGAACACTTTGTCGATCCTTGGAGCGTTCTTGAGATGCTCAAATCAACCATGAAACCCAAGGCTTGCATCATTGCCTCTATTCCGAATGTCCAACACTGGAGCATTCAAGTACGCCTGAACCGTGGCGATTGGCGATACGCTGAAAGCGGTCTGTTGGACAAAACCCATGTGCGTTTTTTCACGCGCGAAACCATCTTAGAGCTCTTTCAAACTACAGGTTTTCGAGTTGCCCACCTTGAGCCCCGCATCTTCAATTTCCCCAACCAAGAGCAGGCACTGGAAATCATTGCAAGGTTCACCCATTTACTGGGCGGCGATCAAAAAGCCGCTCGCTCGGACGCGGCGGCATTTCAATTCACCGTAGTTGCAGAAGTTGCCTGAATTCAGGCGCTGAGGCCGATTTTCTGTGGACCAAACAGGTTGGGCACTTGGGCCAAGAACGATCACAAAAATCTCGCTATAATGCTTGGCTTCGGCGCTTTAGCTCAGTCGGTCCCCAAACGATACTTTTATAATTACTTTTACGGTGACGATACCGTTCCGATAGATACTTTTAACCCACACCATTCCCGTAAAGCAAAAAGTTGAACACTTTTTTGTGTTCAAAATTTCACTTGTTCTTCATGGAATAAAACAATTATTTTTGCCTCATTTTTTTGATGGGAGAGTTGTCCTTTTAACGGATGATTAATCGTCAAGTAACGGGACGATTTATGGCAGTCAACAAGCCACAGATTCAGGAAGCTCGGTTGTCCTGCTCGGTGTTCAAGAATAAAGTGTCTGAATGCTTGACTATGAGTTCACAGACTCAGCAAATGACGATGATTTCAATCAACGCAAGCACCCTACCTCTCACATTCACGAGTCTGTCTCTCCCGTCAAAGACTACCCACACAAATTACGCATC
>JACCDG011424359.1_pt1 | contig 10514 bp, 8 predicted proteins | sample 7442471 | NCBI WGS metagenome assembly JACCDG01 (sample SAMN15323444, study PRJNA562643) | freshwater metagenome | isolation source: river surface water | place: USA:Blue River Watershed | collected 2017-08-17 | reverse complement strand
TGTCGGTTACTGTTGGCGCTGCAACGCGAGTTACGGTAGCGTATGGTATTCTTTCTCGTCTCCCTTTTGAAATTAGCCAGTCATTTATTGATTTAGTTTCAGCTGACAATCTCAAGAAGTCCAGCTCCGCTATCTGTAGTTCAGTCTCAGAGAGTTTTTTGCAACCTCCCCAATAATTGAGTGCCTGCGTGGGCAATTGTATTTTTACGCTGTCTCCTATGAACGCGTAACCTCCTTGCCCGTCATTGAACCAGCTCTGGAATACTGCTTGATACGTTAAGTCGTTTATCAATCCTGTTTTCGGTCGTAGTAGGGCGGTATACTCGTTTATTCCTGCTGTCACGGTTATCGGAGTGCTCGGCCTATCTTTATTGAATTGCGAATTGTCATTCCCGGTGTAAACCATTCCCTTGAAGTTTCCCTGTGAGTCTTCAAGTCTAAGTGTAGGGAATGTTTTTCCATTCGTTTGAGCATTGAATACATCATAAGTCCCTACGTCTAAATTGATGAAAGTTGCTTTGCTTCCAGCGATATTTTCTTTGAGTGTGTCGAGTGTTCCTCTTTTCAGCAATATAATCGCGCCGCCACTAGTATACGGTTCAAACGTTTCTCTATTAAGAACTTTGAATTCGAGTGTTGCTTTCTGCACCGGTTGCACAATTGTCGCGCTTACTGGTGCTTTTGTTGCGTTTTTTCTTCCGTTTACTATCGTTAGTGTTGCTGGGAGTGTTCCTGGTGTTGTTGCTGTAAACACGTAGTCTGTGCTGTCGCCTTTTACTGGATTGAGCGTCATGCCTGGAATTGTTACTTTTAGTGAGTCGCCGTTTCCTGTGGCAGTGAGTCGAATTTGGTCGCCAACGTTGTAGCTTGCTTTGTCAAATCGCAGCCCGCCATTGATAGCTGCTGCGTTTACTGTCGTGCTTGCAGCTGTAATGTCTGCTCCTGTTTGGTAGGGTGTTGCGGTGAATGTGTTGGGTCCTGCTTGGAGTTCAACGTTTTTTGTGCCTTGGAGTGTTTGTGCAGGTCCTCGTACGATGTATCCATCTAAGCCAAGGCTGTCAAGCATTTGTTTTGTGGTGCTTGCGCTGAATTGTACTGGGATTGAGTCGCCGTCGGTGAAATTTCCTGAGATTTGCGGTACTGCTGCACTTGCAACTGGTTTTGGTTGTGGGCATGAAGGGTCTGTTGGGGTTGTGGCACAATTCACGCCACCTCCGCCCCCGCCTCCTCCGCCACAAGCGAGGATCATCGTAGCACCAGCAAGTGAAGCTGCGCGTCGCAGTGATTGCGTAAATTTAACAAGACTCATAGCTAATCTAATAGGGTTAATTCTATTTAAGGTTTTCTCCTAGTACTACTTATAAGTGGTGTTCCTTATTTGTTCTATATAGATAAAAAATCGAGGGTCGTTACCGGAGCGTACACCAATCTCTTTTTAAATGATTTGTGAGCAGGCTTGGCCATGAAGAAATGGGTGGTTGCGGCACTGGTGTGCTTAATAGTAGCTGCAGCTGCCATTGTTGTCTTCCAAGCCAAAACAGACAAGCCCGCTCCAGAAGTCGTTCCTCCAGCAGAAGTCATCGAAAGACCCGTTGTTGGTGGAACACAAATTAACGTACTCTTAACTACACAATTCTTCGAGCCGAAAACGCTCGTAGTGCCAAAAGATAATCTTGTGCGAATATATGTGACGAGCGTTGATGCGGATCACGCAATACAAGTTATCGGACAGCTCCCTGTACAAATACCAAAAGGACAAACACGTGATATTGAAATTTATACAACAACAAATCAGCAAAACTATACTTTGATTTGCAATGAATATTGTGAACCGGGAGTGCAACTATTCATTGAGGTTCAGCAATGAAGCGAAGTATTTTGCTACTCCTCAGTTTGCTCGCGATCCTTCCAATGCTCGTAGCTGCACCAGGCGTCACCATAATCGGTCATAATTTTGACTGCGTAGATGTACCTGATGGCATTTGTCCTGCTGATTATGGTGCATCGCCATTATGTTCGACCGTAGGCTCAGGTGTTTGTGATGGTGATTGCAATACTTGCTGTAATAAACTACCCGATCCAGGAGAAACCGGGATTGATGTTGGCGGACCATGCCCTGCTCCTCCACCAACCTGCAACGATGGAGACATAGATGGTCTTGAGCAGTGTGATAGCGGTGTATGTTGCACCGCCGCGTGTCAGTGGGAATCAACGACAACAGTGTGTGCTACAGGTGCTGATATTTGCGCTGCTGGATCACCTTCCTGTTCTATTGTACACACTGAACAGCGATGCGCCGCGTATACGGTGCCACAAGCTGTTGCAGGTTGTACCGGAGCCATTACAACAGTAACAGTAGCAAGCGCAGGAGCGAATCAGGCGTGCCAAAATGTTCCCCTTCCAACTATTGTCGCGCAAGTCGGTGCGTGTTTAGCTCCCTCGGTGTGCGGCAATAATATTCGCGAAGGCGCAGAACAGTGCGATGGCGGACCATGCTGTGTGCCAAATGGACAACCAGGCGCATGTACCTTGCGCGCAGCAAACTACGTTTGTAACACTGGCGCCAATGTGTGTGCCGCAGGTGTCCCTTCGTGCGGCATAACCCGAACAGACACTACCTGCGGAGCGATCGCTGCGCCAGTAAATCCTGGACCAACTGTGTGTGCAGGTCCAACGAACGTTGTCACTGTTTCAAGCGCACCGAACGGACAAACCTGTGTCGGTGCTTCTTACTCTGTACCTGGATCTGGACCCGTGTGCGGCGGAGGCATTGCGTGCGCACAAATCGCACTCTCATTTAATGCGTTTAGCGCATCTTCATCGAGCAATATGATTGATGGTACCTTCAATGTGCATGTCGTGAATAATGCAGCACCTGCAAGTCTTGCAGTTGAAAATTGGATGAGTGATGATGGAAACACAGCGACTTGGGAGTGGCGCGGTGTCAATAGGGGCTACACCGCACCTGTGACAAACCAAGGATACGTGCAGAGTATTGGTCCGTTCGCCATTGGCACAACGCGTATGGTAAACGCGCGAATCAATGCTACGTGCGTCGGTGGCGCAGGAACTGCGCAAGCAATTTCAGCGCCATTTATACCAGTGTGCGTTGGAGGAGGTTCATGCCTTCCATCATGTACAGGACTCACGCCTTCAACAGTCGCATTGGCGCCAAGTACGCCATCGCAGATAGTGAATAATAATGTTGTACTCACCGCAACAGCAACAACATTCGGGGCAAACCCGCAGATACATCTTGACACAGACGCGAATCCAAGTGCTGCAGAAGTAAATGCACCTGCTCCAGTGCAAAGTGGTCTTGCAACAAAAGCTGTTGCAGGGTCATACACTTATTACGCAAATGTAACTGACGAGTGTGACAATGGCGGCGTTGTCCAAACTCGCACGAGCGTAACAGCAACGACTGTTGTTCAGTTTACTGCAGACCCAGCACCAACAATATCTTTGGTGACAACCAATGCTTCGCGTTACTTGGCTTTTGATTTGCTCACAGCAACACTCTCAATAACGGACAACACTCCAGGTACCACGTACACCTTTGACTATGGCGATGGCGGCCCTGTATTGAGTGGAACAACACTAGCTGCAGGATTGCAACAGTTCAATATTCCTGCGTATACATACGCTGTTCCAGCATTCCCTGCGCAGTGGGCGAGAACAATTACCGTTACTGCAACAGACTCAACTGGACAAATTTCGACACATCTTCTTCCGATGAATCTCATCAGTCTCCCTTGTGTCTCTGGTTCCGCATTTGGAACAGGCACGTACACCGGTGCAGCTGCCGAGTGCTGTGCAGGCACATGCGCTGGAACGAATACAACTGGTGGAGTAAGCTGTTATGCAGCAAATGCGTGTCATCCAACTGGCACAGCAAGTGTTCTCAGTCAATCGTTGTGTGTTCCTGTTGGTCCCGCTGCACCAGTGCCCGACCCTGACTTCCTTACGCGCGAAACAGATGAGAACCGTTGCGAAGTTGCTGCAGGTCCACCAACATCGTGCTCGCAATATACTTGGGATGATCTAAACAATGTCTGTTGTGGCAACAACTTGAATGAAGTCACAGCACAATGGACATTCCAAGGTGCACTCGGTCACGTTGCTTCTAATAATCAGCAGATTCCCCCTGGAGCCACAGAAAACGTCTGTTGTGCAGCACCAAACGTGTGCTACAGCGATGCGTTCACCGCAGGAGGCTCTGCCGGCTGCTTTGGTGGTGGAGAATCGAGTGTTGCTGAATGCACGAACCACAATGATGATGACTGTGATGGTCTAGTTGATGGTGTTGACCCATCTTGTCAAGCAACAGTACAGGGCATGGTGACGCTTCTCGACCAGTATGGTGCGGGCAAGAACGGTTACAATGTTGATGTGTACATTAGCGGATCGAATGCGCAGACGAAAACGGGAACAAGTGGCTCGTACTCCTTGACTGCACCAATTGGCACTCAGCAGATTTATGCGCGTATCCTTGGATGGGCAACTGAAGTACAGACAATCAACATCCCGCCTGGTGGTTTGCAGGGTGTTGACTTCGTTCTTGATCCAAGACGGTGCAACGCTGACTGTTCAAATGATCAAGGACTTTGCGACATGAGCTGCATTGGCGTCGGTGGTTGTCAGCCAACTGCAGCGGAACTTACGACGCTCCAGGCATGTCATCCGGCAGGTGCAGCGTTCGGACTTCCAGCAGGAACAGAACTCATCACAAATAAGTGTGATGCAAACGCTCCGGTCACTGGTGGCACTTGCGCAAACGGCTTACAGCCAGGGACTGTCGAGACGGTTATTTGTTGTACCATTCCTGGCTCAGTACGGCCCCTGCCAAAAGTAAATGCGCAAGATGTAAATCTTGGTACTATTGAAACACTCGTCAAGTACACCCGTAGCGTAAACTACAACGGTGAAATCGTCAACATCGTTATCGCCACATGGTAAATTCGCGAGGTTATTTTTTCATGATCGATGCTGCAATAGCTTCGATTATTTTGTTTTTAGGCGTGATTGTTTTATTTGGATCGAGTATAAACGCGCCAGAGGAGAAACAGCAGTTCATGCGTGCAGAAGATTTTGCAAGTATTCTCTATTCGCAACCACTCATTGCTTCTACGAACAGTTACTATGTGAGTACGCTGCTCCCTTCTGGGTTAGTTCCTACGCCAGACACAACGGCAATTGAAGAAATTGCGTATTTGAAAATTCTCGAAAAACAAGGTTGCGTTGCGTGCGGTGTGCATGCATATCAATTCGCCAAGTTGCTCACTGATCAAGTCCTCGAACCGCAACGCGGTGGGGCAATTATCGTCAATGGAACGCTAATCTACAACCGTTCAAACCCTCCGATTGATGTCTTCATTGCTCGTCCCACAATTCTGTATGTGAGAATGAATGAAACCAATATTACTGGGCCATTCACAGCTGAGGTGCAAGTGTGGTGAAGCGAGGCGTTTTTTTCACCGTCACAGCTGTCCTCTTCATTGCAGCGCTTGCAGTGCTTCTCTCGGCAAACACTACGTCGGTTGTCCGAACTGACTCATTTAGCGTCTTAGAGGTTAACGCGTACCGTGAGCGAATGGAAACAGTATATTTGCCTGCAATTGTTCGCGCGCAGTCATATGATACGCTGCAGCGATTGTCGCATGATGCTGATGCGCGAAATCGATACCTGGTTTTGCCGCTAGATTTCGCAAATGCCTCGCTCAATGGGAATTATTCGGGCATTGTGCTTCCCAATTTCAAGAATATGCGAAATTATACGAGAGATTTAGAAAACGCATCGCGCTCAATAGGTTATAACCTGAGCATCAACGTCACAAACACGACCATCATCCAAACAGGGGCATTCACTGCCACTGCGGAAGTAAATTTTACGTATGTTCTCGTTAGTCGAGACCAAAAAGTTCGCTTTGTACGAAACATTACAGTTTCAGGAGAGTTTTCCTTACTCGGACTTCCTGATTTATTCTACAATCGCAATTCCAATACGTGGGTTCCTGCAGATTCTCCACACTCTATAGCACAGTACCGGCCTGTTGCTTGGGACAATGCTGCCTTTGCCGATATGGCAAATACGCGTAGATACTCAACGAATCCTGATGCGCCGAGTATTCTTTTACGCTTACAAGGTATAAATACAGCACATCCGTATGGTGTCGAGTCAGTCATTAATCAGACGTACATAGTCGCGGATGACTATACTTCGCTTGACTGGCAACACGCGAATGCTTCCCAGTTTGCGTGCCGCTACGACATTGCACAAATGCCCGGAGTGCGCTTAGACATCTATGCCGTCGCAAGATACAACCTAACTGGGACGACTTTGCACGGGACAGATCCAACGTGTCCACCAGGGCCATAGGACAGTGCGTAACTATTCGTGAGGAAGAAACAACCTTTTAATAAGCACTTCGGGGAGGTCGACGGTAGCGATGGAAGAAGTAAAAACAGGCGTCGATGAACTCGTTGAACTCGTGCGATCAGTTGGTCGCATAAGCATTCCTGATGCAGCAAAGAAGCTAAAAGTTTCTGAAAAAACAATACAGAATTGGGTGGATTTTCTCGTCGAAGAACGCTTGCTTGGCATCGAATACAAATTCACAACTCCTTATATTTACCTCAACACGACAGCTGCAGCAAAAATTGTAGCTCGTCAACAGTCTATTGCAGACATCAAGAAGCTATTTGTTGAGCGTGCACAAGAGAAAGGCATGCCGGTTGAGAAAATTGGACCCTTATGGAAAAATCACTTACTTCAGGGAATTGATGCAAAGGCACGATTTTTTCAGATGGAGTGTGCAAAGCGTAAACTGCAAGATGCTGATACATTATTTTCGCGGTATAAAGAGAAGGTGCTAGCAGAACATGAGCTTAGATGAATTAATCGAGCAAGATATGTTGCTTTTCCTTGATGCCGAAGAGAAATCTCGCGAAACGCCGCTGCCACCTCGCCTAGAAGATGCTGCTCTGATGCAACTCAATCGTGATTGGCCAAAAGATATTGCGGCACTTTTGAAGCGAAATAACCTTGATGATGCAAAGCAAATCTTTCGCCAATTAACAGTTCGCTACAAATCAACTCCTGCAGATCACTCGCAAGAACGCTTGAATCTCTACATGATTATGCAGGAATGCTGGATATTGCTCATGAATTACCTGCAGGATCATCATCGCACAAGTGCGCTGCTGCTGCACATGGAGAATAATCCTGAAGATGTATTTAATGTTGCGATAAGGCCAATAGATTTGCAGCATGCGCAAGCACCACCTCGTGAGAAGCTGCCTGAATACCAACCAATAACCAAAGATAATATACACCAAAATAGAGAGAGCGAACTTGCAAAGCAGCAAGGAATTGAATTGCCTCCCCCGCCGCAGGACTCTGCGTTGAGAGCAGCACATGCTGCAACAGTGGGTTCTGGTGCTCCTCTCCCAGCAACGAAGGATCAGCAGCAGGCATTCGTTGAACGGGCGCGAAGGACATTCGCACAAGCTCTGCAATTGGCAAAAGATTCGCCGTTGCAAGCACGAGCGATGCTTGATGAAGTTGAAGAGGAGATGAAAAAGATTAGCCTTCCTGAGCGTATAGTGAAAACCACGAACGAGAAGCTGCTTGTGCTGCGCCACGCGTTAGATTCATACGAGAAAAAACAAGACTTCTCAAAATTATTCACTGCTTCGCTCAAACGTATTGAAGCCCTCGCACCCACTGCTGCGCTGCTTGCGAGAGAGCAATTGCACAATCTTCGTGAGCAAGTGAATGCATTTGAGAAGGAACATCATGTTTACCACGGTCACTTTTCACTCCAGCTTGACGATGTGCAACGGAAATACAACTTGTTTGACGAAGACGAAATTGTCGATGCGATTAAACCGATGCTCCTTCAGATTAAGCAAGCGATGTTGCAAAAGAACGTAGATGGTTTTCTTGCCGCGCTCGATGGCTTATCTCATTTCACCGATACGTTGCCGCAAAGTACTGAACGAGAGCTCTTAACTGGAGCGATTGAAGTGCTACGGCAAAAAACGCAACACACCAAAGCGACCACCTAAGTATGGACTCCTCTACCCCTGCACCCAATGAGCAAGCAACACTCCTCGACCAATATCAATTAACGGTGAACAGTATTGTTGTAGACATACACATTCAACGCGAGCCTGAAGCTCCCGTACCAAACTACAACATTTCCATAGCAAATATTAGCGAAACAACAAAATTAATTCTTGAGAAGATTCGTCAAGAGTTCATCAGTAAACTCGATACTCGTGCGCTTGAGGAGGCAGAAAATGCGAGTGGTGGGGCTGGCGATGCACTTCGCAAGCAATTTGAGACTGAGATTCGTTCGCTCATTAAACGGTATTTCCCAGCAATTCAGCAAGAAAGCGAAGATATGCTCGTTAACTATTTGGTTGAAGAGAATCTCGGTCTTGGAAAGATTGAAATCTTACTCAAAGATGCAAACCTTGAAGAAATTGTAATCAATGGTCACCACGAGCCTGTATGGGTCTACCACAAAAAACATGCCTGGCTCAAAACGAATGTCCAAGTATTGACTGAGGCGAGAATCAGACATTACTCCATGACTATCGGTCGTGAAGTTGGTAAAGAAATAACAAATCTCTCGCCGCTCATGGACGCGCACCTCACGACCGGAGACCGTGTGAATGCGACGCTGTACCCGATCTCTAGTCGTGGAAATACGATCACCATCCGTAAGTTCGCAGAAGATCCTTGGACTATTACGAAGTTCATCAAGGCAGGCACCATCAGCCTTTCAGCAGCAGCGCTCATTTGGATTGCGATGCAAAACGAAATGAGCATCCTGATTGCGGGTGGTACTGGTTCAGGAAAAACAAGCATGCTCAACGTCATTTCGAATTTCTTCCCACCAAATCAACGCATTATTTCAATTGAAGATACGCGCGAGTTGCAACTGCCAAACACTCTCCATTGGGTTCCAATGGAAACCCGCATGGCGAACCCCGAAGGAAAAGGAGAAGTCAGTATGTTGGATCTGCTTGTCAACAGCTTGCGTATGCGTCCTGACCGAATCGTAGTTGGAGAAATTCGTCGTCAAAAAGAAGCTCAAGTACTCTTGGAAGCAATTCACACTGGACACTCAGTGTACGGTACGATTCACGCAAATGATGCGAGTGAAGTAATCACTCGATTGTCAAACCCACCAATTAACATTCCAAAACCAATGATTTCGAGTCTCGCGATGGTGGTTGTACAGAACCGAAACCGTCGTACCGGAAAACGTCGAACACTCCAAGTTGCTGAGATACTGTCCACAGGCGACGCGAAAGTCTTGCTGCAGCTTGATGTCTACAATGATAGGCTCGTAAAAACAGGAGAAAGCGAAGCTTTGCTTGAGAAATTGCGCCTCTATACGGGAATGACGAACGAGCAGATATCAGCTGAACTTGAAGAGAAAATGAAAATCCTCAAGTGGTTAATCCTTCACAATGTGGAGAACGTGAATGAAATTGGCGCGTTCTTCTCTCGATACTACCTAGGACTTATCAAAGTGGATGAGCTCCGATGAGGAACTTGTATGGATCTCGTTAAGTCAATTGTGCGCAACCACCCTGAGATGAAGGCTCAGTTGCGCAAAGCGCGTATGAATACGACGCCTGAAGCGTTCGTCACGCGATGCTTGCGTATGGCGCTGATGATTGGCTTGATGCTGGGAGTATTAGTCTTTTTCTACACGGACAAACAGGGATTGCCGCTGTATTGGCCGTTTGTTGCACTCGCAGTTTCCACATGGTTTAGCTATTGGTATTTTATGCAGTCGCCAATTCTTGAGCAAGCAAAAGTGGCAGCAGATATCGATCGTGAAGTACTGTTCGCGGGTCGTTTTCTTTTGGTGAAGCTGAACTCAGGAAAGCCTCTTGTGAATGCGCTTGTGGAAGCATCTCAATCGTACGGCGTTTCCAATAAATATTTTCTTGAAATTGTGCGCGACATTGAACTTGGAACGCCACTCGAGGAAGCTATAGAGCACGCGATGCACAATAGCCCAAGTAAACACTGGAGAAGCATCTTGTTTCAAATTCAGAACGCTCTTCGTCTCGGTATCGATGTACGAACAAGCCTCGAAGCGGTTTTAGAAGAAATTAGCCATGACTATCTGTTACAAATTCAGCGGTATGGGAAAAAACTGTCTTCAATTACTTTGTTCTATCTTCTCCTTGCGGTTGTGTTCCCGAGTCTTGGTATGACGATTCTCGTTGTACTCCTTTCGTTTGCAGGATTGCAGCTTTCGTGGGGAATGCTCAGCGTCATCTTGATACTTGTTCTCTTTGTGCAAGTAGTCTTTATGCGAGTGTTTATGAGCATCCGTCCAAAGGTGAACCTATGAACCTCAAAGAAACATTCGAGAGTTTTGGTCGAGCGTTCGTATTCAAGCAATGGCGTGAACCTTTGCACCAGTACATGCTCAAAGCTGGTTTCCAAGAAACTCCTTATGCGCTCTTTGGATGGCGCTTCA
>JACCDG011339082.1_pt1 | contig 10514 bp, 9 predicted proteins | sample 7442471 | NCBI WGS metagenome assembly JACCDG01 (sample SAMN15323444, study PRJNA562643) | freshwater metagenome | isolation source: river surface water | place: USA:Blue River Watershed | collected 2017-08-17 | reverse complement strand
AGGAAAATTTTTATGGCTCCGCAATAATGCCTCTACTATGGTCAGCCAATTTATTGATACTACTATTTTTATGTTTTTGGCTTTTTATATGATGACACCAAAGTTTGATGCTGGCTTTATCTGGAGTTTAATTTGGCCTTACTATATTTTTAAAATAATATTAGCAGCCGTAGATACACCTTTTTGCTACTTGGGCGTCAAATGGCTTAAAGAAAAAGAAAATAAATAACATGCAAAACACACTAAAAACTTACCAGGAGGATATTGTTTGGCTAGAAGGTTTAAATAATATCAAAAGAAAAAACTACATGCTCGGGCCTAAAAGCCGGAAAATTTTTATCAGTCGTTTACAAAAATTTTTGGATTTGTTGGGCAACCCTGAAAAAAAACTAAAATTTATCCATGTGACTGGCACCGCTGGCAAAGGCTCGACAGTAAATTTGCTCCAAAACCTCATGATCGATAGTGGTCTTAAGGTTGGATCATACACTTCTCCATTTGCGACCACTACACTGGAAAAATTTCGCATCAATTACCAACTCATCTCTCCAGAATTTTTTCACGAAATTTTGCAAAAACAAATTAAACCTGCTTTGGATAAATATATTTTATTATACAATGACCAGCCATCTTATTTTGAGCTATGTACGACCATCGCTCTTTTAAATTGCGCGCAAAATAAATGCGACTGGATGATCATGGAAGCTGGTCTTGGCGGTATGCATGATGCTACCAATGTCATCCCAGCGCCAGCAGTGTCAGCGATTACCAATATTGGTTTGGATCACACCGAAATTTTGGGACCGACCAAAAAAGATATCGCCACTGATAAAGCCGGTATTATCAAAAAAGGTTCTTACTTTTTGACAAGCGAAAAAAATAAAAATTTAGTAAAAATTTTCACGGACACTTGTCACAAAAAACAAGCTCACTTTGTGCCTTTAAAAAATTTGAGTGAAAATTATAGTGGCGGAAAATATTTTTCCACTCCACAACAAAATCAAAATTTAAATTTGGTTTTAAATATTTTGGAAATTTTGCAAATCAAGGCAAAAAATACACAAAAAGTTATCAATGACTTTAGACTCATCTGCCGACAAGAAATAATTCAAAATAAACCTGACATTATTTTAGACGGCGCCCACAATGTCGACAAACTAAATAATCTGATTGAATTTGTCAAAACACAAAAATACCAAAAATTACATTTGATCTTTGGCGCCGCCGAGGACAAACACTATTTACCGGCTCTCAAAAAATTAGTACCTAACATTCACTACGCTTATTTGACTCGCTTTAATAACCCTCTAAGAAAAAGTGCTAATCTCAAAACTCTCTTTTCCCAAGTCAAAAAAATAAAAAATATCCCAACGGCTATTTTCCATGATTCTCAAATGGCTTTAGCAGCTGCTCAAAAAAAGGCTGGCAAACAAGACCTAATAGTAATTTGCGGATCCTTTTTCTTGAGTGGTCAACTCAGACAAAATTGGGTCAGCGAAGAACAAATCCTCGAAAACTTATCAACAAACAAACAATAAGCCTTGCCAAAACATTGTTTTTATTGTATGGTATGTTACTAGTAAATACTTTTTGCAACTAGCAAAATGCTAAAAAATCAATTAATTTAAACTTATTGGCTAAGCTTAGGCTTAAAAATTCAAAATTTTATGCAAGACTTAATCATCGTCGAATCCCCTACCAAGGCCAAAACTATCAAAGGTTTTTTGGGCAAAGACTATAAAGTTGAGTCCAGTTTTGGTCATGTCAGAGATTTACCTAGTAGTAAGCTCGGTGTTGATGTGGAAAATAATTTTGAACCTACTTATGTAGTGCCGACCAAAGCAAAAAAACGCGTCAAAGAACTCCAAGACTTAGCTAAAAAATCTAACCTGGTATATTTTGCAACTGATGAGGACCGTGAAGGTGAGGCTATCAGCTGGCATTTATTACATTTGCTTAAAACTCCCAAAGACAAGGCCAAAAGAATTGCTTTTCATGAGATTACTAAAAAAGCAATCTTAAATGCCATTGAGCATCCTCGTGAGCTAGATCTAAATTTAGTTGACGCTCAACAAGCTCGTCGTATTTTAGATCGTTTGGTTGGCTACAAACTATCTCCACTTTTGTGGAAAAAAGTTGCCAAAGGTTTGTCGGCTGGTCGCGTCCAATCAGTTGCTTTGCGTTTGATAGTAGAGCGTGAAGCTGAACGCGATAATTTTGTCACTCAAGAATACTGGACCGTTGAGGGCATAGCACACAAAGATGCAAATGACTTCAAAATAAATTTGTGGAAAAAAAATAATCAAACTTTGCAAAAATTTGATCTCAAAGAAGATGAAGCCAAAAAAGCTGTCAAAAAAATCTCAGACAGCGAACTCAAGGTGACAAATATCGAAGCTAAAGAAAATATCAAAACACCACCAGCTCCTTTTACTACCTCTACTTTGCAACAAGAAGCTAACCGTCGCTTTGGCTACTCAGCCAAACAAACTATGATGTTGGCTCAACAACTATATGAAGGTATTGATATTGGAGAACAAGGCAGCACTGGTTTGATCACCTACATGCGTACTGACTCCAAAAATTTATCTGAAGATTTTGTCACTAGCGCTATTGAATATATCAAAGAAACTTTGGGTGAAAAATACGCCGAAAATGGTGGCCGTGTTTTTAAGAAAAAAAATAAACTTGCCCAAGAAGCTCACGAAGCCATCCGTCCAACTGAAGCTACAAACGCTCCCGAAAAAATCAAAGAATTTTTGGATAGCAAACAATTCAAACTTTACCAACTGATTTGGCAAAGAGCCTTAGCCTCACAAATGACGGACGCTAAAGCCGAAAATACCAGTGTAGAAATACAAGCACTAGATACTGAATGGACACTGCGTGCCACTGGCTCAGTCACTACTTTTGCTGGCTGGCAAGTGATTTATCAAAATAATACCGAAGATGAAGAATTACCCGCTCTTGAAATCAATGACATTATCAAGCTAGAAACTTTGGACTCTGTCCAACATTTTACCACGCCACCAGCTAGATATTCTGAAGCTGGCTTGGTCAAAGATATGGAAAAATTAGGTATTGGTCGTCCTTCTACTTATGCACCAACTATTGCTACTTTGATTTTACGCAAATATGTAGACAAAATAGAAAAGCGTCTAGCGCCCACTGAAATTGCTAAAGTGGTAAATAAATTACTAGTAGACAATTTTGCTGATATCGTAGACTACAATTTCACTGCTGAAATGGAAAATGATTTGGACAAAATTGCTGACGGCAAAAAAGACTGGCAACCAATTATCAAAGCTTTTTATGAACCATTTATGAAAAATCTACAAGAAAAAGATAAAGAGATAGACAAAAAAGAATTGACCGAAACTGCTACTGATGAAAAATGTGATAAGTGTGGTAGCGCTATGGTCATCAAACTAGGTCGCTTTGGAAAGTTCTTGGCCTGCTCCAACTATCCTGAATGTAAAAACACCAAACCACTTGGTGACGATGGCAAACCAGAAGAGCCAGAGACGGTGGAAGAAAAATGTGAAAAATGTGATAGTGCGATGATCTTAAAACACGGACGCTTTGGAAAGTTCTTGGCCTGCTCCAACTATCCTGAATGTAAAAACACCAAAGCCATCCAAAAAGAACTAGGCGTCATTTGCCCAAAATGTAATGTCGGACAAATGGTAGAGAAAAAAAGTAAACGCGGCAAAGCATTTTTCAGTTGCGATCAATATCCTACATGCGAACATGCTGTTTGGACCAAACCGACTGGAGAGCTCTGTCCAGAATGTAAACAGCTTCTACTATTTGCTGCCAAAGATAAAATAAAATGTGAGTCTTGCGAATTTACTAAAGACGCTGAAGAGTAATCCATAAACCTAAAACACCTGCCAAATCGGCAGGTGTTTTTTTATAAAAATAAAACCGTGAGCCTCCCGAAAGAAGTTCACGGCTTTTGCGTCTTATGACGCGATGTCTCAAACGTTGATGAAGAGGTATTCACGCTTGACGTGATCATTCGGGATACCATCCCCAAACTGAACAATCACCGTGTCGCAGACAGAATGAGGCTCCAGTAAAGTCACCATTTTGCCACTATGAGGGCCTGCCTTGAGAAAGGCAGGCTTATGGCGCAAGGCTTCGATCTCGGGCCAAGACATATCGGCCAAGCAGATCTCATTCACATCATGTGACATAGCGAGCTCCCGTTAGTTGACAAACATTCACTCTTTTCTTCATCAGCAGACTCTTGAATTTTCTTTTTCAAGAATCTCAAAATTTCCTGAAGACGCAAATGCATCTGATCGAACTCTCTATTTAATTCAGCCAGCTCAGACATCATCACTCTCCCATCTAGTTGAAACATTGTGAAAAGGTGCGAACAAGCTAATATACTAACACAAAAGCTATAAAAAATCAAGCCTGTTGGCCAAACTTGCTATTTTCTATACAAAATACTACTATAAATAAGCACAAACAAAATGATTACTTTTGATGATTTAAAGAAAATATTAGTCAACCAATATCCTGATGAAGACATCAATGTCGTGATCAAGGCTTTTCATTTTGCATCAGTTGCTCACAGTGGTCAAAAAAGACGCACTGGCGAAGACTACATTTATCACGCCTTAGCCACAGCCTACAATCTAGCACAAATGAAAATGGACATACCATCTATTGCGGCTGGACTTTTGCATGATGTACCTGAAGATACTGATTTTAGTTTAGAAGACGTCAAAAATAATTTTGGTAAAGAAATAGCCGAGCTAGTAGCTGGTGTCACTAAACTTGGCACTCTCAAATATCGAGGCTTAGAAAGATATGCGGAAAATTTACGCAAAATGTTTTTGGCGATGGCCAAAGATTTACGCATCATCATCATCAAGCTAGCTGACCGTTTGCACAACATGCAAACTCTCGAAGGTGTCCGTGAAGAAAAACGCTTACGCATCGCTCAAGAGACTTTAGAAATTTATGCACCAATCGCCAATCGCTTAGGCATGTTTGAAGTCAAAACTCGCTTGGAAGATTTGGCTTTCCCCTATGTCTATCCGACTGAATACGCTTGGGTAAAAAATATCATTCAAGATAGATTAAAATCTGAAACCAAATACATTGAAAAAATAAAAAAACTGGCGCAAAAAGATTTGAGTAAAAATAATATTAACTTTTTGCAAATCAAAGGACGCGTCAAAAGTCTTTATAGTATTTACCAAAAATTATTACGCCGAGGCAAAGACTTAAATAAAATTTATGATCTGATTGCCTTGCGCATTGTCGTGCCTGATGTCACTGAATGCTACAGTGTTTTGGGTGTCATCCACAAACGCTGGACACCGCTAAAAGGCAGAGTCAAAGACTATATCGCTCAACCAAAACCAAATGGCTACAGATCACTACACACCTCTGTCTTTACTGAATTTGGTAAAATAGCTGAGATCCAAATCAGAAGTCAAGACATGGATGAAGAGGCTGAGTTTGGTGTCGCCGCTCATAGTCGATATAAAGAAAGTAAAAATTTAAGCAATAAAAAAAATGCCCCTACTTGGATTAAGCATTTATTGGAAATCCAAAAAAATATTACTGACAATGTAGAATTTGTAAAGCATATCAAAAATGATTTATTTTTAAATCGTATCTTTGTCTTCACCCCCAAAGGCGATGTGATTGAATTACCAGAAAATGCTACACCCTTAGATTTTGCCTTTCATATTCACACCGATATCGGCAACAAATGCGTCGGTGCAAAAATCAATGACCAAATGGTAGCGCTTAATCACCCGCTCAAATCTGGTGATGTGGTAGAAATTATGACTGATAAAAATAGAAAGATGCCAAATCCAGATTGGCTTAATATCGTCATCACTCAAGCTGCTAAAGAAAAAATAAGAAATCAACTAAGAAAATAACCCTGAGTCCCTGAGCGTAGTCGAAGGGTCTAAGGGTTATTTTTTATTTATTCTTCTAATTTATCTAACAAATTTTTCAGCTCTTCATGAGAGAAAAAATTTATTTTGATTGCTCCTTTGTCACCTCTTTTTTCTATCTTGACTTTGGAGCCTAAATTTTTACTCAAACGATCTTCCCAAGAAGTGATGATAGGATCCTTGACTTCTCTTTCTTTTAATAGCTCAGTAGATTTTTTGGATAAATCTTCAAGCTCTCTAACACTAAGATCGTTTTTTAAGATTTTTTTAAAAACTTTTATTTGTTCTAACTTATCATCATAGCCCAAAATAACTTTGGCATGTGAAAAACTAATTTTATTTTCCATCAACGCTTCTTTGATGACTATCGGTAATTTTAATAAACGCAAATAATTTGAAACTACTGATGCACTTTTACCAACTTGCTTAGAAATTTCTTCTCTAGTCAAGCCAAATTCTTCTAGCAGTCTTTGATAACTTTCCGCTTCTTCTAGAGGATTGAGATTATGGCGCTGAACATTTTCAATGATAGATAACTCTAGTTTATCTTTATCGCTAGCTGATCTTACTATCACTGGCACAGTACTTAAGCCCAAAATTTTAGCAGCTCTCAGTCTGCGTTCACCAGCAATCAACTGATAACCATCATATTCTTTGGTTACCGTCAAAGGCTGAATGATACCGTGTTGTTTGATGCTTTCAGTCAGCTCTTCTAATTTTTCTCGGTCAAAATCACTGCGTGGTTGCCAAGGATTTATTTTGATCAAGTCTGGTTTCAGATGTTGAATCACATCTTGCTCATTGACTTGAGCAGATGGAGAAAATTGTTGTTTACTTTTGTCGGGTATCAATGAACCCAAACCTTTGCCTAAAGACATAATATTTTTATTTTTGCTAATTACTTAAAATTTCTTGTGCCAAACGACGATAAGCTTTAGCGCCAGCTGAAGTGTTATCATAATCTTTGATAGGCTTACCATAGGAAGGCGCTTCAGCCAATTTGACATTGCGAGGTATCACTGAACGAAAAATACGATTGGGAAAATGTTTATACAATTCAGCAAAAACTGCTTGCGATAATTTATTACGACTATCATGCATCGTCATGACTGCCCCCAAAATTTTTAGCTCTGGTTGCAGATGCTCTTTGATCAAATTGATAGTGTTCAAAAGTTGACCCAAGCCTTCTAAGGCGTAATACTCACATTGTACCGGAATCAAAACTTCATTTGCAGCCACCAGACCATTGATGGTCAAAAGACCTAAAGAAGGTGGATTGTCTATCAAAATAAAGTCATACAAATCTATCACTTCTTTGAGATTTTCTCGTAAAATAAACTCTCTATTTGCCTGTGAAACCAAGTCAACAGCCGCCCCCGCTAAATCTGGAGTAGATGGTAAAATATGTAAATTTTTATTGTGAGACTTCAAAACTTGGCTAATTTTAGTTTCTGGCTGTACCAAAACTTCATATAAACCTCTATCAATTTTTTGTAAATCCAAGCCCAAACCAGAAGAAGCATTGCCTTGAGGATCAATGTCTATCACCAAAACACGCTGACCCTCATCTGCTAAATAAGACGCCAAATTAATAGCGGTCGTAGTTTTACCGACGCCGCCTTTTTGATTCACAACTGAAATTACTCTTGCCATATTAAAGTCAAAAACTACTCTTATTATACCAAAATACCATTGAAAACTCAATCAAAATAATCTAGGGCTTTCGATAAGTCGCCAAACCAACCAGCCAACCAACAAAATATCCAAACACCATGCCAGCTAGCAATAACCATTTATCCCAAATTTGTAAATAAAAGTAGCAATAAATAGCAACCACAGCTAACCCCAAAGACAAGCCCTTGAGGCGCCAAGACAAAGTCCACATTGCACGACTGCTGTTGTTTGACTGATTGATAGTTGGTGTTTTATTCATGTAATTGTTTTTGCCAATCTTGAATGCTTTCCAAAAATTGAGGCATTTTTTCGCTCGCTAAATTTTTCTCCGCTGGCATCTCTAAAGTTAAAGGATTTATTTTCACTCCATTTTGAACAATCTCAAAATGTAGATGTGGTCCAGTGGAAAAACCAGTAGAGCCAACCGCACCTATCACCTCACCTTGTTTTACCCTTTGTCCGACTTTGACATACATTTTAGATTGATGAGCATAGTTACTAGAATAAGTGCTATTATGCCTAATAGAAGTCAAATTTCCATAGCCAGCGCTACTCCAACCAGCATAAGTGACAACACCGTCACCGATCGCCCTAATAGCTGTACCCATTGCGGCAGCATAATCAATCGCACGATGACCCGTAGAAACATTGAAAGCTTCAACATATCTTCTGCCCGTAGTAAAACCAGAACTAATATAGCGAAAATCAACCGGATTTTTCAAAAACATTTTTTGCAAGGACTCACCAGTCAAATTATAATAACCGTCAATCTCATTACCATCAGCATCCAAGCCCTCAGAAAAATAATAGCCATCCAAATCATTGCCGTCATTATTAAAAACAGCAGCTAATATTTTTCCTGGCATCACATAGACACCGTCTCGATATCTTTCTTCATAAATAAACTTATAAGTATCACCAGATCTAATGCCCATACCAAAGTCAACTGTCCAAGCAAAAACATCTGCCAACTCAATAATCGCTCGCTCGTCAATATTTTGATCAAGCGCTGACTGATAAAAAGAAGAGTCAATGCTACCTGAAACCGTTCTGATTCTTACTTCGTAATCAATGGTTTTTAATTCAGCTGACCAAACTTCATTGACTTTATTTAAAATCAGTTCCGTTTCAGAATTTGTCTGATAAACCATTTTGTGAAAATCTTGACTTTGTTTATCAAAATAAAAAGCTATATTTTTACCAGCTTTAATTTTAGCCAAATCATAAACATCACGACTTGCAAAAAGTAAAGCCTGAGTAGAACTAGCAACTTGCGCGTTTTCTGCTATATCCGAAAAAGTCATGCCAGACTCAATCTTAATAAGCACTTCTTTGTCAGGTGATTCTTGGATTATAGCTTGATCTTGGTCGTTTTCTTTATCATTGGCAAAAATCAACATCTTCCCAGCAAAAAAACTAAAAACTGCTAAAAGCAACAATAAAACTAAAAACTTTGGATTCTTCATAGTATGTATATTCTAAAGAAAAAAACTCATTTAGACAAGACAAACAAAAAAACAAGCTGAAAATCAGCCTGTTTTTAAAATACAGCTTATTGTTTGATTTTGATAGCCACTGGACAATGATCAGAACCCAAAACTTCGGGTAAAATATCTGCTTTTTCAATATTTTTTAAAATATTTTCAGACACGCAAAAATAATCAATCCGCCAACCAACATTTCTAACTCTTGCTCCTGCTCGATATGACCACCAAGAATATTTAGCTTCTTTGGGGTGTAATTCTCTAAAAGTATCTTTGAAACCCTGACTCAAAAACTTAGTCATCCACCCTCTTTCTTCTTTGGTGAAGCCAGAATTGCCGATATTTTCTTTAGGGCGAGCTAGATCTATTTCTTCATGTGCGACATTAAAGTCTCCGGTGACAATCACTGGTTTTTTGGCTTCTAATTTTTTTAAATACGCTAATAATTTATCGTTAAATTTTATTTTAAAATCTAAACGAGTCAAAGCATCATTAGAGTTTGGAAAATAAACATTAGCTAAATAATATTTACCAATATCCAAAATCAAAATTCTACCTTCATCATCCCAAGGCAAATCAGCTAGTCTCTCTACTTTCAATCCATCTTTCACCAGACACGCTGTACCACTGTAGCCAGGTCTGACAGCTGGATGCCAAAATTCTTGGTAGCCTGCAAAATCAAAAACCTCTTTAGCACGCGCTGTTTCAGAAATCTTTATTTCTTGCACACCCAAAATATCTGGTTGATATTTTTGTAAAAAATCAACAAAACCTTTTTTGACTACTGCTCTGATGCCGTTGACATTCCAAGATATTATTTTTAAACTTTGCATATATTTAAGCTAAATTTTTTCAAATTCAAAAACTATTAAACCATATTGATTAATATCCTCTTGTTTAAATATTCTACTTGCTAATTGCTTAGCTTGACTCAAACTTGTATTCGGGACTATTTGATTAAGATCTTCATTAGACAAAAGTTCTTCTATGTTCGAATATTCTCTGATACTAGTAACCCTTACGGCAACTTTTTCTCCAGAACCAGAGCTAAATGATATTGTGTCATCAATATCAATTTTACCAAAAGAACTAAATCCTACTCTAGCTTCTAAAGTTTTTAAACCATCTTGAATCATTCTAAATAATTGATCTTTAACATAAATAATTCTTTCTTGTTTTGGAATTTCAAATCTTCTTTCTGACATATATAGCTTAATTAAATTTTATAATTTTAAAATCTAAATTATTTTTTTCTATTTCAAAAATAGCACCATTAGCGATTTGCTTTAATTCACCTAATTTTAATACATCGCGCCAGATGCATCTAATGGGTCCACCGTGACTAATGATTGCTACTACCTTATAATCTTTTTTAGTTATTTCAGAAAAACATTCAATGACTCTATTTTTAAAATTTGAATATCTT
>JACCDG011916742.1_pt1 | contig 10516 bp, 11 predicted proteins | sample 7442471 | NCBI WGS metagenome assembly JACCDG01 (sample SAMN15323444, study PRJNA562643) | freshwater metagenome | isolation source: river surface water | place: USA:Blue River Watershed | collected 2017-08-17 | reverse complement strand
GTTGCAGAATCTGTTGCATTTCGTGATGTAATAGGAATCATTCAGCACGAGTATGAGCTCGCGGGATACACCCCACTCATCACTTCACTCGTTGAGCGCCCGATCATTCTTGCCGCCAAAAGTGGGGGTGAGATATCGACGCAAATATACGGACTGCGGCTCTTGAACCCATCAGCCGAAGGAGACGATTCGAAAGATCTTGCACTTCGCTTTGACCACACTGTGCCACTCGCACGTTTTGTAGCATCGCATGTGCATGAACTTCAGTTTCCATTTCGTCGCTATGCCATCGGTTCTTCGTTCCGTGGTGAACGTCCAAAAGACGGGCGATATCGTGAATTCACGCAAGCCGATATTGACATCATCGGCCATGAAACACTTGATCTGCTCCATGAAGCTGAAATGGTGGCTGTAATCGTACGCGTCTTCAATCGTCTCAAGATTGGAAACTTTACGATTCGCATCGGTCATCGCAAAGTGCTCCAAGGCCTTCTTGAAGCAGCAGGACTGCATACTGAAGCTGCCCAAACAGCAGCACTAGGCGAAATCGACCGACTTGAAAAAATCGGTACCAATGCGGTGCGAGCCAATCTTACTAATCTTGGTATCTCGCCAGATGCAGCTGAGCAGCTCCTTGAGACGCTCATGCACAGTGATCTGTCGAAAATTTCCAGCACCTTGGCTCGTGAAGGCACGCTGCTGGCAGAAGGTCTCGCAGAGCTACAACAAGTACTTGAAGGTGTCACTTCATACGGAATCGACCCTAGTCGGTACCGTGTGGACCTAACCATCGCTCGCGGACTGGCCTATTACACCGGGACAGTATATGAAACGAGACTCGATGATCATCCTGCACTCGGAAGCATTGCTTCGGGTGGAAGATACGAGAATCTTGCCTCGGTGTTTACCGACAAAAAGCTTCCTGGAGTCGGCATTTCAATTGGCGTCACCCGCCTCTTGAAGCGACTGATTCAAGCAGGGCTTTACCCGGCCGAACGAAAAACTGTGGCTCGAGTTCTCGTAACGCGCTCTGACGATAGTCTTGAAGCCAGACGCGCCGCACTCAAGGTAAGTGCCCTGTTGCGCGACAACCATATTGCAACAGAGACATATCTTGAACCAGCTAAGCTCGGTAAACAGATTAAGTCTGCGGATGTGCGTGGATTTCAAACGATTCTTGTCGTTCACGGAACCACCGAAATGGACAACCAACTCACGTTGCGCACGATGAGCTCTGGTGACGAGCACGTGATCGCACTTGAAGATCTCATCTCAAAAGTTGCAGCAACTCAGGGTTAATGCACCAAGTCACTGATACCATATCAGTGACTTTTTTTAATAACAAAATATGAAAATGTCAATTTGCAATATACAGAATCATCTTGTAGAGTTGGGAATTAGAAACACAACCAATGGAGACAATCATGCAAAAATTCGTAATCACTGCAGCAGGCGGCAACGCTACTGCAATTGGCGTTATCGAAAATGGCCAAACGCGCTCATGGTACGAAACTGAAGGCACCAAGCTCATGGAAGAGTTTCGTGACCTGAACGTTGAACAGGTTGGTTTTGTCGTTCTTTCACAAAACCATTTTGAAATGAGTGGTGGGGAACTTTGCGGCAACGGTACGCGGGCAGCTGGACTCTTGTTTTCCATGCTGCACGGCAGTCCCCGCACTTATGAGTTCACCACATCTGGCCATGATGGGGCAGTTCGAACTGAGATCGAGGTCGGTGCAGACGGCTGGCCTTTTGTGACGGGAGTGTTCCCAAACCTCAAAGGTGAAGCCAAGTCGATCACGCTCAAGAACGGACAACCGGCTTCACTGGTTGATCTCGGTGGCATTGTGCACGTAATTGTCTACGCACCACTGCCGGACGATTACAAAGCGGCTCACAAAGAGCTAACCGCTGAACTTGATCTAACGAAACGTGACGCTGTAGGCATCGATTGGGTTACCGTCGACGGCAGTGATGTGGTCGAGATGCACCCGGTTGTTTGGGTTCGCAGTATCGATACATATTTCTATGAAACGTCATGTGGTTCGGGGAGCATATCCACGGCACTTGCCACGGGTATCAACAACGTACTACAGCCATCTGGAGAAATGATTACTGTGGCGAACCGCGATGGTGCAATGACCATTGCCAGCAAACTGGAGGTGGTCCATGGGACCTAATGTCAACTATGAGCATATTACCGACCCGGAACACCCCCACAAGGATGGATTCGCGTCGGTGTACGCTGCAGCATTTGGCGAAGCGCCATATTTCGAAGTGTACACACGTGATGAGGTTGTCGAGAACGTTTGGCTACCGCACATTCCGCACTGCGTGGTGACTGCTTCAGTGTCTGGTGAGGTTGTCGGACTTGGATGCGCACATCCTGTCTTACTGCCAATATCAAGCATTGGTGCATTCCTGCAGCAAGAAATTGCATCTGGTGTGCACGTTCCGTTTCCACTTCCATCAACGCTCTATATGTCTGAACTTGCGGTACTGAGTACGCATCGAGGACATGGTATTGGACGAGCACTGATTGAGGCACGCCTCGAGTGGGCTCGTCGGAATGGGTTTTCACACTACTGTATGCGAACTGCAGCTATCGGCTCGAATTCTCGTCATCTGTATGAGTCACTTGGAGCACAGCTGGCACCAAGCGTGCAGAATGTCGAAAGCGAAAGTGTTGAATCAAAGAGCAAAGAACGGATTTATCTTTACGGCAAACTATAGCCCGTGAGATGCGTTCAAAAGAGCCACCACGGTGGCTCTTTTTATATTGAATATAATTACTGACGGTACGCCACCTGTGCGAACATTGCGTCCGGTTTTTCGTAAAATTTTGCCCACTCTCTATCTCCATAGGAAAAGTGCCACCACTCACCGTTAAAAGGAGCAAACCCTACACTTGTCATAAGTTTGTTGAGCAACAGACGATTCTCGCGTTGTGTCTCTGTAATTTGATCACTGTAGGTGTAACACTTTTCGGGTATCGTATAGTCAGCGATGGCTGTACCCATATCAAGCGAAACTCCTTCTTCATCAATGATAGTCACATCGACAGCACCTCCAGTCGGATGACCTGACACGGGGGGATATGCCACCTGTAGATGCGTCAGCTCCTGAAGTTCTTCCACAGATGACTGCGGGTACAGACGACTATTCTCAGCAAAACGCTTGTCGTAGTATGCGTTTTGTATATCGATGTGTCGGTACGCGTACTGAACACGCAAACGCAACTGTGGGTGCTGGACATTAAGTTGCGTCTGAACTTGGCGAAGAAGACCGGCCAATTCGCGACGAACCAGCATAGCTTCACCAGTATACGGAAGCATATCTAACTTTGCGTACAGACAATCAACTTCAGGAACTTCAGTGCGTAAATCTACCAGTGGCGAGCCATTATCAACAACACCCACACTCGCTAAATCGCGAATCGTTAATATTCGTTTAGGGTCTAAATCTAAGTTTGACATGTAGCCATTTTATATTAATCTTGTGTATAGAGAAAGCCAGCAACGAAACAGGTGAGCCATGTCAGCACACAACGCCGAAGGTTGCCATCATAGCAACATCAAGAATGTTGTTATCTTCGAGGAAGAAGATCTGCTGCCCGATATGGGCATGTACGAAGACACTGGGTACGTCATCAATGATCTTTACGGCTCAAGCTCAAGAGAGGTAGACAAAATACGAGCATACGCAGTGGGTATGGTTAGGGCATTTTTCAACGTTTCAAAAGAAGATGCCCTGACACACTTCGAAATCGTCATTGTGCCCTTTGTCGATATATACAACGACAACGGGAGAATACTCGCTCGTAGAATTTGAGTCAAAGGACTGTCCATAACATACGTTTCGGTGCAGTCTTTTTTAATAACCTCATAGCCTATATGGATTCAAAAAAAATCACCCATCTCACCGGAAAAGATCTAACACTCGAAGAGGTTGTATCAATTGCCCGTGACCCTTCACACGTATGTGCTGTCGACACTGCAGCACTGGCCGGCATACGTGCCTCCCGTGCGTGGGTAGAAAAAGCTGTCAGTGAGAAACGTATCATCTATGGCATCACTACTGGATTTGGAAGTTTTAAAAATAAGTTCATCTCACCAGAAGAAGTTAATAACTTACAAACGAATATCATCCGAAGTCACGCGTGTGGTGTAGGTGAAGAACTCCCAAAAGATGCAGTACGAGCTGCAATTCTTCTTCGTGCAAACTCGCTCATCCGAGGCTACTCGGGCGTACGTCTTGAACTCATAGAGAAGTTACTTGAGCTTCTCAACAAAGATATCTATCCATACGTTCCATCACAAGGGTCCGTCGGTAGTAGTGGTGACTTAGCTCCGCTCTGTCATATTATGTTGGTCCTGATAGGCGAGGGTGAATGTATATATCAAGGAAAGCGAGTTCCAACTAAGTCTATCCTTGAGGTATACCAATTTGAACCGATTACTCTTGAGGCCAAAGAAGGTCTAGCGCTTAGTAATGGAACCAACGTACAAACCGCAATTCTGGCACTTGCTACATTTGACAGTCAGCAGCTCAATAATGCCGCTGACCTCATTGCAGCACTTACCGTTGAAGTACTGATGGGGAGCAAGAAACCATTCCATAGAGATCTAAACGAGCTTCGCGGTCAACACGGACAAATTATTACTGCACACAAAATAGCTGCTATTTTGAAAGATAGCCCCATCATTGAATCGCATAAAGACTGCGATCGTGTGCAAGATGCTTATTCGCTGAGATGTATTCCACAAGTGCACGGTGCGAGTCGTGACACAATCACTCACGTGCGGTCTATCGTTGACCGTGAATTAAATGCAGTGACCGATAACCCGCTAATTTTCGTTCATGAAGACCAGGCTGTATCGGGAGGTAATTTCCACGGTGAACCAATTGCTCAGGCTGCAGATATGCTCAAGGTAGCAATTTCTGAGTTGGCAAACATTTCAGAACGCCGCACTGCCCGCATGATTGATCCAGCAACCAATGACGGCCTTCCTGCATACTTGATTGAAAGCAGCAAAGGAGGGCTCCATAGCGGCCTTATGATTCCACAGTACGTGGCGGCTGCGCTTGTGTCGGAAAATAAAGTACTCGCACACCCAGCATCAGTGGACTCGATTCCAACTTCAGCAAATCAAGAGGACCATGTAAGTATGGGCACCATTGCCGCCCGGCAAGCAGCAATGATTGTTGCTAATGCACAAAAAGTGCTCGCTATCGAATTGCTCAATAACACACAAGCCTACGAATTTAGGAAACCACTTCAACTTGCAAATCAAACGAACGCGCTCTATAAAAAGACGAGAGCAGTGGTACCTGCAATTGAAAACGATAGAGTTTTCTATCGTGACATAGAAATACTTACAAAGTTAGTCACAACAATTGCCTAAAGATGTGAAGTTTGACGACAAAGCGACAACTAAAAAATACCCGCGCATGCTTGTGCGGGTATTTGAGCGTCAAAGAACATAAGCGGGCTTGGAGATAAAGAAAACTTCTTCTCCTTCAAACATGATTTTTGTCTGTGCCGGACCAAAAATAACATGCCCGTCAAACGGCATGACTAGCGGAGCACCATCCCCACAAGCTAAAACTGTCCCACCGGTGACTGCATCAAAATCTTTAAATACACGCTCAAGTGTATAGGTAAGATTCGGCGCAATTATAGAACCGGCAATGTCATACACTGATACTGGTATCGCTTCAGGGGAAGCTTCAGCATGTAGAGGTCGAGCGATAACCCCTGCGTTTTGCAGGAATATCTCGGCACACAGCGAAGCTCTAGCAAATGACTCAGGTTTCATATGTTGACCTGCCTCAATTTCAAATACCCTTGCCGGTGATCTTGAATCACCGTAGAAGGCATAGGCGGGGAGGCCAATTTGCGCATGGTGGATATTCGTCAACATGACACCAATAGGCATACCCACATAGAGCGCTTTGGGTACATTATCACCCATAACGAACATAGGGGGACTGTCTTGTTTGGTCGAGTGTATATCAAGCGCGATTTCGAACTCCTGCCAAATTGCCAACAACTCAATGGCACGGCGCACTTCATATCTCTCGTCACCAGACCAAGCTGAAGAATCCTCTGGAAGCCGGTTCATATTAACATCAATAAACCGCTTCAAGTTTTCAAGTTCAGTGGTCTCAGCCGAAAAGAAAGCACTTGCAGCTTTGGGGTTATTAATTACAAAGAACAACTTCCCACAAACCAATTGAGACTGTACCTGCTGCTCCATGAGGTATCGATAGGCAGCAATTCCGCTTGGTTCATTACCATGTGTGAAGCAAGAAATTGCCACGGTCGGTCCAGGTTTACCCGTATCAAATACAGAGACACCCACTACTCCTTTGTAGGAGCGACCCAGTAATTCTTCAAAAGATTCTTGCAGTTGCTGTTTGGTATACATTTTGAGACGCCTTTCCTGGTTTGATCTCTGATTGGATAATAATCAATATTCACATCGTGTCAACATCACAAGTAACTACGCCCAGCACGCCGAGCTTCATAGTGTCTAGACTCTAGTACTACACCTAATTTAGGGCTCTATTGCTGAAAAAACATACACCTACAAAAGAAAACTTTTTAGGATATCTACCACACCCTGAGTGACAGGGTGTGGGGAGACATACATGGACACCGCCTTTAACTCAGGAACAGCATTACCGACGGCATAGAGTTCATCGACACAATCCTTAAGGACGACATCATTGCTTCCGTCTCCAATAGCAATGATTTTTTCGGGAACATAACGGGCTCGATAGGCAGCGCAGCCAGTAGCTTTATTTACGCCAATTGACTCAATGGTTACCGAATTTCCATGTTCATGTGCTACTGCGATGCATTGTGGAAGTTTATGTGCAAACACGTCATTCAAGTAGTTAGCGATACTTGTCGCAAATGCAAACGTACTTACCCCATTACTACGATGATGAATGCTGCCGGTATACTTCCGGAACTGATTAACAAATATTGCGACACCCTCGGTATGCACTTCATCACTAGTCGTATACAACTTGGTTGTGTCAGCAAGTGACACCTGTGCAGTTGGCGCGAATTCTTTCAAAAGCTCAACAATAGTTGATTGCAATCCCTCTACACCGACCGTAAGGACGTCTTCCTTGCCATCACTATTTAAAATGTATGCACCATTCTCAAGTATGAATGGACCATTAAGACCAAACATTGTAATAATGTCTGCAACATCCTCCTTTGCTCGATTTGAGTTAAGGCCAAAGTGACATCCTTTTGATTGCAATGTAGCAACAAGAGCCGGCAGCCCATCAACAGTAGGTCGCTGGTTAAGATCAATCAACGTGCCATCAATATCGAGAAAAATGGTCGTAGCCATACACCGAATATATCACAGTGGTCGTATTGAGAAAGGAGCGATTAATACAGTACTTGTATCAGGATAACAATGTTTGACGATATGCTTAATTGTGTTACATTGAAAAGTACATGAATACCACAAACACGTCATTTTCTTGGTGGAGCTGGCAATAGCGCTGGCTGGTATTTACTTATCTTTATTGATGAATTCAAGAAATAACCAGTCAAGCCTGACTGGTTATTTCTTTATCGACCATTACGCACCATAGCATCGCGCGTAGGACTCGGTACGGAACGTACCTGATAATTACTACAAACTTGCTATGAAAAATACATTGCAGAGAATATTCAAAAAAGACAAAGACATCATCATTGGCGCACTTCATTTTCCGCCACTTTTAGGTTTTTCAGATTTTGCAGGCTACAAGCACGCACTCAAATATGCCCTGGCCGACCTTAATGCATTCGAGAGCGGGGGAGTGGACGGTATTTTCATTGAGAACAATTACGGACTATCCCAAGAGAAAATTGGTACACCAGCCGCCATCGCTATGGGGCACCTGATTGGAGAAATTCGCAAGCACACAAAACTGCCTCTTGGCGCCAGCGTACTCTGGAATGATTATGAGACCGCGTTTGCACTTGCTACTACGTATAACCTTCAATTTATCCGCATACCAGTCTTTGTTGATACCGTAGAGCCATACTGTGGAGTTATCACTGGTAACCCAAAGCACGTAAAAGCAACACAAAAACTACTACAAGCCGACAACGTGGCAATTTTTGCTGATATTCTTGTGAAGCATTCGAAGCATATTTCAACACACTCACTTGAAACAGCCGCCAAAAAAGCCATCAAAGCTGGTGCAGACGCAGTGATTGTGACAGGAGATTGGACCGGTCAAAGTCCAACCCCAGAAACTGTAACAAAACTACGCAATCAAATTGGAGATTTCCCAATCTTGATTGGTAGTGGAGTTGATACTACAAACGTAGCTGAACTACTTAAGCCAGCTAACGGAGCTATTGTGAGCACTTCACTTAAAGCCGGAAAACTAAAAGAAGGTGAGCGAAACGCTAAAGGGTTTGAGCAGCGAATTAGTAAGACAAAAGTACATAAACTCGTACAAAAAACGCAATCCTAATCTGTCGCTTATTAAAATGAAAATACTATTTATTTGCCAGGGCAATGTTGGGCGCAGTCAAATGGCTGAAGCGCTCTTTCGTGCCTACACAGCGGATGCACACAAAGCAAATTCAGTAGGTCTATCTGTTGGCAACAACGAAGGTCAACGCATCGGTGACCTTGCATCTGCCACACATGTACTGAGTGTAATGGGGGAAGTTGGTATAAATCTCAGTGACACAATGAGAAAACAATTCAACGGTGATGATCTTAATCAGTACGATAGAATAATTTCCATGGTTTCCCAAGAGACAGTGCCTGAAGTACTTCAGAATGATGCCAGAGTAATATTCTGGGATGTTGCTGACCCCTTCGAACAAGGTCTTAAATTTACGAGACAGACTAGAGATATAGTCAATAAACACATCAAAGAACTCATAAAGGAACTAGAATAAGACTCGATTGCTCCGCTTTATTAAAAAGAATGACTTTGCTACACTAAACCTATGAAAAAACGAATGTTGACGGGGATTCAGGCGTCGGGGGATTTGCATATTGGGAACTATTTTGGAGCACTGAAGCCGTTTGTGGACTTCTTGGCGGAGAACAGTGACTACGAAAGCTTCCTCATGGTGGCTGACTATCACGCGCTCACCTCACTCAAAGACGGAGCAGCCCTTCGCCAGAACACGTATAACGTGGTGAAAGACTACCTCGCAGCGGGTGTTGATCCTAAGCAAGTGGTGATTTTCCGCCAGTCAGACAACCAAGACCACATGGAGCTCGCCTGGGTTCTCAACTGCATGGTGACGGTACCGTTTCTTATGCAAGGCCATGCATACAAAGACAAAGTAGCGAAGGGACTCGATGCCAACGCCGGCCTCTTTACGTACCCCATTCTCATGGCAGCCGATATCGTCCTCTACGATACCGATGTAGTGCCGGTAGGTGAAGATCAGCGCCAGCACCTTGAGTACACTCGTGAAGCGGTGACGAAGTTTAACAATGCGTTTGGTCCAGAACTCCTCAAAGAACCAAAAGAGCACATCATGAAAGCGGTAGGTACTGTGCCTGGCCTTGATGGCCAGAAGATGAGTAAAAGCTACAAGAACACCATTCCACTCTTTGGTACCCCTGAGGAGGTAGAAAAAGCAGTGATGAAAATCGTTACCGACTCTGACGGTTCGTTCCCGCAAAACGTATTTGCGATTCACGCACTCATTAAGCCTGAAGCGGAACTGCGTCCGGTCTACGAAGCGAGTGCTGGCCGCTACGGTGATTTGAAGAAGCAACTCGCTGCCGACCTCAATGCGTACCTCGCCCCAATGCGTGAGCGCCGCGCAGCCGTGACCGACGAAGAGGTACAGCGAGTGCTCGCTGACGGCGTAGCGCGTGCCAAAACAATCTCAAATGCCACCATGAAGCGGGTGCGTGACGCAGTTGGGATGACACTCTAAGCCATATGGAACTACCCGTCAGTATCGAAAAGGTACGCAATGAGCGAATCCATAACCTCAAAAGCCGAGCCCTCACCGCAGCGCTCGAGCACGTACTTTCGAGAAACGATGGTGATTTTGATGTAACCCTTGGAAAAGCTGACTTACAGTGTCTTGAACTATATATTGTAGACACTGCTGCGAGTCAGGCGTTTGCAGCGGCTCCACAGCGGGTACTTGAAGAGACAGCCATTGCCCTCATTGGTGAACTTGCGCACGACCCACTATTTGCCGGATATACCGTTGACACCAGCCACATTGCGAGTGACACACCGCATATACGTATCGTAAAAATGTGATACAGTAGGAAGCAAACCAGTGAAGCGGCTGACACCGCTGAGGTGAGGGAGGAACGCATCTTAGCAATCAAATTGCTTAAAATGTCAGTAGAACCTTCCGGGTGCGCCCGACATCGCGCATAAAAGAGTCTCTTTTTCCGGGTCGGTGAAAGAGGGAAGTAGGGTGGCACCGCGACTAAGCACAGCTTGGAATCGCCCCTATAAACATACTAGGTAATCTATGTGTTTCTAGGGGCTATTT
>JACCDG010367513.1_pt1 | contig 10516 bp, 14 predicted proteins | sample 7442471 | NCBI WGS metagenome assembly JACCDG01 (sample SAMN15323444, study PRJNA562643) | freshwater metagenome | isolation source: river surface water | place: USA:Blue River Watershed | collected 2017-08-17 | reverse complement strand
CAATAAGATCATCAAACTGATGATGCCAAATAGGATAGAATACAGTAGCACTAGCATTACAAATACCTCCTTGTGAGCAAGAGCGCAAGTCACCAAACCATTTCTTTAAGAAGGGAATCATGCCGGTGTGCATTATTTCACCTCCCCTAATAGGGGATCCCAACGGGCGTAGGCGTCCAATCTCAAGTCCAATGCCAGCACGTTTACTGGCGTACTTGGCCATCATTTCTCCGGAAGCAAATATGCTATCCAAGTCGTCATCAGAGCGAATAAGCACACAACTGCTAAACTGCTTGGTAGGAGTACCGAGGCCAGCAAGGACAGGTGTAGCCAAGGTAAAAAGGCCATCACTTGCTGCGTTGTAGTATTCTTTGATATAGCGCATTCTAGCTGTGTTAGGCTCTTCTTTATGGAATACGGTAGCTGCCGCAACCATGTAACGAACTTGCGGTGTTTCATAGATTTCCTTTGTCGCACGATTGCGTACCAAATATTTTTCAATCAGCTGTTCGATGGCGGCATAACTGTATTGCTCGTCTTTTTCGTGCTCTAGCATGTCGTTCATTCGATTCCAGTCTTCTTCAGTGTACCACTGTAGTAGCTCTGGAGTGTACAATCCAATTTTTATATTACGCTTTACAATTTCGTAAAGGTGGGGAGGCTCGTAGTCTCCATATACATCTTTACGTAGCATTGACACACGCTGTTTACCTGCTACGTATTGATAATTGGTGTGACCTACATCTGGGTTTGACTCTACGTCAATAAGGTCAACTATGGCTCTTAGAGTAATCTCGTCAATCTCTTTGGTAGTAATGCCATCGTAAAAGTGAGGTTGGCTTTTAATTTCAATCATTGACTGACTAACATCTGCGATCCCCCGACATACTTTAGCAATTTGATTTTGCCACTTTTCAATCATTAGGGCTTCTTTTTGGCCGCTTCTTTTAATTACAGTTATGTTGGTCATTTCTAAATCTCTGAGTCTTTTTGTTTTTATGTGCCGCAATCGGCGTATTTCTTTTGAATGAGAAAACTATTTAGTGAAGTGGTGGCATGGTGTAGATCTTTAAGTATTTCAACGTTTTCGGTAGGTTTTTCGCAGGAATCCAGCCGCTGTCATTAAGTCCGTAAACCTTATCATCTACAAACAACAAATAATATACTGTTTTATTGACATTGTCAATGGCTATTTTAATCAACGGATTAGAATTTTGATAGTGTGAAGTAAGTTGTAGAGTATAGCAAACAGCCAACACAAGATTGAATGGGCAATACTCATTCTCATCAATGAGTTCCCAAGCTGTGGGCCATGTAGATTGGTCGTAGGGATCTGTATAGATTTTGACACGGGGAACAGCACGGAAGTATTCCGCCGTGTCTTCCATTGGAGTCTTGCTCTTTTCTAGTTGTTGTCGAAAGTTATACCAATCGACTAAACGCTGTTTAGATTTTTGTTCAACTAACTTATACATTAACTCAAAATACTATAGGTGTATGAGAATGTATTGCTGCCAGCGGGATTAGTATAGGTATACATTATGTCCACAGTTCTTATGCCACCGATTGTAGGTCCTAGGGTAGCAGTAAATGACAGCTTGGTATCATCGCCAGGTGTGCCAGTGTATTCATATTCGTCAACTAGTTGAACGCTGTTTCTATCTCGGTCTACAGCAATGTCTAAGGTACCTTTACGCATTTGATTCAATGTATCACTGCGCCAAACGTATTTGATTTCAACTCCTACAGCATCGTTGAGCGGTAGTCTAAATGCCAATGTAGGTGCTGTAGTTGCTCCGGTGAATGTTAATTTAGATGGCATAGTCTCTTGTAAGAAACCAAACCCTTCAATCTCTGGTGTATAGGCAGTAGAGTTATATCTTGTGATTTCGTTTCTATCAAAATTATCATGTAGGCTACTGTTGCCAGGTGTAGTAAATCTAAGAACTGGATGTAGAGGAGTGCTACCGCCTTCATTACCAACCTTGGTAAATGTATTACCTCTAGATCGGTTACCATAACCTTTACCAACAACAATACCTTCCTTGGATATTTCTCTAAAGGTACTGTTGGTAACAGTATTTCTAACTGGGCCAGCACTGCTACCACCAGCACCAACACCAAACGAAACTCCTCTGTGTAGTTTTTCAAACACACATTGATCAAAGAGATTATTAACTACGTCTGTGTTTGAAAATACACCGTAGCTAAATCCTCTAGCTTTTACATTCTTAAATATGTTCTGACGGCAGGTGATGCTAGGATCACTACCTCCAGACACTGAACCGCTGGCAAAAAGATTAAAGGCAATGCTGTTGGCATTATCAGTAGTTCTTACAGTGCTAGGCAAAGGACCAGCTGTTACATCAACGTCTTCTAGTTGGCTTTCAATTACATTTCGTAGATCAAATCCCATAGAATAATCAGTGAACACTGTGTCTACTTTAAATCCATATAAGAATACATTCTTACATAATTCTCCAGTACTAGAAATGTTTTGATCTCTAGCGGATCGTGTGCTGTTTCCTCCTACAAATTCAAACACTTTAGATGTAGCAAATGTAGGATAGTCTGAAGCAAGAGTTTTAGTGTTGGTTAATGTAATAGTTAAATCATTGGCAGGACTAGAGCCCCCAAGGTCATTGCCTAAAATCTTAATTTGATCTCCACTGGCATAACTGTCTCCACTGTTAACAATAGTGATAGTTACATTGCTGTTACTATAGGTTGTGCCAGTGCCTGTTTTTGTAACATTAACTACAGCGCCCGATCCCGATCCCGACAGTGTAGTAGTGGTGATATTAGTATATGTACCTGCTGTGGTAATACTGGTTCCTGCTAGGGTAAGAGTAGTACCGGTGTTAATGCCGCCTTTTACAAACAGAAACTGTGTTCTACCAGAACCCGAACCAATAAGTCCCATGTTCTTAGGAAGGTAGATAGTTCCTGTAACTCTGTAGATTCCAGGATCAAATTCTAAGTTTACACGATTATCGTCAGAGCCTTGATTGTCGTAAAGACTCCAAATAGCATTTTGTATCAATGCTGTTTGATCCACTGTTAAGTCGCTGCCGTCTATACCAAAGCTTCTAGCATTAACAGCACCTTCGTCTAATCGTTGCTGTAGTGTTCTCTCTGTAGGGCCCGGGAGTCCTGTAGCAATTTCAGGATTAGAAGGTTTATAGCTGTATTGATTTAATAAATCAATGATGTTATCGTGCTCGGTTAGAATTTTTGTATTGCCTACAGCAGGAGCACCTTCGCCTACACTGCCATTGCCAATATAAAGTTCTTGGGCGTCAATTGCCCATGCCAATTCACCACTAGCTAGTTGTGGCATTCCGGTGGTATTCTTTTTACCACGACGAACTTGAATTTTGCTGATCTGTACGACGGCCATGAAATATCCTTGTTTTAGATATTTAGCCGTTTAACTTGTAGTATTCTCCTACTCTAGCACACCAGCGATCAGTCCAGTAGTCAAAGTCCTTGGGTTCTAGGATAAATTCTTGGTATTGATAGTCTTTAGAGCACATTAAAATAACACCTTTGCGTATGTTTGTGCCGTGTACTTCGTTGTGTGCTAGAGCATAGGCTGTTAGCTGTAGGAAGTAGTCTTCAATCCACTCAATTTTCTTAGGTTTATTAGTCTGCTTGAAATCAAGAATGCTTTCATCGCCTTCATGTAGGCCTACACAGTCTGTGGTACCTGCGTAGAGCTCAGGAAAGTACAAAGGAACTTCTGAACCCCAAACTTCGTTGATTTTAGGAAATCCTTGTTCAATGACAATTTTTGCCATATCAAGGCTTTGTTGAGCATAAGGATTAGTGACGCTTTCTTTTAGCGTAACTCCCTTAATGTAATCCTCAAGATAGCTGTGCATTCGAGTACCACGACTAGCAGCTTCTGTAGTAATTTGACGAGCACGTTCTTCTCCTACAGCTTTTTTCCAATTAGCCAATGCTTCTCTAGCTTCAGCTGGTTTGGTTTTATCTAAGATTGTAGTAACACTGGGAACTTTGAATCCATCCGGTGTAGCGTATAATCTGCGGCCTGTACTTTCGTCTCTTTGAAGAGCTTTATATTGATAGCGTTGTTTTAGTAAAGTCATAGTAACAGTATATATTACTATGACCTTATTGTCAACCTATAATACGATTATCTTAAAATAATAACTACTCGTCGATTTATACGCCAAGCAGCTTCATTTTCGCCGACCATACAAGGGCGTTCTTTTCCGTAACTTACATATTCAATTTCTGCTTTAAAGCCATGATCGATTAGATATTGTCTAACTTTTAGAGCTCGACGTTGACCAAGTGCTAGATTATACTCTCTAGTACCTCTGTCGTCACAGTGGCCTTCTACTAATATATCAAATTTTGGATATTTTTTAAACCACTCAAGCTGGCGTGTTAGTGTCTCTATGGATTCATTATTTAGAGCATCACTGTCGAAGTCAAACAATAGTGTATCGCCAACAGACTGTCGAAATTCATCGGGTGACCCTGGGCGCGGGCCAAAGGGCCCTGATGAAAAAAAAGATCTAATTTTTACTAATAGCTTCGATAACATATTAATTTCCAACCATTTTAGCAGCGGCACGTTTGGCGGCACTCTTTACATTGTTCATGGCTTTAGCCTTGTCACCGACTTGACCTGGTTCTACTTTCTTAGCTTTGGTTTTGATAACAATACCGTTTTCGTCAAAGTTATCAATGAGATTCTTGAGCTCAGGATTAGAATCAAACTGTACTTTAAAGCTGTCATAGTCTACAGTTTGTCCAGTCATGTTCTGCATTAGTTTAGAAATTGCCGGCCAAGAAAATTGGGCAGTGGTCATTTTACTGTCCGCTCTGCCCTTGAGATTGTTTAGAACGCGGACTAGAACGTCCGCATCTTCATTTATTTTTTTTTTGAACTAAGGATTTTGCCTAACTTGCGGCTGTACTCAATGCTTTCGCGTTTCATACGGCCTGCTGGTTCCATGCCGCCAGTTGCTGGTTCAGAAGCAGCAAACTCATCTCCGCCCATTTCAGCTCCTGGTTCGCCACCTGGCTCTGACATAGTGGCTGGCATTTCTGGGCCTGCCATTCCGCCTGGAGGAGTAGGAGCACCACCTGGGCCTTCTTCTCCTGTTAGGATTGAAACTGCTTGACTTAGTGTTGTACGATGGCCTTCTAGAGCATTATATAGATCATCTAGTGCTGGCTTGATTGTGTCAGAGAATTGCTGTGCCACATCGTTGCCCATTTCGTCTCTTATAGAGTCTACCAACTCTAACATGCTTTCGCTCTTCATGCTGGCTGTGTCTTCTAACCAACCAGTGATACGATCAACCATATCACGAGCACTCATAATTAGAGCTGCTTTTTCTTCTTCGCCTTCGGTTAGTGTGCGCTCAGATAGTACAGAACGTAGTACTTCCATAGCTTCGTCTACGCTTTCTTTCTTGGCCATTTTTGTTGCTGTGGCGTGCATAACCTGCTCGCCTTTTTCGCCATAACGCTTTTTAAATTCGCCCGACTTTTTCTTCATGCCCTTGACATACTTTTCTTTCTTGCCTTCTTCTTCTGGGCTTAATTTACGTTCAGCAATAGCTTGGCGGATAACGTCTAGCATAGCACGTTGCTTTTGATATTCGTGATTTTCTAGCACAGAATCAAAGCTGTTGCTTCTTTCAAAATCTACAGTCTTTTGAACTAGCTTTAGACGAGCTGTTTCTAATTCTTCGTTGGTCAGTTGATCAACGTTGACACGGTACCCAAACTTTTTAGCTAGGCTTTCGTTAAGCTTTTCGCTTGTTAATTTATTCGATAATTCTCTGATTTGCATATTAGCACCCTAAATGACTTGTTGTAATTATTTATCAAAACAATGATCTAAACTTATTACTAATTTCTTGTTTAGCAACCCTAGCTCTGGTCCTGGTTAGTTCCCAACGCCATAAAAACATATCTCTACGCTCTACATCTTTGGTTGTTGTATATCTAAATTTGAAGATTTCTGAATCATTTACATTATTTTGATACTTTTGATCTAAGATTTTAATCTCATTATAGGCAATCAATCTGTTCTTACCGTATAATTTAGCAGCCATTAACGCACAAGCTTTGAGATTAAACGTGTCAATCTTGTGACCATTGCTGATTAGTTCCCAAGTATGCTGTTTGTTTTGTTTAATTCTGTACTTTTCAAACATCAAACTACCGTCTGGCAATAATGCTATAGGCAGCTCTTTTTTAATCTCTTGCTCGAACACTTGTTCGAGATTTTTAGCATGGCGTTTCAAATTCATTGGCAATGACCTTAGGATTAGTATCTCCTATCTTAATTACCAAACTCTTACGAATAAGGCCTTCAATTATGAACTGCTCGTGCTCGTCAAAGCTGCTTAGATAAGATACTGATCCTAGGCGTTTTAACATAGCATCTTCTTCTCTAGTAGTATAGATGCTGAAGCCTGTGAGTATTTCGTTGATCTTCATAGGCCTGCTAGTTTGCGTAGTCTTTGATTTAACAGCTTACTGATTTCGTCGTGGTCTTCGTCACCGCTGATTGGGCTACGAGGATTAACGTCTGTGATCTCACCGCCGGGCTGTGAAGGAGAAGCACTGATCTGATGTACATCTTCCACAGGATTAGCATCGATGGCCACGTCCTTGCCTACTAGATTAGGCTTTTGCTCAGCGCCGCCACTTTGTGCTCCTTGAGCCATTGATAATTTTAACTTGCCCTGCTCGTCTTGTGTTAGTCGAGGAGCATTAGGATTAGTTTTATCAATTTGTGTTTGAACACCAGTTGCTGGGTTTAGCAGTACAGTGGCTTTGTCATCGTCCTTCTGTACTTTAAGTTCTCCAGCTTCAGCAATAGAGTCGTCTTGATTTTTCTTAGTTAAGAAAATTTTGCCTTGTAGCTCTGGACGATTCTTAAGAATAGCTTGTCCATACTTGGCAGCACCACTCTTCCAATCAAATACTTTGACTTCGCCTTTGCTCTTAAGAATCTTGCCATTAACTTTTAAGTACCAAGGACCACGATCTAGTTCTCGTTGTCTAGCCACTTGTTGTTGATAGTATTCTTCTTCGTCCTCTAAGCCTGCGTTGCGCTCACGGTTTCTAAAATCTTGATCTGCCCTTCTAGCTGCATCCCATTCGCGCTCGGCATCTCTGTCAGGGTTATAGCCATAGCTACTGCGTCTTCTTCCGTACATTTCTTTCATGTCCTTTTCAGTTGCACTTTTACGACCTAGTTGACCTAACTGTTTAGCCTTTTCTTTTTCTTCAGGGCTAAGAGCGTCCCATGCTTTTTTGTTTGCTGTAACCTTAGGTTTAAGTTCCCTACGGATTTTATCTAACTGATAATCGCCTTCTTTAAAATCTGTTTTCTTTTTTCTAGGCTCGTATCTAATATTACTAATTGCCGCTAATTGTTCTGGATCAACATCTCGCTGGGTACTATATTGATAACGATTGATACGATCTCTCATCATATCAAATGTTCTTTCCCAATCATCGTCGTCCCTATCCATTCTTTTTAATCTATGTGCCAATACGTCTATTTCGTGTTTAGTTCTAGCGGCGTCTAATTCGTCTCTGTTTGATATACGATTTAAACTTGATTGATGTTCAGCATCTTGATATTCTTGATTACGATCATGTCTATTTTGCATGCCTTGGTTGTGGCGATCAAGATCTCGTAGTCTATCATCTTGTGTTCCAATATAACCTTGAGATCCTAATTTGTCTCTTCGTTTATCTAAAGCACTATCTTCTTTAGCTACACTTTCTTTAGGCACACAGTTAGGAACAGTCTTGCCATTCTTCTTTTTTGTACCTACGGGTTTATATCCCTTCCAACAAGGATTATCTTTAGGATCTTTTAAGCCTTCGATAACTTGATTAATTTTCATTTCTGTTCTCCAAGGCTAAGTGCCTTATCTTGTAATTTTAACGCATGACGGCGTAGTTGGTCAATGAATCCTTTGGCACGTAGTACTTTAAAAGCAATATTTTCTATACTAAATTCACCGCCACTTTCTAAACCGGCTTGACGAAGTCGTTTTAAATCTGCCATAACTTCTTGTACATTGGCCAGCTCGTCGTCAACCAATGCTTGCATAATTTTATTTAAGTAGTTATCTACTTTACTTTGGACATCACTATCGTCAATTTTAACAGAGCCCATTGTGGGCTCTTGTATCCATTTGTTGTCTAGCACACTGTAGATACCTAGACTGTGATGCTTGTCGTTGGAATTTTGAACATAGAGCTCAACATCTATGTTTTTAATTTTTATTTCGTGTATGAAGTTATACTGATTCTTTTTAGCATCGTACAGTGGCTTTAGAATCTTTTCCAGTTCTTCAGGTACATTTACAATAAGGTGTAGATCAATGTCACTATGTGGAGTATAACTATAGGCAGCATTACTACCAGAAATAGTTATGTCTTGTAAATGTAGTTGTGGAATGTCTATAAATTGTATAAAGTGCTTGGCTATTTCTAATAACTTGTATCTAACTACTGGCTTAAGAATTTTACCTTGCCAGAGAGCAGGGTTCAATTCTCTGTGAAATTGAACCGCAGCGTCTGCTATGCCCTCTTGTGTAAACTCTCTTAGATACATTACTTAAAAAATTTTTCAATCTTGTCGATGTGTCCAGACATTATACCTAGCATTGCTATTGCTCCAGCAACCATATAAGTCCATCTAAATCTAAATTTTTCTAACTCGCTGATTTTAGCAGCTAGAGAATCATGTTGAGACGATGATTCGGTTCTCATAGAAGTAAGAGTTTCAGATAATGTATCTCTAGTACGATCAAGGCAGTCGTGCATGTCTTTGACATTTACCTTTAAATCATCCAATTTTTCATCTAAATTGTGTACCTTAGTTTCTACAATTCCAAGTCGTTCTGCTGTAGTTGCCATATTAGGCGATCTCCTTTTGGTCAAGTTCCTTTCGGACATGTGCCTAGATGAATAGCCTAAAAATAATTGCCTTTAGTGTATTTATTGCTTGGCATAGAAAACAATATTCTTGCCCGGATCCTGTACATTGAATACGCAGTGAGTTTGTTCCATAGTTTCGTCTAAGCCTCCAATATAGGGCACTAGATGAAAGTCTTCTTTTAGGAACGCAATGGGATCGTCGCCAATCCTGTATATATCATACTCAGTTGCCCAGTCAAAGCGCCAAACTCTGATAATTTCGTCTGTGTCAAAACCCACAGTTTTGCCGCCTATTTCTAGCATCTGTGGCTTTACGTCATAGAATATATTTGATCTCAATCCTAGAGTATGAAGTACCGTGTTAAAGTTTTGTTCTTTTTTCCAAAGTAGATCATTACCCTGCTCTTGTCTGTAATGTCCAGTGTTGCTGATATCAACTAATGTATATAATTTATAATTGTTCATTTTACACAGAGTCTATTAACTTCTCTAGATTTGCAGCAATGCTTATTCTAAGATCGTTACTGTTATTAGGCATTACTTTATGTTCTAAATTACCCGGAAACATTAGCATTAACCCGGCATAAGGTGTTAGAGGATATTCAATTCCATTTTTTCTAAAAAGAATATCACCGGAATCTAAAGGAACTTGTAGATACAGAACAACACCGTATCTTGCGTACTCATGCGTATGCCACTCGTTCCAGTGCCCTTTGCCATTTATATTGACCCAAAATCTTCTAGTTGTTGAGTCAACTATAAATTCAACATGTTCTCGTATCTCTGTTATCCACGGTTCTTCGGTGAGGAATTTATCACTTCGCCAGCCACCTCTATTGGTCATTTGTCTGCTAGGATGATACTCTTTAAGATTTAAAACATTGCTTACTAACTCTGGAGTGATTTCTATAGTAAACGTATGTATGTCTAGTAATTTTAGCTGTTGTTCGTTCATGTAGTATTTAACAGCCGTAAAAAAGCCCTAGTAAAAACTAGGGCCCCTTCCCATCCCGATGAGAAAGAATTAAGCTACTGCAACACCAGTAAGTGCTACACGAGTAACTGTGGCTGTACCGCCTGTTGCGTCATTAAGTGCTGCTTCAACAGTGCTGAACTGACGTTGTGCTTCTGTTACAGCGTCAATGTGCTTGTTACCTGTAGAACTAACTACATCACCTTCGTTGGTGTTAAACGCAGGGGCCATAAAACAGAATGTGCTAGCGCCTTCTGTTGTAACATCGTAGTCTGGTGCAAAAACAGCAAACAATTCGCTAGTTACTTGTAGAGCACGAACCGCCTTAGACCATGCGCTGTTAGCAGCAGCTGGGCTAGCTGTTAGGTCAACACCTGCTAAACTTACTTTGTAAAGACGTAGGTTAGGTGTGCTGAATGTTAGTAAAGGTACTGTGTCATTAGCACTTAGGCCTTCTAGGGCAGCACCTGGGCTTTGTACAGCTTTTAGATAGTTAGCGGCAATGCTTACACCACCGCTGGTTGTTCCGATTAAACTTGGCATAATATATTCTCCTCTTTATGCGTTTACTCACTACTCTGTGAGCTT
>JACCDG011939692.1_pt1 | contig 10520 bp, 16 predicted proteins | sample 7442471 | NCBI WGS metagenome assembly JACCDG01 (sample SAMN15323444, study PRJNA562643) | freshwater metagenome | isolation source: river surface water | place: USA:Blue River Watershed | collected 2017-08-17 | reverse complement strand
TCCGGCACCTCGGCTTCATCCATGCCCCAGTCGAGGAGCATGGAGCCCTGCACGTTCCCATGGAACTCAAGGCAGGTGATCAGGCCCGACCGATTGATCGTCGGGTTCTCACGGTTCTCCTGCACGGCACGAGTGCTGTCCGTGCTGTCCCAGTCGTCGGTAAGGCCGCCCTGCCCGTAGTCCTTCAGGATTTGACGAAGCGCTTCGTGGTTGTACCCCGGAAGGTCGAGGAGGTCGTTGAGATCGGCGCGAGTAAGCCGCTGCCGCTCAATGATCGACGCCTGCGCGATGTCGCTGACACCGGGGGTCCACCAGATATCGAACGGACTGACACGCTGCCAGAACAGGCGCGGCTTCTGTTCTGTAGTCGGTGTATTTCCGTTCCACACGACCGTGGGCACCATGCGGACAGTCGGACCTTTGATGCACGCAAACGGAAACAGCGGCACGTCCACAAGGAACTCGGCAAGCGCCTTGTAGAAGCCACCCTCATCCAAGATTTCCTGCATCTTGGCTTCGGCCAGCTTCGCCCGTTCCTTGGCCTTCTTGGTGGCCGCAACGCGCGCTCCTGCAAGCAACTGCGCGGTCCTGTCGCGGATGGTGTTGATGTCCGGCGGCTGCCCCTCTGCCATCATGGCCCGCATCTCGCCCGCGACCAGCGAGGTGATGCTATCCATGATCTCCTGTGGGACATCAGGATCGGCAGGCGGCACGAGTGTCCACGGCTTCTCGGGGGACAGGTACACATCCCGCAGGAGTGCGTGCGCACCACGGCACTTCATCGCCACGAGGCGGGCGTAAATCTCGGACCCACCGAACTTCTGAATCTCGGCAAGCTTGGTCGGTTCGTACTGGCCGTTGAAGACCCGCATGGCACTCAGTAGCCGCTGTGACCACCCTGAGTTCCCGCTGTCGCGGTGCATCTTCATCATGTCGTACTGGCCCCGGATATGCCGGGCCAGTTCGTCCATTTCTACCTGCTGGGTAACTTGCTTGGATGCCGCATTTTCCTTCTGCTGGCGATCCAACTCCGCATTGCTCACCACACGGAGCGTACCGCCTGCTGGCGTAATACCTGCCATTGTTGTATATCCCCAGTGTAGAAAAGCTCGACCTGACACCCATCTTTACACTATGAATGGGTGATCCGGCAACTGCCGTAACGTTAGAGGTGGGTCCATGTCTGCACTTATTGATGGGAGTAAGCATTCGCTTGAGTCAAAGCTAGTAGCTCTGGCCCGCGAACTAGCAATGGAGATGAAGACAATGCCGGAAATACTTAAGGAGCTAAGTATTACCCCGGATCAATACGAAATTATACGAAGCTCTACTTACTTCAGGCATGTATTGTCCCAAGAGATTGCCAACTGGTCATCGGCTCTTAACACGCAAGAACGTGTAAAGCTGAAGGCCCAATCTATGATCGAGATGTCATTGGAGGAATTCTACGCTCGTATGCACGACAGCAAGGAGCCTTTGTCCGCCAAGGTCGAACTTTTGAAGACACTGGCGAAGATCGGCGGTGTTGACACGACAAAGACCGAACAGGCGGCTGGCGAACGGTTCATGGTCAACATCAACTTGGGTGCGGACCAGAAGATCACCATCGACAAGCCGGTGGTTACCCATCAGGTAATCGATGGAGAAGTGCTGTGAGTAAAAAAGACGACAACGTCGTTTACCTGAACATCCCGACAAAGCTGGACATACCAGCCAAACGTGTCCTGAAAGCAGCCAAGAAAGCCAAGCTCACCGACGCTGTCGTTGTCGGGTACATGGAAGACGGCAGTTTTTACTTCGCGTCATCTGCCGCCGATGGCTCTGAAGTTCTGTGGTTGCTGTCACTGGCCAAGAAGAAGCTTCTCGACATTGGGGATGTGGAATGACCACGATCAACTACGCTGCACCACCGACCGTAGCACGGTTCATGAAGTCGGATGCGTTCTTCCGGCTTATCGCCGGGCCGGTCGGCTCGGGTAAAACCACCGGATGCCTGTTCGAACTGTTCCGACGAGCGTGTGAGCAGGACAAGGCCCCTGACGGGTACCGATACACGCGGTTTGCCGTGGTGCGGCAGACCTTGAAGCAGTTGAAGGACACCGTCCTGAAGGACATCACGACTTGGCTCGCCGGTATCGCTGAGTGGAAGGTGTCTGAAAACACCATCTTTATCCGCATTGGCGACGTCCGGTCGGAGTGGGTGCTCATCCCCCTTGAGAACCCCGAAGACCAAGCCCGGCTCCTGTCCATGCAGATCACCGGAGCATGGATGTCGGAAGCCATCGAGATGGACGTGCAGCTTATCAGTCCGCTCGCTGGCCGCTGCGGTCGTTACCCGTCTGCTACTCAAGGCGGCGCGTCGTGGTTCGGCATCATCGCTGACACCAACATGCCCTCGGAAGGGTCCGACTGGCACAAGCTGATGGACCTCGAAACCCCACCGGACTGGCAGGTGTTCATCCAGCCGGGCGGCATGGAGGCCGACGCCGAGAACCTTGAGTGGCTGACCCAGACCCCCGCCACTCTCAAGCTCCCTGTCAGCCACCCTGAGCGCCGCAAGCAGGGCAGGACGTACTACGAGCGTTTCCTGCGCAACAACAGCCCTGACTGGTGCCTGCGCTACGTGCACGCCAAGTACGGCAACGACCCCTCGGGGTCCGCGGTATTCCGCGAAAGCTTCAAGCTCAACTACCATGCACCGCTGAACAACGAAGGCAGGTCCCTTGAGATCAGCCCAGTGTACCACATGCCCCTCATCGTGGGGCAGGACTTCGGGCGAAATCCGTGCGCAATCGTGACACAGCTTGACCACAAAGGTAGGCTACTAGTCCTTGAGGAGATCATCTCGGAGGACATGGGCCTTGAGCTTCACATCAACCGTAACCTTCGTCCGATCCTGCTTCAGGAGCGCTACTCAGGCATTCCAGTCGTCATTGTGGGCGATCCGGCCGGGCGCAACCGCTCGTCTCTCTATGAGGAGACAGAATTCGACCTCCTCAAGCGATCTGGTTTCAAGGCTTACCCAGCCCCGACGAACGATCCCAACACCCGCATTCGGGCGGTTGAAGCCTTCCTTCTTCAGCAGAGGGACGGTGGACCGGCGTTTCTCATGGATCGCGACCGCTGCCCGCACCTTGCTCGGGCGATGAGTGGGGGGTACAAGTACGCCAAGCTGAAGTCTGGCGAACTGAAGCCCACCCCGGATAAGAACAAGTGGTCGCATATTGCTGACGCACTTCAGTACGCGTGTCTGGCGGCGCATGGGGGGCAGATGACACAGTTCGCTGTCGCCCTCCACCGCCCCCAGTACACCCCGATGCCCATCAGTTCGTCAGGCTGGACCTAAGTCAAGTTCCAGTTCTTGGGCGGCGGCTTGTACCGCTGATACCCACCGGGTAACAGGCCGAGGGCTTCGCTGAGCGCGCTCTCGGCTGGTTTGCAGTCGTAGTCTTCAAGCAACTCAATTGCCTTGTTGAACACTGCGATCTCATCTTCGCAGTTCAAAATCTTGCGCTTGTGGTCGCGGATGAGATCGTTGAACGCGACATCCACGAAGTCGTGGAGCTTGTGCTTGTTGCGCTTCTTGACGATGCGTTTCTTGAGCCGTTCAGCCTTGGCCACGCTGTCCCGGTTCTTGTTGGCATCGTCTTTCAGCTTGTCAATATCGCGCTCGATCGATGTACGGACAATGCGAACGATGTTGTCCGTCTCGGCAGTTGGCATGTTGATGGCCATCAGGAACCGGGTGCTGACCGTCCCGATGGCCTGAGCAAGGATGTTGTCCGTCTGCCCCTCTGTCGAGCCCGTCTTGTCATACTGCTCCCGCGCCCTGTCGTCCGTTAGGAGCTTGTAGGACTTACCCACGCGGGAGAACTCGTCGGCATCCCCACCCTTGTCAGGGTGGGCTTCCTTGGCGCGCTTCTTGTACGCGGCCTTGATCTCGGCCTTCGTTGCGTTAGGGCTAACGCCAAGGACGTTGTATGGATCGAATTCATCACTCACAGACGTAGCTCCCCGGATTACCCACTCGGTAACAGGTGTCACCCGTGCGCGGGGTGCCCGTTAACGCGAACACCATGAGGCCCACGATAAACGCGAACAGCACCCCCTCGACAAAGTTGTCAGTCATACTTGAGCACCCCTCTGTCCTTGAGGAAATTCTCGGCAAGCATGTGCATCGCTCTGGCCTCATCGACCGACTCAGGGAGTTTCACGGTGATTTGCTCCTGTACGCCCGTGACCGGGTTCGGCAAGGGGGGTACCCGGAACCAGTGCGTAAGGCATCCAAGGTCATAGGAAGCCCCGTTAGGGGCATCCCAGCATGGACCGATGACCAAGTTTTCGTAGTACATGACCACATCAACAATGTCACCGGCCTTCGCATCGACGTCGTACCTGAACAGTCCGACAAACAGCCTCCCGTCCGTCGGCGCTGGTTGCTTCTCCACACTGATCCAGTTCACTGCCCCCTCCTCTGCACTTCACCCACACCCTGCGCAAGCCCACCCCAGTAGTCCCGCTTGGGCGCGCACCCAGCAAGTACCGCGACGATCACAGCCGCCAGTGCAACCACTCTCATGTCACCTCCTCCGTCATCAGCACATGCCGGAACGCGTAGTACCCCAGTACGGCGTCCTGCGCCGCCCTGCGGTACGTCTTCCACATCACCGAATACACCGGCCCGATGGCATTGCGGGTGGTGTACGGCGGCACCATGACCCGTTCGAACGACAGGTCCATCGGGTTACTATTTTTATGTGCCAGCAGCTCCCGTCCGGGAAAGTACAACACAACACCACACATAGTACCCTTATGCGTCTTCAAGTCACTCAGTGGAACGTACACCGACGCATCCGGGTCCAAGCCCGCAAGCACACACATCTGCCGCGCAACTTTCTCGGTCAGCTCTTCCAGCCTTTTTGGGTCCATTGTGTCCTCCTACCCAGTGGGTAACTTAAACGCCTTCGAAGAGCCGCTGCCGCAGCAGGTACCCCTCAAGCTGCCAGAGCGGCTTTAACGCGCTGTCGTAGGCGTAGCGCATGCCGACCTCGGGGTCGTAGTTCCGCATGTCGGCGGGAGCGCTGAACCCGGTACTCACCCACCCATTCTTCATCGTGATGATGCAGATTGTCCCCGATCCATCCGGCCCGATGGACTTATAGTCCACCTTGGCGATCTTCTCCTTGATGCTCTCCTCGGTCACGCGCGGGTACACCTTCGTACCCACGATGGCCTTTGCCTCATCCAACGTGATCGGCGGCTCTTTTACAGACATCTCATCTCTCCATGCTGGTTTTGGTGCATACCGGTGCCATATCGGCATTACTGCTTGCTTCCCGTGACCTTGCATTCCAGCATCAGGTCGTTCATCATCGACGCGCATATTTCCGCAAGTACGCGCATGTCGGCACGTACCAACCGTATCGTATCCGCGTTCGCTCCCCCCGGCGCTCCCACCCGCATCCACGCCGTGATGAGCATGGAGAGGCGCATGTGCGACCGCGCAAGGGCCAAGGCAACCCCTTCAGGCGCCCACCCTCCCGCGACCGTGTCCGTCGCCGGGACAGGGATTTGACGTAAATTGAGTGCGTAGTGGCGCAACATTTCAGCTTCTTCACGCAGGTCATCCCCCGCCCATGTGCAGACATCCAACGCCTCGACGCCAGAAAGGCGTTTGTTCTTCTTACCCTTCTTGTCTTTTTTCTTCCCCACCACTCGCCTCCGTGTTCACTGGGTGTTTCGTACGCTTGTGCAGGTACTCGACCACATCGTGCAGTCGGTAATACACGTTGCGCTCACTACTGACATACGGGGGGCCTACGCCACGATAGCGCCACTGCTTGAGTGTGCCTACGTAGACGCCAAGGGCTCCCGCGAGTTCCTGTGGGCTGACGATGCCAAGCAACCCGCGTATCTCGGCATCATTGCGAACTGTCTTCGGGCCAGCAATGTCGTCGGTTTCGGTTTCGTCCATCTGCTACTCCTACCCAGTGGGTAAGAAGTATAGTATCACTGGGTATACACTAGGTCAATGTAATTGTTTAGTAACAATTACCTAATGGGTACCAAGTGTTTTTTGGGTTTAGACGCCAGAGGTCCGGGCATGAAAATGCCCGCTGGAAGGGCTGAACTATCCAGCGGGCAAGTCTAGGAGGAAACGCCCCAAGGACACTCAGGACGATCACACCATGCCACATCTGCCCGTGCTGTGCAAGTCCTGTTTACGCTGCCGGGATGGTTAGTGGTTCCATCGCTAAACTGTTTTGGGATTTTGTAGGCGTGCGTGTTTTGTGCATTTTGTATGCTTTATCCATTCTATCCATTTCATCCATTTTGTAACAATTTGGTTTTGTAGGCTAGGTTTGCGAACCACCTAACACACCCCCACCGGGCGGGGTGCCCCTTGGCCAGATGGGGGGAGGGGGGTGCCTACCCACTGGGTAACGCCTCCGACGGTAGGGTGTAGGGCAACCTGCACGGGATGTAGCCTCCCCAAGCATAAGGGGCTACCGAGGGGAACCACCACCTCCGGAGGTGCGCACACTGCGCAGCACCACTAGGAACCCGAATTGTGAGGGTGACGTGGCCAGCGGCAGAGCAGCGGTTAAAGCGGGGTTTGCCTCGCGCCCATGGGGACTAGGGACCGGACGATTGCCGGACAGCCATCCTCCAGAGCTTGAAGCCAGAGATGGTGGGCGCGCTCCCGAAAGGGATTGATTGCGTAGGGCCACGGGACGAAGGGGTGGAAAAACAAGAGCAACGTAAGTACTCCCGAAGGACCCCGCGAAACAAACCTTAGCCCGTGCGATGGGCTAACGTGCGAGCGGTCTGCGCACGTTAATCACTGTGAGCGGCGCATGCCCGATGCGACTTGTAGCTTGATGCTACTCGGGCAACGAATTGCCTTAGCCTAGTGCACGCTATGGACCCGAATTGTGAGGGTGACGCGTGCACTAGGCAACGGCGTTTGGCAATTTTTACCTAAGGGGTAAGACAATGGGAAGCAAAGCGAATGGTTGGTGCAAGAAGCTAATGACGAAGGCGAAGGCGCAAGGCATTGCGCAGTCTAAGGGTACGTGCAAGCGCTACTCGCAGGCTGCTGTCCCGCTTAAGGGCGAAGTTGCTGAAGACAAGGCATTCAGGTTTCCGCTTATGCTGCACTCGCCGACGCCTCATCCCGTAGGCGAAACGCGGCATCAGCGCACCATGCGCCTGCGCGCACTGCGGGGTGCAGCATGATCCGCTATCGCAAGGTCGGCGGCATCCACTTCCTGCGCATTGGCCACGCACAGTTCATGTTCTGCCTATGTGCCAATCGCACTAGGCGGAACAACGCACGCCTTCTGCGGGATGCTTGGGTTACCCGCTAGGTAATTGTTACAGCAATGTTACAGAAATGTTACATTGCTGTATCCCGCCACGAAGACCGAGCAATGGTGTTTACCATGCATTCCCTAATTCGTGAGTGGTAAACATCCGCTAAGCCACTGATATCACTACGCTTTCTCAGTAAATCATTTAGATGATGTTGATTAACGTGGATTATGCGCCATGAAAACCGCCAACAAAAACAATGACTTAGACAATCTGTTTACTATAATATAATAATAGCATAATCACAAATCACATAGGCGTTTCCGACGCGCGCGACCTGTCTAACATTCCTGACGCGGATGTTAGACAGGTCGCATCCGTGCCCAAACGTCCTAGTGCCCGGATTTGCGTGGAATTGAACTTATTTGGTAAAACACTAGCCTATTCAATCACTTAAAATAAACTGTATAACATACCCTTGAAATTGATTATCGTAAACACTATGTCTATTCAACCACTTAGAAACAACACCATGGAGTTGATTTAATGTCCGCTATCGATATCCTGTTCAAGCAGGTAGGCGACGCACGGGTGTCGCTCGCCAACGCTACGCATGCCATAGCCAAGCTTGCCAGTATCAAGCGTAGCCTGCGCCGCGATTACATGCGCGTCTACATGAAGCACAAGATGCGCACCTATCGTGGCGTCGGTACCATGGACAACCCCGAACTGGACGCTGCCCGCGAACAATACGCCAAACGCCGCGCACTGGTGAATGCCCGACTGGCGACACTTGTCCGACAGCAGCGCGATGCTAAGCGGACACTTCGTCTGCTTGGGCATGAGCTTAACGAGCTAGTAGACACTCGCAGGCGCAAGGCGTGACCGCCTAGTTCATGGCGTCGCCACTCCTGCGCACATCGTCATATGCATGCCCACGCATATGATGCACCTCTATCAACAGCGGTATCCTGTTACCCCATAGGTAGCGCCGCTACGAAATTTTCTGCCGCCATGGCACGAAAACAAGCGTTATCCGCCTAGGACACGCTTGCATTTACGAACGGATGCACATAGTGTGCACTCGTTGGGTCCAACGGTTGCCGTTACCCACAGGGTACGGAACCCCAAACGGAGATACTACAATGGCTAAGAAGTCCAAGGCTGCCGCTGCTCCCGTCGCCGCCGACGAGCAGGTCCCCACCGCATCCACCGCGCCGGTCGCGGTGTCCACTGCTCCGGTTACCTCGCAGGTAACGGACGGCGCGGACGACGACGCTCCCGCTTCCGGTGACAACTCCAAGGGATGGGACAAGCGCAAGGCACTGTCCGACGTCTTCAAGCTTGGACAGGCCGAGGCGCAGGGTCTCATCTCGCGCACCGAGATCGCCCGCACGCTCATCCGCGCCGCGTCGGAGCTGAGCGACGTGTCGGCTGGCGATGCCGACAAGTTTTACACTGCCTACGCCAAGGGCAAGTCCAAGAACCCCGACGCCGTGTTTGAGGCCAAGGATGCCGGGCGCTCGCAGGAGGCGCAGATTTCCAAGCTTGCGGTGTGGCTGAAGTTTGGCGAGTTGCCCCCGTCGGCCTTCGATGGGCTCGACGCTGTCGAGACCTTCGATCACATCAACGAGCAGTACAAGAAGCTGGCCAAGTCGGGCGAAAAGCCGCCACAGTCGCGGTTCGACTCTCTGGCGACCGTCGCCCGCAAGTGGATCAAGGCCAACACGAAGCCCGCCGACGGGAAGTACCGCGCGCTCACCGACGATGAGATCGCGGGCATCATTCTGCCGTCCGACGACAAGGCGCAGAAGGATGACTGGCAGAAGCTGGCCGACATGGTGCGCAAGCTGGAAGGGCTGGAGGCCATCACGTCCGACAAGCGCACGTCGTCCATCATCGAAGAGGGCTCGACGGTCGGCGCGACCTTCGGCGCTCTCGTGTCGGACATGAAGCGCCTGTTCACCGATGCCGGCCGGGCCGACCTTGTCGCTCCGAAGGAAGCGAAGAAGGCGGAAGCCAAGGCTGTCGAGGCCGTGGCCTACATGACGCAGGACGCCAAGTACGCCCTGCTCCTGAAGCTTCAGGCCGAACTGTCGGCCTGATACCTACCCAACGGGTAACGGTGCTGAGCACGAAAGGCGGGGTTCACTACCCCGCCTTTTCTCTGAGTACCCGCAACCTCTATCAACAGGGAGCCTACACCATGCCGCAAGCACCCCGTTTGCGCCACCCGACCCTTGCTGCCTCGTTCGTCACGGATAAAGGCCACGGGGGGAGCCCGTAGCGGCGGGGATGGCGGGAGTGCTGGTGGCGCATATATCCCGTCCATAAGTCGCAAGCCACTGTATAGGCTATATAGGCTAAGGCTGACATAGTCCGCCAATGAAGCCAGCCAACACGTTACCTGCTAGGTAAATGTCGCCAAACGTGGCGACGGTCTGACGCCTTGGGCTACCCTAGTACACCGGTATGCCTCTCCCGGTGACGAAGGATGACAAGGCCGACGCCTACCACACGGGTGAAGTACCAAATGCTTTACCCACGGTGCACCCGCCACCATAACGGGCATAACCCACGACGGTGTAAGTCCCCATAGGGGTTGCGGTGGGAGCTACCGGCGCGCAAAGTCCGGTCACACCTGAGCATGTGTCTAAACGGCTCACCCCTTTCCTCTTACCCAGTAGGTATGCGATGCCCTTCCGTTGCATCATTCACCTTGAGAAGCACAACGCCATTGGCGAGGGTGTTGCTGGTCACCGCCATCTCGCCGTCGAGCGCGCGTACAACGCTGTGCGTGGCAACCGCAGTGTCTACGACACTTCGGACTACATGCACACACTGCTTACCGCCGAGGGCGAAGCCCTTCGCTTGGCGAGGTACGCTCCCGTCGCCAGCGTCGAGTCGAGCATGCCCGAGCTTGGGTTTTCCGTCCTCATTGAGCGGTGCGACGCTCCCCTTACCTAGGAGGTAACATGGACCGCGCAGTCATCGACCTCATCAAGTCGTTCGGCTTCGATGTGTGGATGCACAAGCCGAGCGACAGATACGCATACTACACCGATGGCACGCGCATCGGTTACATCGAAGTTGATCATCGTGTCACGACGTACCGCATTAGCACGGTGCACCACCCGAACCGCACGACCGGCACGGGGTTCGCGATGGAGGAAGTGTACTCTATCAACAAGTCCGTCCTCGAATCC
>JACCDG010194030.1_pt1 | contig 10520 bp, 9 predicted proteins | sample 7442471 | NCBI WGS metagenome assembly JACCDG01 (sample SAMN15323444, study PRJNA562643) | freshwater metagenome | isolation source: river surface water | place: USA:Blue River Watershed | collected 2017-08-17 | reverse complement strand
TCGCGTCTTCAACGTGAACGTCAAGTCGATCTATTTCATGACCCATGCCGTAGTGCCGCTGATGCGCCAGCGCGGCAAGGGCGGCGTGATCATCAACGTCGGCTCGACCGCCGGCATCCGTCCGCGTCCGGGCCTGTCCTGGTACAACGCCTCCAAGGGCGCAGTCAACCTGCTGTCGCGCGCGATGGCCGTCGAGCTGGCGCCGGACAATATCCGCGTCAACGCGCTGTGCCCGGTGATGGGCGCCACCGGCCTGCTGGGCGATTTCATGGGCGTGCCCGACACCCCGGAGAACCGTGCCAAGTTCGTCTCCACCATTCCGCTGGGCCGCTTCTGCGAACCAAAGGACATGGCCGCTGCCGCCGTCTTCCTCGGCACCGATGCCGCCGAATTCCTGACCGGCCTCGAAATGCCGGTCGATGGCGGCCGTACCATCTGATCCCCTGATACCGGAGACCCGCATGAAGACCCGCGCCGCCGTACTGCACACGCTGGACAAGGCCTCGCCATTCGCCAGCAGCAAGCCGCTGGTGATCGAAGAGATCGACCTCGACGCCCCCGGTGAAGGCGAGGTGCTGGTCAAGATGACTGCGGCCGGCCTTTGCCATTCGGACCTGTCGGTGATCACCGGCGTGCGTCCGCGCCCGGTGCCGATGGCGCTCGGCCATGAAGCCTCGGCCACGGTCGTGCAGGCCGGCCCGGGCGTGCACGACCTGAAGCCCGGCGACCGCGTGGTGCTGGTGTTCGTGCCCAGCTGCGGCCACTGCCTGCCCTGCCAGGAAGGCCGGCCCGCGCTGTGCGAGCCGGGCGCCGAGGCCAATGGCAAGGGCACGCTGCTGTCGGGCGAGCGCCGCCTGCACCTGGGCGCGCAAGCGGTACACCATCATGTGGGGGTGTCGGCCTTCGCCGAGCATGCGGTGGTGTCGCGCCGCTCGTGCGTGAAGATCGAGCAGGACATCGACCCGGTCGAGGCCGCGCTGTTCGGCTGCGCGGTGCTGACCGGCGTCGGCGCGGTCGTCAACACGGCGAAGGTGCAGCCGGGCCAGAGCGCGGCCGTGGTCGGGCTGGGCGGCGTCGGCATGTGCGCGCTGCTGGGTGCGGTCGCATCGGGCGCGACCCATGTGGTGGCGATCGACCTGCACGACAGCAAGCTGGCGATGGCGCGCCAGCTGGGCGCGACCTTCACCGTCAATGCGCGCGACCCGGATGCGATCGCGAAAGTGAAAGAGGCCACCAAGGGCGGCGTCGATTTCGCCTTCGAGATGGCCGGCGTCACGCAGGCGATGGAACTCTCCTACCGCATCACGCGGCGCGGCGGCACCACGGTCACGGCCAGCCTGCCGCATCCGCAGCACAACTGGGCGCTGCAGCAGGTCAGCCTGGTGGCGGAAGAGCGCACCGTGAAGGGCAGCTATATCGGTTCCTGCGTGCCGGCGCGCGACGTGCCGCGCTACATCGACCTCTACCTGGCCGGCAAGCTGCCGATCGACAAGCTGATGGGCGAGCGCATGAAGCTCGAGGACATCAACCGCGGTTTCGATCGGCTCGATGCCGGCGAAAGCCTGCGCGACCTGGTGGTGTTTTGACGGTTTCGATGAGGCTGACGCTGACGCTTGTCGGTCACTGACGACACTGGATCCCGCCGTTCGCCGGGATCCAGGGGCTTGGCGCTTTATCTGTTTTCCTGATGCGATTCGAGCAGGGGCTTGGGCTTGCCCTGCGCATCCGAGAGCCGATACTTGGTGCGACGGTCACCCATCAGGTCGCGCAGGTCGCGGATGCTCATCTGCGTCACTTCATGCATGCGGATCAGCAGGGAGGCGCCGACCGGCAGTGTGCGGTGACGTATCTTGCTGATGACCGGCGGCGCTACTTCAAGCGCGCGCGACAAGGCGGCGTCATTCTTGAGCTTCATTTTTTCGCGCAAGGTGTCGAGCAGGTGATTGGGGTTGTAGGTCTCTTGCGAAGACAGCGCGTGCGGCTGTGGCTGCTTCTGGTGGGAATGCTGCTGATGGTGTTCCATGGTGATCTCCTGTCGGTTGGTCTGCTCGGCCTTGCACCGGATTGCGCAAGATTGAGTAAACGACATGACCACCTTGGTATGGGACAAGTTCCCCTTTAACATCGCTGATGCGCATTTATTCTCGCGGACGCAAAAAAAGCGACGGCAAGGCCGTCGCTTTGCCGGCTGCCGGGGAACTTACCAATAGCCGTATCTCAAGGCCGGGTTGAGCGCATAGCTGGCCTGCTGCGCCAGCATCGCGTTGTAGGGATCGTAGCCGGCCATGCCCAGGCCCATCGCCGCATTCTGTGCCGCCATCGCCGGCAGCTCGCGATAGGCCTGCGCCAGCGCTTGCAGCGCGGGATTGCCGAGCATGCCGCCGAAGGGCATGCCGGCTCCCGAGTTGCCACCGATGGCCGAGCCGATGTTGGTGCCGATGCCGCCACCACCACCGGTGCCGCTGCCCATGCCCGCCATGCCCATCCCACCCATGCCACCCATCCCACTCATGCCGCTGCCGCTCGCCAGCGCCGACGCCATCAGGCCCCCGAGGTTGCCTACGTTGGCTGCCGTGCCGGTCCCGGTGCCCGCCATGGCGGACTGGCCGGCGCTCATGCCGGCCATGGCCGGCAGCCCGACCGCGCGGGGCGCATCCGGCAGCCCGAAGCCGGTGCGGCGCATGTCGCCCAGCATCACCGGCTGGCACGACATCTTGATGATCTGGAACAGCCGATCGACGCGTTCCGCGCTGCGCGTGCGCAGGGCGCTGCGGAAGTCGGGATGGTGCGCCAGTACCAGGGCGGCCAGGCCGGTCACGTGCGGTGCCGCCATCGAGGTGCCGTCCCAGGCCGCGAAATTATTGTCGGGCACCGAGGAGGTGATCGCCACGCCCGGTGCGCAGACCGCGATCTCGGGCCCGTAGCAGCTGAAGCGCGCGGCAAAGAAGCCGTTCACATCGACCTGCGGCGTCATGGTCTGGGTGTGATAGCTGTCGCCGGGGAATTCATTGATGCGGCCGATGGCGGCCACCGTCAGCACCTGGGGCGATGAGCCCGGGTATTGCACCGGGCCGCCCGAATTGCCGGCGGCGACGATGCAGGCAATGCCGGCCTGGCGTGCGCGCGACAGCTGCTGCTCCAGCGCCTCCGACGGCTGGGCGCCGCCCAGGCTGAGGTTGACAATGTCGACCTGCTTTTCGATGCAGTATTCGAGGGCCTCGATCAGCTGGCTGACCTGGCCGCCGGGGAACAGCTTGCAGGCATGGATCTCGGCGTCCGGTGCAAAGCCGCGAATGCCGGTGGCCGAGTCGAGGCCGGCGATCACGCCGGTGCAATGCGAGCCATGCGAGATGCTGTCGACATGCCAGGTGGTCGAGTCGGTGGCCTTGTTGACGATGTCGTAGCCCTGGCTGACCTGGCTAAGGTCGGCATGCGAGGTCGCGCAGCCGGAATCGATGACAGCCACCTTGATGCCCTGGCCGCGGTAAGTGGGCGGCAGCTGGTCGACGCGCATCGCCTTCTGGCCCCAGGTCAGCATCTGCTGGCGCGGGAAGTTCTTCAGCGTCGGCCAGTCGGCCAGCGCGCGCAGGCTGATGATGTTGAGCTCGCCGTCGCTGAGGTCGGGCTGCTGCTGCCAATAGCTCCAGTAGTCGGCGCGCGGCTTCACATACAGCTGGCGCACGCTGGCGGCGGTCTCGCCGTACAGCACCAGCTTGACGCGGCCGCTGGCGTCGGTCACGCCCTGGGCCGGCAACAGGCTGCCGAACAGGTAGACCTCGGCGCCGGCGACCGGCTTGCCGCTGTCGCCGTTGACGAGGAATTCGGCGCTGAAGGAAGCGCCGCTGACGGGCTGGTTGCAGCTCACCATGGCCGGCTGCGCATAGTTCGCATCGAGCAGCTGCAGGGGCTGGTCGCGCTCGACGATCAGCTGGCCCTGGGCCTGCATCGCCAGCGCGCTGGCCTTCTCGTCATTCATCAGCGTCACCAGCACGCCGCCTTCCTGGGCGCCGGTGCCGAGCGCGCCGACCGCCTGCCGGGGCGTGATCTTGTCGATCACGTCGATATCGGGCGCGTCGCGCAGCGCCTGCTCGACGACGGAAAAATTGAGCGGCGCGATGCCCATCATCTGCAGCCCGGCGAGGCGCCGCGGCGCCACCAGGTACTGGCTCTTGCGTGGCCTGACATTGCGCTGGCGCGAGGCGCCGGCATCACGGCCGGCAGGCACGTCGGGCGTGGCTGCCTGTGATTCGGATTTGCTTGCCATGGAGGTCCTTTCGGGGACTGCGTTCAGTAGGGAGGGGCGTCGAACAGGGACAAGGGCTGGTCAGGCTCGATGCGCAGCTCGCCGGTGGCGGCAAAGCGCTGTGCCAGCTGTGCGGCGCTTGCATGCGGCATGTCGTAGACGGCGGTGTGCGGCGCCTCCGGCGGGCCGATGGTGCGCTCCAGCCGCAGCTCGGGCAGGCGGCCAGCCTCGGCCACGAAACGACCGAGACTGGTGCTGTCGTTGCTGCTGACGAGGTAGCGCCCGCGGCCGGGCCGGGCCTCGATGTTGATCATCGCCGGGGTTCAGTGCAGCGTCGGCTGGCCCTGCTGATAGCCCTGCTGGCCTTGTCCGCCATAGCCCTGGCCATACGCTTGCCCGAAGTTCTGCCCGTAGCTCTGGCCATAGCCTTGCCCATACGGCTGCTGTTGCTGGGACGCGGCCTGTTGTGCCCAGGCCTGCTGTGCCGGGTCCATCTGGAAGGGCAGCATGCGGCCGATCTGGCTGGCCACGCCGCCGATCTGGTTGCCGAGGCCGGACTGGCCGAACAGCCCGCCAATGGCGCCGCCCACCGGCTGGCCAAGCTGACCGATCAGGTTGCCGATGAAACCTTGCGGCGACATTTGTTGTTGTTGTTGCTGTTGCTGCTGCAGCTGCTGCAGCTGCTGCAGCTGCTGCAGTTGCTGGGCCAGTTGCTGGGCCAGTTGCTGGGCCAGTTGCTGGGCCTGTTGCTGTTGCGCGAGCTGCTGCGCATAGGCCTGCTGCATCGGGTCGGCCGAGAAGGGCAGGATGCTGCCACCGATGCCGCCGGCCATTTGCCCGATCTGGCCGCCCATGCCGGGGTTACCGAAGATGCCGCCGATGCCGCGTCCTATCATTCCGCCCAGCGGGCTGCCGAGCAGGCTTCCCAAGAAGCCCTGCGGCGCGAGTTGTTGTCCGAACTGTTGCGGCGACATTTGCTGCTGCCCGCCATAGCCGCCCCATGGAGAAATGCCATTCATGTCTGCTCCTGTCAGGTGAAAGGGAGCGGCTATGTTTGTCGCGGCGACCGGGGAATGCAAATCGAAGTGGGGCGCGCTTGAGGGCACGCAAGCGAGGCTGTGCGCAGCTGCGCTCCCGCAAACAAAAAACCGTGCAGGCCTTGCGGCGCTGCACGGTTCTTGTCGTTGGCTGACGAAGTCTTACTTGACCATCAGCGTGAACGGGTACACATAGGCTTGCAAGGTGACCAGCACACCGACCAGTGCTGCCAGCGCGATCGAGTGGAAGAACACGTAGCGCAAAATCTCGCCTTCGTGGCCATACCACTTGGTGGCCGTGGAGGCGACGACGATCGATTGCGCATCGACCATCTTGCCCATCACGCCGCCCGACGAGTTGGCCGCGGCCATCAGCACCGGCGACAGGCCCAGCTGCTCGGCCGAGGTCTTCTGCAGGCCGCCGAAGAGCACGTTGGAGGCCGTGTCGGAACCGGTCAGCGCGACGCCGAGCCAGCCCAGCAGGGTGCCGAAGAACGGGTAGAACACGCCGGTGTTGGCGAAGGCCAGGCCGAGGGTCGAATCGACGCCCGAGTAGCGGGTCGAGTAGCCCAGGGCCAGCATCGCGGCGATGGTCAGCAGCGAGTACTTCAGCAGCTTCAGGGTGTCCCAGTAGACGCGCAGCATCTCGGTAAGGCGATAGCCCATCAGGAAGGCCGACGCGACGGCGGCGATGAAGATGCCGGTGCCGGTGGCCGACAGCCAGTTGAGCTTGAAGATCGCTTCTTCGATCTTCGGCACGGCGGCGACCGGCGGCATCTTCTGCACGAGGTTGTGCAGATAGGCCCACTCGATCTTGATCAGCGAAATGCCGTCCAGCGCCTTCTTCCACTCCGGGATGCCCCACAGCAGGACCACCACCGACAGGATCAGCCACGGGGTCCAGGCGTTCATCACTTCCTTGCGGGAGTAGTTGTGTCCGCCGCCGTTGGAAGCGCCTTCGGTGCTGCCGCCTTCAAATTTGCCCGAGGCCGAGGTCCAGACCTCTTTCGGCTTCCAGATCTTCAGGAACAGCGCCAGGCAGACCATCGACGAGACGGCGGCGCCGACGTCGACCAGCCACGGGCCATGGAAGTTGGAGATCAGGTACTGCGGGATCGCGAAGGCAGCGCCGGCCACCAGGATCGCCGGCCAGATGGCCAGCATGCCGCGGAAGCCGCAGAAGGCCCAGATCAGCCAGAACGGCACCAGCAGCGAAAACACCGGCAGCTGGCGGCCGACCATGCCCGACAGCTCGAGCATGTCGAGGCCGGTGACACCGGCCAGCGCGATGATCGGGGTGCCCAGCGCGCCGTAGGCGACCGGTGCGGTGTTGGCGATCAACGAGAGGCCGGAGGCCGCCAGCGGGGCAAAGCCCAGGCCGATCAGCATCGCGCCGGTGACGGCGACCGGGGTGCCGAAGCCGCCTGCGCCCTCGAAGAAGGCACCGAAGGAGAACGCGATCAGCAGCAGCTGCAGGCGACGGTCGCCGCTGATGCCGGCGATGCTCTCGCGCAGGATCTTGAACTGACCTTTGCGCTCGGTGAGCTGGTACAGGAAGATGACGTTGAGGATGATCCAGCCGATCGGGAACAGGCCGTAGCAGGCGCCGTAGGCCGCAGCTGACAGCGCGGTGATGCCCGGCATCGTGAAGCCGACCACGGCCACCACCAGCGCGGACACCAGGCCCATGATCGCTGCGATGTGGGCCTTGATGTGGAAGAAGGCCAGCGCGGCCAGCATGACCACGACCGGTATGGCCGCCGCCATCGTCGACAGCCAGACGTTGTTAAATGGGTCGTAAACCTGTGACCACATGGTGGATCTCCCCGTCTTTGTTATGGGTTATCAAAAGAAGCCAGTCATCATATTGAACGCCAGAAACCTTGTCCATGCGTTTCCCGGCGCCGCAGCGAGCTGTTCGTGAAAACTTTTGGCCCGGCTTTTGAAAAAATTTTGTTTGCAAATTCGTACGCAGGTCAGCGCTGTGCCGTCAGCACGTCGCCGAAGATGCGCGGCGAGCCGGCCGGCAGGCAGCGGTAGTACTGCGGCAGGCCGTCCAGCTGGCCGCCAAGGGCGGCGGCCGCGCGCCACGGCCAGCGCGGATCGGCGATGAAAGCCCGCGCCAGGGCGACGATATCGGCCTGGCCGGCCTGCAGGATGTCCTCGGCCTGCTGCGGCTCCGTGATCAGGCCGACCGTCATCACCGGGATGCTCACCGCCTGCCGCACCCGGGCCGCAAACGCGACCTGGTAACCGGGGCCGATGACGATTTTCTGGTCCGGCGAGACCCCGCCCGAGGAGACATCGATGAAGTCCGCGCCCAGCGCCTGCAGGCGCTGCGCCAGCACGATGCTCTGCTCGACATCCCAGCCGCCATCGACCCAGTCGGTGGCCGACAGGCGGGCGCCGAGCGCCACGTCGGGGATGGCCTGGCGCACGGCCTCGACGATCTCCAGCGTCAGGCGCATGCGGTTCTCGAGCGAGCCGCCATAGGCATCCTCGCGCTGGTTGGCCAGCGGCGACAGGAACTGGTGCAGCAGGTAGCCGTGCGCCGCATGGATCTCGATCACGTCGATGCCCAGCCGGGCCGCGCGCCGGGCGGCGCTGATGAAGTCCTGTTTCACGCGCTCGATGTCGGCCAGGCTCATGGCCTGCGGCGCTTCCTCGCCCGGCTTGTGCGGCAGGGCAGAGGGCGCGATGGTCTGCCAGCCGCCGTCGTCGGACGGGATCAGGGCGCCGCCCTCCCAGGGGCGATGGCTGGAGGCCTTGCGGCCGGCATGCCCGAGCTGTATCGCCAGCCGCGCCGGCGTCGCCCGGCGCAGGGTGGCGATCACGTCGGCCAGGGCCGCTTCATTGGCGTCGTTATACAGCCCCAGGCAGCCATGGGTGATACGGCCTTCGGGACTGGTGGCGGTGGCCTCGATGCAGAGCAGGCCGGCGCCGGACAGCGCCAGCGTCGACAGGTGCGCACGGTGCCATTCGTTGGCATTGCCGTCTTCGGCCGAGTATTGGCACATCGGCGAGACCATGATGCGGTTGGGCAGGGAGACGTGGCCGATCCGGGCCGGCGTGAACAGCAAGGGGGAAGTCATGGGCGGGCAGGCCTGCGTTGGGCCGCGGACAATGGATGAAGCCGCAAATGTAGTGCCCCCGGCGCCGTCAGGCAAGGGGTGAGGGGCCGGCAGGCCGGCGCGCGCGGGTCGCTGCCGCTTCAGGCCCGGCGGTCCAGGCCTCTTGGTTCAGGCCTCTTGGTTCAGGCCTCTTGGTTCAGGCCTGGCGGACCGGGCGCACCGGGCGCGCCGTATGCGCCGCACGGCGCGGGTCGAGCCGGTGCAGGCTTGCCCCGGCCTCGGCGCTGATGGCCGCGGGCACGGGCACGGGTGACGCGGTGGCCGCCTCGGGCATGGCCTCGACCGGCGGCTGCTTGAGCATCAGGTGGTCTTTCTCGTGCTGCTCGGCGACATAGGACAGGTAGCGCATGCAGGAGACGCGCAGGAAGGAGGACAGATTGTCGACCACGCCGCGGCGCTCGATGATCTCGTCATACAGCTTGCCGATGAGCTGGTTGGTCGTCATCTGGTCCTTGGCGGCGATGCGCGCCAGGATGTCCCAGCACAGGTTCTCGAGCCGGATGCTGGTGACGACGCCGCGGATGCGCATCGAGCGCGCGCGCTGCTCATAGTGGATGGGGTCGGCGCTGGTGTAGATGTCGCACATGCTGTACCTCGCTGGTTGCCTGGTCGGGAAGGGCCGAAGCCCTTCACTTCACTTCACTGTCTGCAGGTAGTCGATGATTTCCTTGCGCACTGCCGGATCGGCCTGCTGGTACATCATGTAGGTGCCCTTGGCGACACTTTGCGGCTGCTCCAGCCATTTGTCGAGCAGCTCGGGCGTCCAGGGCTTGCCGGCCAGCGCGCCCTTGAACTCGTTGGAATACGGGAAGCCCGCCACCGTGCCGGCCTCGCGGCCCGCAATGCCGTGCAGGTTGGGCCCCATGCCCATCGGCGCATCATTCTGCAGCGCGTGGCAGGCGGCGCAGTTCTGCTGGTAGAGCTTTTCGCCGACTGACGCGGCCTGTACCGACCCGACGGCCGCCCCCATGACGAGGGCGGCCGCCAGCATGGCCGGCATGGTCTTGCTGTTCCATGCCTTGGCCATGTCAGATCTCCCGGCGGCGCAGGCCGCGCTCGATGAACTCGGCCTGGCGGATCGCCAGCGCGACGATGGTCAGCGTCGGGTTCTCGGAGGCGCCGGTGGTGAACTGCGAACCGTCGGAGACAAACAGGTTCTTCACGTCATGCGCCTGGCCCCATTTGTTGACGACGCCGTCCTTGGCATGGGCGCTCATGCGGTTGGTGCCCAGGTTGTGGGTCGACGGGTAGGGCGGCGTATTGATCACGCGCTTGGCGCCCACCGATTCATACAGGGCCGCGCCCTGCTTGAAGCCGTGGTTGCGCATCGCGACATCGTTCGGATGGTCGCTGAAGTGCACGTTCGGGATCGGCAGGCCGAACTGGTCCTTCTCGGTGGCGTGCAGGGTGATGCGGTTGCCCTCCCGCGGCAGGTCTTCGCCCACCGGCCACATGCCGGCCATGTTGTCGTAGGCATCCAGCGCGGTCGAGAAGTCGCGTCCCCAGTCGCCCGGGTTCAGGAAGGCCGCCATGAAGGGCACGCCCAGCGACAGTGTCTCCATTTCATAGCCGCCGACGAAGCCGCGGCTGGGATCATGCCGCGACTCGTCCTTGATGATGCCGGCCATCGTGGTGCCGCGGAACATGTGCACCGGCTTTTCAAAGATCGCGTAGACCGAGGCGGTCATGTGGCGCATGTAGTTCCTGCCGACCTGGCCCGACGAGTTCGCCATCCCGTTCGGGAACAGGCGCGAGGCCGAGTTCAGCAGCAGGCGCGGCGATTCGATCGAGTTGCCGGCGACGCAGACCACTTTCGCTTTCTGGAAGTAGCGATTGCCTTTCGGATCCGCATACAGCACGCCGGTGGCGCGGCCGCTGGCGTCATGCTCGATCTTGAGCGCCTGGGCATCGGATCGCACTTCGAGGTGGCCGGTCGCTTCCCCTTTCGGGATCTCGGTATACAGCGTCGACCACTTGGCGCCGGATTTGCAGCCCTGGAAGCAGAAGCCGATCTGCTGGCAGGCGCCGCGGCCGTCACGCGGCTTGGAATTGATCGACATGTTCCCGGTATGGAACTGCTGGTAGCCCATCTTCTTTGCGCCGGCTGCC
>JACCDG010109545.1_pt1 | contig 10520 bp, 7 predicted proteins | sample 7442471 | NCBI WGS metagenome assembly JACCDG01 (sample SAMN15323444, study PRJNA562643) | freshwater metagenome | isolation source: river surface water | place: USA:Blue River Watershed | collected 2017-08-17 | reverse complement strand
CCTACGTTCTATGCGGCCTCCACCTCGCAGGGGGTGAAGGCGAATCATGTATTGCAGGGAACGCCGGTGGATGCCTCGACGTTCGCGGCCCGGATGGGCTGGTCGACCGACGCGGCAAACTCGGCTTACTACAATTTTGCCCCCAACCTCTTCCGCTCATCGACGGATGCGGCTTACTCCTCCTCCACGATTCACGAACTCTGGTTCGTGGAAAAGCTGACGCCCGCTGAGATCACCGAAGCCCTCAAGTTCCTCGCGTAAGGAGACCGGTTCAATGGTCTGCATGATGATTATCCCGGAGGCCATGCGAGAGGTCGCCAACGCCGCCGCCGCTCAGATCGATCCGACCAGCGAGGGCGAAACATTCGTCAAGCCGCTGCGTCTGATCGGCTCGACCGAGACGACTCACCGTTACAGCGGCCCCAACCTCGTTGACGAATCGGTCATCGCCGCCATTCGCCAACTCGCTCAGTCCCCCGCGTTCGCCGGTGGCATCTATCACGAGTGTGATCCATGCCACGTGCGTGCCGAGTTTCTGCAGCTACTCGCCGCGAACGAACTGGAAGAAATTCCAGCCGAGACGAGCGAGTAGGGACGAGATATCAATGGCATTCGTTACGTGAGGCAGAAATGATTAAAGCATCAGGGCGGTTAGACCTGCCGTTCACTTGTTCCGTCAATGGAGTTCCGACCGCTCCGACTGGCACTCCGACTGGCGTGCTGGTGAAGAATGGCACTGACCTTGGAACGACTGTCACAGTCACCATGTCGACGGCTCAGGGAATTGCATCTTGCACGATCCCGAGTGATGCGGTCGACGGCGATCGGTTCTACCTGCGAATCTCGGCAGTCGTTGACGGCGATACTTACGAGGTGGCAGGCCCGGTCGAAACTATCGTCAACAGTGTGTCACAGACCGGAGATTCGTACTCTCGGATTGGTGCGGCTGGGGCTGGTCTTACTTCGATCGGAGACACGAGGATCGGCAACCTTGACGCCGCTGTCACCTCTCGTCTCTCGACTGCTGGCTACACATCACCCCCAACGGCAGCGACGATTGCCGGGCAGGTCCGCACCGAGTTGACTACGGAGCTTGGAATGCTCGACGCGGAAGTGTCTTCGCGGCTCGACGCTTCCGGAGTCAGAACCGCAATTGGACTGGCATCTGCAAATCTAGACACTCAGCTATCAGGGATACACGACGATGTTCATTCAACACTCGCCATTGTGTCCGAATTTGCAGACGTGGATGGGAATGTTGATACAACAATTCGTTCTTGGCTTGGACTTGCTTCCGCAAATCTTGACTTGCAACTATCAACGATTGATGGTTACCTAGATACTGAAGTATCGGCTATTAAGACCGTGACTGACAGATTGAATACCGCTTTGGTTGTTGATGGGTCCGTATACCAGTTTACTACAAATGCTCTGGAGAATGCTCCATCAGGTGGCGGGTCTTCATCGGTCATCGTTTATCCACTAAATGCTTCAATGCCGTTAAAGAGCGTCGGCCTGCTGATGACCTTCTACACAGAAGAGTCAGGTGTGGTCATGGGGCCAATTGGAGTTACTGGTAGATCTGGGAATACAATTGTTCCAGTTGATCTATCTGGCAGAACTCTTGAAGTCAGATTTCTCGACTACCTAGGAACCGAGTTGCTTTCTGTACCAGACGCTGACATTACCATCAGCGGAGCCGATAGCGACCAGTTCGAGTTTGTGGTCACAACAGATGTAACAGGGACGCCTACAGTCGATCACGAAGATCAGTATCATTACTGGACTTTGCGTGACCTGACAGATGGTGAAAATGTACTACTTGCTGGTAGGGCTAGAGTTCTCCTTTCATAATGCTCTGTAGAGCGATAGGATGGGCCTAGATGGCTGTCAAATACGATATTGGAGTCTTACGTCAAAACTTGATTCGGAAGGCTCAGGAAGCCTCTGGAGAGCTTACAAGGGTCTTCTTCGACCACGTTGATAAACACGCTCCAGTGGAGGATGGGCATCTACATCAGACTCTGGGTTCAGGCTTGAATCAAACAGGCTTGCCTGAGACTGGTGAAGTTGTCACAGCTATGCTTTCAAAAGGTAGTGGAGACCCTACAGCGACGGCAGCGGGTAGCGGATCAACCACCCTCAGCGACAACTCAGTTCATGTGGTCGTAAGGACCACATTGGGCTTTGTTAGTAAACTGAATGATGGTGGATTTGTTGAACCTGATGTAAACGGCTCTAAGGGTTTCAAAGAGGGTGGAGTTGCTACGAAGGGTGTATTGTACGCCCCTCGAAAGGATTCTGGTCCTATGGGTTTTTTGTCGTGGTCATCTGGCGGTAAACAATACTTCACTAGAAGTGCCGTCTGGGAGCCACAAGGGTTTTTTGATGGGGCTGCTGTAGCCCTGCGTAACAAAGCACAAGAAATGGGGTTTGAATAATGGCAACTCACACTGAGATCGCTAGAAACATTCGAGACGGGAGTCTCGTTATCAAGGACGGCACTAGTCCTACGCCTAAGTCAGCTACGATTGCTTGTAGCGGTAACTTGAAGTGGACTGAAACCCGAACACTGATTGAAGTCAAGTGTCGCGGGGAAATTGACCATCGCCGAACAGGTGATGATGTTGGGTTTGACGTGAGCTTTGATACTACGTGGTTCCAGCTAGTTTCTCTTACTGAGAACACTGGAGATCCTGTATCGGCTTATGAAATTGTCTCCAATCCGGGAGCGTTCTTCACTTCTACGGAACCCGGAGCGTATTGCTTGGATTTTGAGTTCACTGTGGTCGATCCTGACACTGTGGCCGGTAACGATGAAAAGATCACGTTTAATGACGTGTTCATCGAAAAGGTGGAGTGTAGTGAAGGCGATGACAAGAACATGATTACTGTTTCTGGTAAGGGAAAGGTGCGGGCACCTACCATCACCCGAGTGTAATTGGCTCGGTTCTCCCTCCCGGCATGCCCTTAGCTGGGTATGTCGGGCTTTTTTATTGGAGCGAACACAATGGCTAACCAAGCGTTTGATTATGACCTTCTCATTTCGGTTGGTGAGGCTGAGAAGCGTATTGCACAGTTTGCCAAGACCATTGAGCGAGAACTGGGAAGCTCTGTAGAGAAAGCCTTCAAAGGTTCTTTCGACTTTGATATCTCTCCTATCCAGCGGAAGATCAAGGAGATTGAATCTCAGGTTAAGACTCTTGGTCAGACCTTTCGTGGCTCCTTTGACTTTGATGTAGGACCACAGGCTCAGAAGATGGACTTTTTAATCACCAAGGCTCAGCAGTTAGCTGATGCCGTTGGTGGTAATGCGTCTAACGCTCCTTGGATGCGTATGCAGCGGCGTATGGAGCAGGTCACGAGGCTGAGTGAAGAACTCCGTGCTAATTTTACTGATCCTATCTCGATGACTGCTATCAATCAGCTTGAATCTAAGCTGAGGGCTATCTCTGAGGATTTGAAGGGTAAGAAGTCCGGTTCATTTAGCGAAGCTAAAGAATGGGACAAGGCGTTTGGTGATGCTAGAGCAGATTTTGATAAAGGCCAGCCTGCTAGACAGGCCGCTGCTGACAGAGAACTTCAGCGAGCTATTGTAGCGGCTAATCAACTCCACGATCTGGAGATGCGTAACAACCAAGATCTGGCTTCTGCTAATGAAGCCTCTCATAACAAACGTATGAGAGAGCTTCAGCGGGAGCAGTCTGCTAAGGAAGCTGCTGCTAAGGCCGACTATCAGGAGAGGGTGAGCCAGTCTCAAACAGACATCACGTCTGCTGATGAGAGAAGAATTGCTAACCAAGCCCGAATCACTAAGGTCTTTGAAGCTGAGTTTAAGAGACGTGAAGATCTCGATCTTGAGATCGCTGCTCGTGTTGATAGCATTAAGACTAAGTATCTCAAGGAACAAGCAGATCTAGTTAAGAAGAATACGGCTGATAAGCTTAAAGCAGAGCAGGATTACCTCCAGTCTGTTGAAGATGGTCAGAACCGTATCCGTGGGGAAGAGATTCAGGAAGCTGAGTCTCAGAAGAAAAGGCTTGAGGATCGTAAGCGATACACTGAGAAGTTCCTAGAGTCTGGCAAGGTTGGAACTGAAAAGCAGGTTCAAGCCAATGACCGGATGCACGAGAGACTACTCCGTGGTATTCAGAATCTGACTGAAGCTGATAAGCGTCGGTATTCTGGACTGCATCACTTTGAGACCCTGATTGGAGCAGTCCACCAGAAGTACGAAGCAGAAGCTAAGCAACTTATCTTAGAGCGAGATGCTCTAGGAGAGCGTGAATTCAACAATCGAATGCAGCAAATGAAAATGTTGCACGCTGCTGAGCGAGAGTTTGCTCAGAGAGAAGCTACGAATGCAACTAACCAAGACCTTGCAAAGTTTGCAGGTGGTGGTCGTGCAGTCAGTAATATGTTCCAAGTTCAGCAAGCGTTTGAAGACTTTCAGTACGCTGGCTTGAGAGGTGCTGCTAACAACATCGCCATGATGGCAGCTAACATGGGAGGCAGCGGAGGCATCATTGCCCTCGGTGCTATCATGGGGGCACAACTCGCTACGTCTGCTGGTCTGTGGGATAAGCTTAACGAGAGTCTTGGAGGATACCTCTGGAAACTGAAGTCAGTCACAGAAGAGGAAGAGAAGCAGATCAAGCTGGCTGATGCTAGATTTAGTGCTTGGGAATCTAATGCTGCTCAACTTCGATCCTTCGATAAGGAGGCTGCTAATTCTCTGGATAAGAAGGCTGCTTCTGAAAAGAGTGAGTTGCAAACCCTAGGCGACATTGTTGAAAAGCTGCATGCTGCTAAAAGTGCTTATGACTCTATGCAGTCTTCGGCCAATGCATTAGACTCGATGATGCCTCGTGGCTGGACTAGTTATTTTCAAAGCTCTCCTGAAGAGTCCAACCAGATGCTGGACTACTACAAGTCCACTATAAAAGAATCTGAAACAGCGTTGACTGGAGTTACCCTTATAACTTCTGCTCAAAGGGAATACGCTTCTGAACTGGTGAGGTCTTTTGAAGCGGCTAAGAAGCTTTGGGAGGCTAATGCTGGTGGATACCCCCTGACTGTGGAGGGCTATGAGGCAATCCGTAAGAAAATAGATGAGACTGAAGCGTCTATCATCAAGATGAATTCTCAGTACGAGACCACTCTGTGGCTCATCAAGAACATGAAGGAGTCTTATGAAGCCTTCTCTAAGGCGACCAAGGACGCTTATAAAGATTCATCCGCTTTTGATTCCAGTGAGATGAAAGGCCCAGCAAAAGAGTTTTTTGAGGAGCAGGTCAAGTCTCGACAAGAGTATGTTGATAAGCTTGAAGAAGAGGCAGCTAAGAAGATCGAGTTAGCTCAGATTGCCGCTGCTGCTGATATTGAAGCAGCTAGACAGACAGGCAATAAACAACGAGAAGAAGAGGCTCGGTCTCGTCTAAATAAGATAATCGAGGAACAGACTCGACTGCTTACTGAAGCTCAGAATGCGGCTATACTGGAGTCTGAAGCTGACAAGACTGCTGCTGAAGAGAAGACTGAGCTTTACAAGAAGCAAGAGAAATTCCAGAAGGAATCTCTTGACTACTATCAATCTGAGTCTTCTGAGCTTCAAAAGCAAGTTAGCCATACTGAGAGCCTGATTAGGGCTGACGAGCAGCGTCTCAGGGTTTTGGAAGATCAAGTGTCTGCCTTTGAGGATATGGCTGGTAAGCAGGCAGTATCCCTTCAAACCAAGCAGATTGCTCATGAAGCCAGTTTAGAGAAAGACGCTTACCAAGAATCAATGCGTCTTGGTAAGGAATCCTTTCAGCGTCAAGTAGACTACATCAAGGAGATCTCCAGACAACGCTATGAGTACATGAAGCGGCATAACGAAAAGGGCAAAGGCGACTCCAACCCCGACGTTATGCTGACAGAGCAGTACAATCGCTGGAAACAAGGCTTCGATAGCTGGGTAGACTACCAGACTAAGCGGAATGAAGAGGCTGATCGTGCTAGGCTGAAGCAGATTGAGCGTCAGGCAGACCTTGAGGTCAAAGCTAAGTTCAAAGAGTATGATGATGCTCAGAGGGCTAAGCTTAAAGGTCTTGAAGATGAGGCTGCTAGAGCAGAAAGCACTGGAGATCTTGTTACTGCTGAGCAGAAGAGGTCTCAGATTGCAAAGCTCTTAAAAGAACTGTCTGCTGCTCAAGAGAGGCAGGTAGGTGCAGGAACAAAGGAAGAAGGTCGTGCAGCCTACGAAGAGTGGCAAAAGATCAATCAGAAGATCATTGAGAATGCTAAAGCTGAAGCTGAGATTGTCAAAATTCGGCAGGAAGCTAACCAGAATCTACTCAACGACTATGATGTTCGACTGAATCTAATCAAGGACAAGATAGAGCAGATTGGCTCTATGTCCATGTTTGACCTCAGTACTGAAGGCCGTCTTAAGATCTACTTGGGTTTGTTGAAGGCTATGAAGGATGAGATCGCAGCTATGGCTGCTCGCAGTGCTTCAATCAATCCCGGTGGAGGTGGAGCATCAACTCCAGCCGGAAGAGGAATGCCAGCGTATGCAGAAGGAACTGCATATGTGCCTAAAACCGGCCTTGCCCTTATTCATAAGGGCGAGATGGTTATTCCTGCTCAGATGGCCGACCAGATCCGTTCTGGAGTGTCATACTGGACTGGGATGGAGTCTCGGATGAATTCTCGAAGCGGTGCCCCTCCACGAGAAGGTCCGTTTTTCTCAGACCAGAACCTGATGAAATCAGCAGAGACCATTTTTGGTGCCCCTGCTCAGATCATGAAGGAGACTGGTCTTGGCGAGCAGCTTGCAAAGGATGTGGCAACAGCCATCGACGAGGGGCTAAATTCTGTGGCTGCTAAAGCTAAGGGTGCCATAAAATCCGTGGCTACTAAAGCTCGGGATGCTGCGGCTGACTTTTATAACGGCGGCGACATGGGAAACTCCTTGCCTGCAAGGTTTAGGCCTTTCCGTGCTATCCCAGAAGCTGCCGATTTACACCGGCAGGCTGAGAGGATCAATGAGAGCCTCAAGCGAATCAAGGACCGAGAGGCTGAACTAAAACCCACACCAGACCCTAAGAGCAGCTACGAACCTAAGCCTTATGATTCTCCGCAGGAAGCATCCAGAAAGCGTATGGCGGAAGACAAGGCGCGTGCTGCCAAAGAAAGGCTTGACCGGGCTGAATCGGCTCAGCGTATTAAGGATCTGGAGAAGTCACATGCTGAACGTAGGCAGGAGACTCGGGATTGGCTTGAGGAGTTTGGCTCGCAGACCGATCCGAGGTATATTAGGAAGAGGCTTGATAGAGACAAGCGTGACCTAGAAGCTCAACGGAAGCAGGTAGAGCAGCATCGAAGCGACGCTGCCGCTGGCATACAAAAACTTCCGGGATATACCGAAAATAAAAAAGCCTCCTGGCGCGACCGGATAACTCCCGGTTCGCCTGCGGCTGCTTATGACAACTTCGATGACAACATGCGTGCTCTGGAAGACAAGGATCTGGAACTCAAGCAGAAGTTAATTGATTCTGGAGAAGAGAACCTTAGAGACTTGATTAGTACCATAGACAAGATCAAGAACCACGAACGCGAGAAGATGCACCAGAAGAAGAAGGCTGGCCTTGACCTAGAAAATCAAGGCTGGAAGCAGAAGCACTCTGGTGGTGAGGGCGGTTCCTATAGGACAGGTGATGGGGAGTATATCTCTCCTGAAACTCAAGCCCTTGAAATGCGTCAAGAAGCGGCTCGTAAACGGGCTGAGCAACTCAAACGTGCCAGACGGCTCTCTGGCCAGTCTCCTTCTCAAGTTGAGCAGGGTGATGTCCAAGATGCCATGAAACTTGAGCAGCAACTCCAGTCTTCTGCACAACAGAAGGCAATCTTGGAAAGGCTTCAAGCTGTTAAAGCCAGTGAGGTCGGTGAAGCCACTGCTCTAGCTTCTGCACTTGAACGGGCTGCTGCTGCGAAAGCTGCAATGGCTTCTACGAGTTCTGGTGGCTATGGTGCAACAGGTTCTGGAGTTTCAGGTGGTCCTTCAGGTGGAGCAGGGTCTGGTTATGGTGGTGGAGGCTCTCCGACCATCATCAATAACAACATGACGGGAGTTATGAACAATGCCTCCCCTCAGTCTGTCTTTGCTGCAATGCAGACTGCTGCTCAGATTTCTTCTATCCGTAGATCCTAGTATTTGATTGGTGCCCTGTAAGGTTGATTCCTTGCAGGGCTTTTTCTTTGGAGTAAGACATGGCATTCGTCGCTAAAGCAGCTTTGTGGAGAGCTAGTTCCACGTCACCACCTGCCATCGGAGATGTGGTCAATTCAGGTCGTCTGCTATGGCTTCCTCAGCCTATCCTCAGCATGCCTGTGGGTACTGAATGGAAGGGTAGCTTGGTCGAGACTCGATTGGCAGATGGTGCCGAAGGAGTTAGAGGTAATCTACGAGCCAGCCGCATTGTGTCTATCACCGGTCAGCTAGCCAAGACCACTTTTGGTGGAACAGTGACCTATACTGAACAGGCGATGTTTGAGTTGTTTGAGAATCTCCAGTCGTTTGTGAACTCTGGGGATAAGGCTATGGAGTTGTTTGTGTACTATGACTTAGCAACGACCACATACCGTAAATACAAGAAGGTCTACGCCAAAAGCTTGATGACAGACATTGGTGATAATGACTGGCACGTCTTTCCTTGGACCATGCAACTAATACTTGCTGATCCAGTCCTCTACACTACAGCACCGGGAGCCTAACATGGCAGATGCAGGCGATCCCTTTGATTTCAATTACACTCGTATCATTGAGTTGATTGACACAGATGGAACCACTGTGGTCAGAACTTTGTGCAGCAAGACCACAGACACGTCTTTTGTTGATACTGCTGAATTTGAATGGCTCCGTCAGGGTGGATGTGGAGGAGGTTCATTCTCCATTGATCTGGATTTCCCTGTTGATGAGATTCATTCAGGACAGCACATCCGCTGTTCCTATGTGAGTGGAGATATCTGGTACTTTGGTCGGATCGAGTCTGTTAGATCGGTTTCTCCGGGAAGTGCTACGATTGTCACCTATGGTTTGATGTCTGCTATGGCGGAGATTCAGATCGGTGGTCAGGCATGGTGGTCAACTCAGCCTCAAGTATTTGGCCGTTATGACTATTTCACTAACGATCCAGATCATGCTGTGCAGGTCTATACAACTGTAGCGACGATGGATGACTTCATTACTCGGCTGTATGATGACTACATAGCCCCCTACAGCGGAGGGCTAATCACATTAGGGACAATCAACGCTCCAGTTGATTACGACTCGTTCGCTTCTTTGACATTCCGGGGTGGTGAGTCTCTCAGTGAGATCCTAAGAGTTTGTTCTGATCTTGCTGGAGGTGCCAGCTATGGCGTAGACCCTGACAACAACTTCTTTTTCATTCCCCTCAATACTTCTGAGCAGGCTGAGTATACTGAGGGAGACAATGTTGATATTGAACGGGAAGAAACCCGTAGCATGATGTACAACCGGCTTGTTATAGTCGGGGGATACGTTTATGGTGCCCCCGGAAGACCGGGCTTCTATGTGTGGAACTCTCATCACGAGGATTCTGCAAGCGTGATTAGCTATGGGGCTAAGACCCTATCTGTCAAGATCCCGATGATTCGTACTCACGTTGAAGCCATAAACTTTGCTGACGGGTTTTTTGCTAAGTACGCTGGACCGACAACTCAGTATACAGGTACGACCACATCTCAAAGCGGTCCTTTGTATCCTTGGGCTGGAGCAGTTCAACTGTTCCCAGCAGCAGGTACGACTTGGAATGGTGAGACATCAGTTACTCAGAACTTTGACTCTTGCAAAGTAGATTTTAATGAGTCTCCTTTGTTCACTTTCACAACTGGTCCTGAGCCTCCTCATTATCCTGTACCAGAGGTAGACCAAGTAGGTGAGCAGTCTGATGGAGGGTCTGAAGGGGGTGGGGGTGGAGGGGATGCTGGTAAGGTGTCTGGATGGGGTAGTGCGATCTTCCCTCCCGGAGAATCTTTGGACTCCTGTTTTTGGCCGCCTTGTGAACAGAAATCTGTGGGGTTTGTCGTAACGTCAGCATACCCATCAGCGGGGTATGTGGTCGGAGATGTTTATTACAGTACTCAGCCTATTTGTCCAAGAACAGGCATTACGTTCTGGGATATGGAGAACCCCATTGGCGAATACGTGAATCTAGGGGATGTTGCGTTAGATCCTTCGGATTACGTATTTCGAGTAGGTACGGCCCAATTTCTCCGCAGATATGCAGATCATGATATATCGTGTAAATGGATTATGACGGGACTCTTCTGTCCACCTTCGTAGGAGTGAATAATGGGAATGAGTCAGACTGGCTGCTGCTGCGGATCGCCCTGCGACGGTACAGACGATATTTGTTGTCTTTTCTGCACTATCAACGGCGGATACCTTGACGGCCTTCAGTTTTACCTGTTAAAGCGGTCTTGGGTTGTTCCACCCGGAGACACCCTTCCGTATG
>JACCDG010354879.1_pt1 | contig 10522 bp, 10 predicted proteins | sample 7442471 | NCBI WGS metagenome assembly JACCDG01 (sample SAMN15323444, study PRJNA562643) | freshwater metagenome | isolation source: river surface water | place: USA:Blue River Watershed | collected 2017-08-17 | reverse complement strand
TGAAGGACGCCACCCGGTGACGGCCGCATCAACCGGACGCCTGGAGGCCACTGGGCTGAAAAAGGCCTATGGCAGCCGCCAGGTGGTGAAAAACGTGTCCCCGGGTGCGGACAAAGGCGCGGTCGTGGGGCTGCTGGGCCCCAATGGCGCGGGCAAAACCACCTCGTTTTACATGCTGGTGGGCCTGCTGCGCGCCGATGGCGGCCAGATCACCTTGGACGGCCAGCGAGTCGACAGCTTGCCGATTCACCGCCGCGCACGCCTGGGTCTGGGTTATCTGCCTCAAGAGGCCTCGATTTTTCGCAAGCTCACGGTGGCGCAGAACGTGCGCGCGGTGCTGGAGCTGCAGGTCGATGAGCGTGGCAAGTCCTTGAGCAACGCCGAGATCGACCGGCGTTTGAGCGGCCTGCTGCAAGACCTGCGGGTCGAGCACCTGCGCGATTCGCCCGCGCCCGCGCTATCGGGCGGCGAGCGGCGCCGGGTAGAGATCGCGCGCACCCTGGCCACCAGCCCGCAGTTCATTCTGCTCGACGAGCCGTTTGCGGGCATCGACCCGATCGCTGTGATTGAGATCCAGCGCATCATCGGCTTTCTGAAGTCGCGCGGCATTGGGGTGCTGATCACCGATCACAACGTGCGCGAAACCTTGGGTATTTGCGACCGCGCCTACATCATCAGCGACGGCCATGTGCTGGCCAGCGGCACACCGGCCGAGATTGTGGACAACGCCGACGTGCGCCGGGTCTACCTCGGCGAACACTTCCGCATGTGAGGCCTGAGCCATGAAGCAAGGCCTGTCACTGCGCGTCTCCCAGCATCTGGCGCTCACGCCCCAGCTGCAGCAGTCGATCCGGCTGTTGCAACTCTCGACGCTGGAAATGGCACAGGAAGTCGAGCAAATGCTCGACGACAACCCGTTTCTGGAACGCGCCGACGACAGCGCCGAGCGCGAAGCCTTTGGTGTGGATCAAGCCGACGCGCCGGTGAGCGCGGGCGAACAACTCGCCGAACTGGGCGACACCGCCGCCGTCGATCTGCCCTTCACCGCGCCCACCACCAGTGCCAGCGGCGACAGCGCCGCCGAATCCGACAGCGCCACGCAGGCCGAGGCCAGCATCGACGGCGCGCCCGATGTGGAGCAGAGCTGGGACGGCGACGGCACGGTGGAGATGGCGCCCGACGACAGCGAATGGGGCGGCGACGCCCCGCCGCGCAACGGCAGCACCGCCGACGACGAGACGGCCACCGCCACCGAGCTGGCGCGCTCGCACGTCAGCCTGCAAGACCACCTGCACGAACAGGCGCGCTGCCTGCGGGTGGACGCGGCGGTACAGGCCGGCTTGCACCTGTTGATCGAGTCGCTCAACGACGACGGCTATTTGGACGATCCCTTGACCGATCTGGCCCTGGCCTGGTACCGCCTGCAAACCGGCGACCCACAGGCTGAGCCCGAGTTTCATGTGCTGGAGATGCTGCAAGCCAAGCTGGAAGAGGCGCTGGAGCACCTGCAATCGATGGAGCCGGTGGGTGTGGGCGCGCGCGATCTGGCCGAATGCTTGCGGCTGCAGATTGAAGACATGCGCAACACCCCGGCCGCCCAGGCCGCGCTGCGCATGGTCTCGCAGAGCCTTGAGGGCATGGCCAAGCGCGATGTGAAGCGCCTCGCGGTGCTCTGCGCTTGTGACGAGGCCACGGTGCGCGAGGCCATGGCCTTGGTGGCTCGACTGGAACCCAAACCAGGACGCCGCTTTGCCGATGTGGAGCGCAACCTGGTGGTGCCCGACGTCATCGTCACCCGCGCCGGGCGTGGCCTGAAGGTCCAACTCAACCCCGACGTGATGCCGCGCCTGCGGGTGCACGACATCTACGCCAACGCCGTCAAGGGCGGACGGCGCGAGGGCGAAGCGGGGGCGGCTTCGATGCAGCAGCGGCTGCAAGAGGCGCGTTGGTTCATCAAAAACATCCAACAGCGCTTTGACACCATCTTGCGGGTGTCGAGCGCGATTGTGGAGCGCCAGCGCAATTTCTTCGCTCACGGCGAACTGGCCATGCGCCCCTTGGTGCTGCGCGAAATTGCGGAAGAATTGGGTCTGCACGAATCGACCATCAGCCGTGTGACCACCGCCAAATACATGGCCACGCCTTTTGGCACCTTTGAGCTGAAGTATTTTTTTGGCTCGGCCTTGGGGACAGAGACCGGCGGCAACGCGTCAAGCACTGCGGTGCGTGCGCTCATCAAACAGTTTGTCAGCGCCGAAGACACGGCCAAGCCGCTGTCGGACAACCAGATCTCAGACATGCTGCGCGAGCAGGGCATCGAATGCGCGCGTCGCACCGTGGCCAAGTACCGCGAAGCGCTGCGCATCGCCCCCGCCAACCTGCGCAAGCGCTGAGGCTCCTTTCACCCGGCCCGACGCCAGCGCGCCGCGCCAGAGAGTTTTGTTCATGAACCAATTGCACTTGTTTTTGCCCTGCGCTGCTGGCGTGGAGCCCCTGCTGGCCGATGAGGTGGCGCGCATCTGCCCCGACGCCCGGCCACACGCTTTGCGCGCCGGTGTGGCGCTGTCGGCGAGTTGGCGCGACGCTTTGCGCCTGAACCTGCACAGCCGCCTCGCGCAGCGGGTGTTGGTGCAGCTGTGGCACGGACCTTACCGCGACGAGCAAGACCTGTACGACGCGGCGTCCGAGGTGGCGTGGGAAATCTGGTTCACCCCGCGCCAGACTTTTAAGGTCGATGTGACCGCGCAGCGCTCGCCGCTCAAAAGCCTGAACTTTGCCGCCTTGAAAGTCAAAGACGCGCTGTGCGACCGCTTCCGCGCCAAGGCCGGCGAGCGGCCGAGTGTGGAGACCACCTGGCCCGATGTGCGGGTGCATGTGCACCTGAGCGCCGAGGCGCTCACGCTCTACATCGACACCTCGGGCGAGCCGCTGTTCAAACGCGGCTGGCGCGCCGACAAGGGCGATGCGCCGCTCAAAGAAACCTTGGCCGCCGCCATGATCGCCGCCACCGGCTGGGACGTGCAGGCGCGCGATGCCGCGTCGGTGGACGACATCGCGCCGCTGTACGACCCGTGCTGCGGCAGCGGTACGGTGGTGATCGAAGCCGCGCAGATCGCGCTCGGTGTGGCGCCCGGCTTGCAGCGGCGCTTTGCGTTTGAGAAGCTGTTGCCGTATCAACCGCATGTGTGGAATGGCTTGAAGGACGAGGCGGCGCGCTCGCGCCGCGACTGGCCTGCCGGCCACGCGCCCATTGTGTTTGGCAGCGATGTGGCGTTTCGCATGGTCGACTTTGCCCAGCGCAACGCCGAGCGCGCCGGCATCGCGTTTGCGGTGGAACTGCGCGGTGGTGACGCCCTGCAGCGCCAGCCGCCCACCGCTCGCGCCGGGGTCATGCTGCTCAACCCGCCGTATGGCGAGCGGATTGCGGCCGCCGGTGTGGCCGGTCAGCGCGCCGCCGACCGCGTGCCGCGCGCGCCGCGCACCTTCAGCGTCTGGGCATCCGCCGCGCCGGCTGCTGGCTTGGGTCGAGAGTCGGCCCAAGTGGACGGTATGGACAGCGACAACGCGCAGTTTTTTGAACAACTCGCTGCGCATTGGAAAACCCACTACGCCGGCTGGACCGCGTGGCTGCTGACACCCGACCAAGGCCTGCCCGGTCAGATGCGCTTCAAACCCAGCCGCCGCGTGCCCATGTGGAACGGCCCGATCGAATGCCGCTTGTTCCGCTTTGACTTGCTGGCGCGCCGCCAGGAGCCCAGCGCGTGAACACGCCCGCCGACGCCACCGCTGTGGTGATCGACACCAATGTGGCGCTGGACCTGCTGGTCTTCGACGACCCGGCGGCCCAGCCGCTGCGCCAAGCGTTGGAGCGGCGCCAGCTGCGCTGGCTGATCACCCAGCCTATGCTGGACGAGGCCCGGCGGGTGTTGGACTACCCGCTCATCGCCCGCCGGCGCGAGGCCAGCGGCTTGTCGGTGGACGCGGTGATGGCGCGCTGGCTGTCGCTGACCACGGGGGTGTCTGAGGCGCCGAAGGCGCCCTACACCTGCAAGGACGGCGACGACCAGAAGTTCGTCGACTTGGCGGCACAACACCGCGCTTGGCTGCTGAGCAAGGACGCGGCCGTCTTGTGCATGGCCAAGCGCTTGGCGCGCCTGGGGGCGGTGGTGCAGCGCCAGTGGCCAGGTCAGACCAGCGCAAACGAGTCGGTGCGCGCCTTGGCCCAGTAAGCGAACACCGGCAGCGGTGGGGCGTCTGATTCCAGCAAAGAGCCTGGCGCCACCGTGGGCAGCAGCTCTTCGAGCAAGCGCACCTCGTTGTCTTTGACCCGCCGCACGATGTGTTGAGCGGTGATCTGGTTGGGATGCTTCAAGCCGGCGGCCTGCACCAGTTCTTTGAGCGCCTTGAGCGTGTTTTGGTGGAAGTTGTACACCCGCAAGGTTTTGTCGGGCACCACCAGGGCGCGTTGGCGCACCGGGTCTTGGGTGGTCACGCCGGTGGGGCAGTGGCCGGTGTGGCAGGCTTGGCCTTGGATGCAGCCCAGCGCAAACATAAAGCCACGCGCGCTGTTGCACCAGTCGGCGCCCAGGGCCATGGCGCGCGCCATGTCGAAGGCGCTGATGATCTTGCCCGAGGCACCGATGCGGATCACGCTGCGCAGGTTCACGCCCACCAAGGTGTTGTGCACCAAGCGCAGGCCCTCTTGCAGCGGCGAGCCCACATGGTCGGTGAACTCCAGCGGCGCAGCGCCGGTGCCGCCTTCTGAGCCGTCGACCACAATGAAGTCGGGCGCGATGCCGGTCTCCAGCATGGCTTTGACGATGCCAAACCACTCCCACGGGTGGCCAATGCACAGCTTAAAGCCCACTGGCTTGCCACCCGAGAGCTGGCGCAGTTGTTCAATGAAACGCATCAGCTCCAGCGGGGTGGAGAACGCGCTGTGCGAGGCCGGCGAGATGCAGTCCACTCCCACCGGCACACCGCGCGCCTCGGCGATTTCGGGCGTCACCTTGGGGCCCAGCAGCACGCCGCCGTGACCCGGCTTGGCGCCTTGGCTGAGCTTGATCTCGATCATCTTGATTTGCGGATCGCTGGCGGTGGCGGCAAAGCGCTCGGCGTCGAAGGCGCCAGCGTCGTCTCGGCAGCCAAAGTAGCCCGAGCCGATTTCCCAGATCAGGTCGCCGCCGTGCATGCGGTGGTATCGGGACACCGAGCCTTCACCCGTGTCGTGGGCAAAACCGCCGCGTCGTGCGCCCGCGTTGAGCGCTTGCACCGCATTGCCCGAGAGTGAGCCAAAGCTCATGGCCGATATGTTGAGCACACTCGCCTCGTAGGGTTGCAGACAGGCCGGTCCGCCCACCACCAGACGAAAGTCGTGACCCGCCACATAGCTCGGCACCATGGAGTGGTTGATCCACTCATGCCCGTCGGCCTTCATGTCGATCTGGCTGCCAAACGGGCGCTTATCGGTCTCCCCTTTGGCGCGGGCGTAGGCCAAGCTGCGTTGGCTGCGCGAAAACGGCGTTGCCTCGGTGTCGCTTTCCAGAAAGTACTGGCGGATTTCGGGCCGGATTTTTTCCAGCATGAAGCGCGCGTTGCCGATGATGGGGTAGTTGCGCCGCACCGCACTTTTGGTCTGACGCATGTCGCGCAGACCCACCCAGCACAGGGCGGTGGCACAGACGAACCACCAGAGGCTATAGCCCGCCGTCCACCACAGCGCCAGGCCCAACACCGCACCCAGGGCACACAGCCCCATCACGGTGTACCTCACCGGGTACACCGCGTTCAGCCGATCCAGCATGCTTGTCTCCTGTCAAGGTCGGGCCATGATAGGACCGAAGACAGTGGCTGCACAGTCAGCCAAAAGTGGCAGTGTTCAGCGCGGCAAAGAGAGGCGACGCAGGATCGCCGATGCGATCACCATGACCACAAAAGTGCCGACCAAGTCTCCCCCCACCATGGTGACGAAAACCGAGTCCCAGTCGAGATCCGGGGCCGACAGCGCCAGATACACGTGGTGCAGCAAGCCGTTGCTGATGGCACCCAACGCCGCCAGCAACACCAGGTGCGAATAGCGCAATCCCTGCAAGTCCACCGACCAACGCAAGTGATCGCGGGCCAATTTCACCGCAAGCACCGGCCCCAATGCGCTCAGAGCTGGCAGCACCACGTTTTCGGGCCATGGGGCGTTCATCAGGGCGCTGGTGATCAGCGCGCCCAAGAAGAGACCTGCGGCACCGCGCCAACCCAAAATCAACACCGCGACCAAGCGCAATGCGGCGGGCAAAAAAATCCAGTTGGCCAAGGCGCTGGTTTCCCAGCGTGCAAACAGCCAACTGTTGAGTTGGAACAGCAGCACCCACAAAGCGGCGACGGCGCCCACTTCCAGCGCCACGGTGCGCGGCGTCATGGCGTCACCCCTGGTGTGCCAAGCGCATGCATTCGCCCAAGCGGGCAAAGTAGGCGTCGGTTTTGGGCGTGGGCAGCACATGGCGCACCCGCTGGTCCTGCGGGTCGGTCATGAACGTTATCAAGCCTTTGTCTTCCAGTGTCTTGAGGCGCCGAAAAATCGTGCGCTCCGAGGTGTCGGGCAGCAGGCGCGCCACTTCCAGCACCTTGATGCGGTGGCCGGTGTGCCAAGCCGCCGCCAGCGAGTTGAGCAAGCGCTCCTCCAGCGAGTCCAGCTCGGGCGCACCCGGCCCTTGGCGCAAGGCGTTCGCCAAGTGCAGGAATTTGACGTAGGTGAGCGAGTGGGCGCTGGCCGACATGGTCTGGCTTTCTGTGAAGTGGCTGGGGAAACTGCCAAAGGCCAGCATGGTAGCCGGATTTGGTGTTTTTTGCAGGTGGCCGCTTGTCCCGATCACAGGCGGATCAGCAAGCCGTCCAGTGCGTGGCGTGTGGCGGCCACGCGAATGGCGGTGCGGTCGCCCGGCAACAGCAGCCGTTCGCTGAACACGCCCTTGGTCGTGACCCAGCCAAACCACACCGTGCCCACCGGCTTGGCTGCGCTGCCGCCACCCGGTCCCGCCACGCCGGTGATCGACAGCGCGCAATCGACGGCGGCGTGTTCGACCGCGCCTGTGGCCATGGCGCGTGCCACGGCTTCACTGACCGCGCCGTGGGCCTCGATCAGCTCTGCGTCCACCCCCAGTTCGGTGGTTTTGGCGAGGTTGGAGTAGGTCACCCAGCCGCGCTCGAACCAGTCGCTCGATCCCGCGAGCGATGTGCAGCTGGCGGCGACCAGACCCCCGGTGCAGCTCTCGGCGCTGGTCATGCGCCAGCCGCGCGCGCGCAACGCGTCGGCCAGCGCGGCACACACATCTAGCGGCAGGCTGTTCATGCCAAGGTCCGCGTCAGCACCGACAGCACCAGCAGGGTGCACAGGGCGGCAGCGGCGTCGTCGAGCATGACACCGAAGCCGCCGCGCCAGCCCAAGCCTTTGAAGCGCTGGTCGGCCCAGGCCATGGGGCCGACCTTCACCGCGTCGAACAGGCGAAACAGACCAAAGGCCAGCAACTGCCACGCAAACGACGCCGGTGTGACCAGCCACAACACCGCCCAGAACGCCACAATTTCGTCGATCACCATGTGGCCGGAATCGGGCTGGCCCATGTGGCGTCCGGTGACGGTGCAGGCCCACCAGCCCGCCAGCGCCGTCACCACCACAATCGCGGCCCAGGCGGCGGGGTGGCTGACCCAGCGGTCGATCACCACAAACGCCAGCCAAGCCCAGAGGGTGCCCACCGTGCCGGGCGCCCAGCGGGCCAGGCCGCTGCCCCAGCCCATGGCCACCACATGCGCCGGGTGGCTGAGCATGAAGCCCACGCTCGGGCGTTGGGCCGGCGCAGGGCGCAAGGGGGGCGGGCTGGCCAGTGGCGGCAGCAGGCCGTGGTGGGTGGGGGTGTCGGTGGGGTTCATGTCGAAAAATGGTCGAAGCCGCGCGCGGCCAAGGCTCGGCGTTCACCTGCGCGGGTGAGCAAAAACAGGCCGGGCTCGCGGTGGATCTGCCCGATGCGGTGGGCGGGCGTGCCCGTGGCTTGGGCGGCGGCGTGGATGGCCTCTCGCAAACTGGGCGGCGCGCACCACAGCAGTTCGTAATCGTCGCCACCGTGCAGCACACAGTCCAAAGCATGGTGCGTCGGCAGCGCACCCAAAGGCGCGGACAAGGGCAGGGCGCTCTGCTGCAGGGTGGCGCCCACCCCGCTGGCGCTCAGGATGTGGCCGAGGTCGCCGGCCAAGCCATCGCTCAGGTCCAGCGCGGCCAGCGCGCGGTTGGCCTGTGGCCCCAGCTCGGCCAGCGCCTGTCCCAGCGCGACCCGTGGCTCGGGGCACTCCAGCCGAGCCCGCAGCTGGGCGCCGTGTGATCCCCTCAGGCTGTCGATGGCCCAATCCCGCTGCCACAGGCCTTCGAGCGCCAAGCGCGCTTCGCCGGGTTCGCCTGACACCCACAGGTCGTCGCCGGGCAGGGCTGCGTCGCGCCGCAGCGCTGCGCCGGCCGTCACCTCGCCAAACACGGTGATGCACAGGTTCAGCGGTCCTCGGGTGGTGTCGCCTCCCACCAAGGGGCAGAGGTGCGCGTGGGCCAAGGCCAGCAGGCCGGCTGAGAACTCGCTGAGCCAGGCCTCGTCGGCCTGCGGCAGCGCCAACGCCAGGGTGAAGCCCAAGGGGCGCGCGCCCATAGCCGCCAGGTCGCTCAGGTTCACCGCCAGCGCCTTGTGGCCAAGCGTGCGCGGTGCCACGTCGGGGAAAAAGTGTCGCCCCGCCACCAGCATGTCGGTCGACACCGCCAGCGCCTTGCCGGGGCTGGGCTGCAGCAGCGCGCAGTCGTCGCCAATGCCCAGCAGCGCCTGGCTGCCGGGCAACAGGGCCTGCGCCGGTTCGGCAAAGTGGCGGCGGATCAGGTCGAACTCAGCCATGGCTGTTGGTCGGGGTGTCTTCTGTGTGGGGTCTGCCCAAGGCAGCGCCGTACAGGCGACGCACGCCCGGCCAGGGCAGGGTGATGACAAGCGCGGCGGTCAGGCTGATGCTCACCAGCACCACCATGTAGCTCACATCGCGGATCACCTCACCGCCGACCACGCCCTGTTGCAGCGGCAGCGAGGCCAGCACCGCCGCCGCCAAGCCCTTGGGTACCATGGTGACGGTGATGGCCGCATCGCGCAAATTCACCTCAGAGCCCCGATACACCTGGCGTACCACCAGCAGCCGAGCCAAGTAGACCAAGGCCATCATGCCCACCGCCACCAGCACCGTGTGCCATTCGCCAAAGCGGATCGATACGCCGAGGTAGATAAAGAAATAGGTTTTGAGCAGAAACACCGCCTCGCGGTAAAAGTTCAGGTCTTCCGGGCTCAGCGGGTCGACGTCGTGTTCCAGCCGCAGCCAGCGCTTGAGCCCCAGCCGCTGCGAGTTGCCCAATGTGATGCCCAGGCTCAGCGCCGCAATCGCGCCAGAAAAGCCCAAAAACTCGGTGGCGCCGTAGACGATGAACACATAAGCCAGGGTGGACGAAATGCTGTTGGGGAAGTCCCGGATGCGCTCCAACACCAGCAGCCACCCCACGCCACCCGCCACCCCAATCACAGCAGCAAACACCATGGCTGCCATGACAGATCCCACCAAATGCCCGGCGTTGAGCTGACCCTGCGCGTGCACCTGCAGCAGGGCAAACACCCCCACGATGCACAACACATCGGTCAGCGCCGACTCCAACACCAGCACGGTGGATGGTTTTTCGCCCAGCCGCAGCGAATTGACCATCGGGATCACCACCGCCGACGAGGTGCCCCCCAAGGTCACCCCCAAGAGCAGCGCCGCCAGCGGCGACAAGTCGAGCACCAGGTGGCCAACGCCAGCCACGATCAGCACCGTCAGCACAAAGGTGCTGATCGTCAGCGCGCCGGTGGAGCCCAGTGAGGACGTGAGCGTTTTGAGGTCGAGCGAGGTGCCGCCCTCAAACAGAATCACCACCAGCGCGATGGTGGCGATGATGGGGCCGATCTTGCCGAAGTCCTCCGGTGCGACCACGCCAGTCAGCGGCCCCAGCGCAATGCCCAGCACCACCAGCACCAACACATCGGGGATGTTGGTGCGGCGAAATTGCAGCGCCAAGAAATGCGCCAGAAACACCGCCAGTCCAATGAACATCACAGTGGTGGACATGGTTTCCTCCAATCTTTCTTGTGTGTGAACGAACGGGCGCCACTTCAGTGCAGCAGGTGCGAGGCGCCAGCCGGTCCGTTCTCTGCCATGAGCGCGAACACCGGAATGTCGGCCTCAAAACGTTCGCCGTCTTCGGCCACACAAAAATAGCTGCCGCGCATGCTGCCCAGCGGCGTGCGGATCACCGCGCCGCTGGTGTATTCAAACGCCTCGCCCGGTTTCAGCAGCGGTTGTTGCCCGACCACACCCAGGCCTTTGACCTCTTCGGTGTGGCCCCGGCCGTCCACGATCATCCAATGCCGAGCGATCAACTGGGCCGGCACTTGGCCCCGGTTGACGATGGTCACGGTGTAGGCGA
>JACCDG010774292.1_pt1 | contig 10523 bp, 10 predicted proteins | sample 7442471 | NCBI WGS metagenome assembly JACCDG01 (sample SAMN15323444, study PRJNA562643) | freshwater metagenome | isolation source: river surface water | place: USA:Blue River Watershed | collected 2017-08-17 | reverse complement strand
TTATATTTAATAGAGCTGGCTCAGAAAAAAACGTTGGCTTTTTCTACTAAATATACACTAAGAAAATTTCACTGGCCTTTATTGGACATCAAACATTTGAAGCAAAATCCCTCTTCTTTTTGGGCTGTTTTTTGGGATTTTTTTTCATTTACAACAGGCTCAAATCTTATAAAATATGGTGATATGGCTTTTTTTAAACGTGCTTTATCCCGAGGGATTCGATAAATGCCTTTACTGGAAAAAGATTTGTGGACGGGCATTTTTCATTGTCATACGCATTTTTCAAAAGATGCCTGGATGTCTCCTGAAGAGATTCTCGATCATGCTTTAAGCCAGCATCTGGATTTTGTGATTGTTACGGATCATAACAGTATTAAAGGGTCTGTTGCTTTAAAAAAACTGGTTGAAAAAAAAGGGTTGCCGCTTCAGGTGCCAATCGCTGCCGAATATTTTACGGAATACGGTGATGTGATTGCCATGTTTATACAAGATCATATTGAGTTTACCTCTATACAGGATTTAGCCGAAAAAGTAGCGGCTCAGGGCGGATTGCTGGCGTTGCCACATCCCTATGTCAGTCATAAACAGCTTGAAAAAATACTTCCCTATGTACAATTTGTAGAGGTTTTTAATGGACGAACTTTACCTCAACTGAATGCTGATGCAGAAATTTTATGTGACAGTCATGGCTTACGTTCCATTTACGGTTCTGATGCCCATATCCGAAAAAATTTAAAAGATGTTGTGATACAGGTTCCAAGACAGCAGGATTTAAAACAGTCGTTTTTAAAAGGCCCTATTATTCCCATGCGTTTAAGACTGGCAACAAAGGGCGATTATTTATGTTCGAGATGGATTTATACGCTTAAAGCCCAGCATAAACAGATTCCTCATCTGTTTTTAAGATCGGTTTGGAATATCGTAAATGGCTCCTGGTTTAAGCCTATTGGGTCTTAAATGCTGACGGTTTTTCTGCCTCCACGTTTTTTTGAAGAGCGACGTTATGCCTGGTTTATTCTGCTTCAGCATCTTTTGGGTATTGACCTTCGATTTGAGCGTGGCGAAAACGATGTAACGGTATTATCCTGGGATACCGGTACTTTGGATTTTCAGGATCAATTTTTTAATCGATTTGAGGAACCGCTTGGATATTGTACTCAATCCGCACTTCCGGCAGAGATAGACTACTGGGTTTTTGGTAATAAACAGGTTCCGGTTTTATATGGAAAAGCGGGGTGGTCGGATCATCGCTGTCTGGCCGATTTTGCTGCCTCCTCGTTCTTTATGCTCACACGCTGGGAAGAGCAGATAGTGCAGGCGCAGGATAGCCATAACCGCTTTAAAGGGAAACACTCTGTGGCGTTTAAACACGGGTTTTTGGATCAGCCTGTGGTGCATGACTATGCGGATATCATTGGCGACATGCTTCATGACAAAGGATTTGTCTGGACCAGACCGCAGCGCCAGTTTTCCTGGTCGATATCACACGATCTGGATATCCCGTACAAATGGTCTTCGGTAAAACGGCTGGGAGTTTCTTTGGGTGGCGATATTTTAAAACGGAAAAGTTTGCCCGAGGCCAGACGCACGCTTATGAGTTTTTACAACACTCGGTTAAAGGGAAACCCAGACCCTTTTGATAATTATGATAAACTAATGGATTGGTCGGAATCACTGCACACTCGCTCTACTTTCAATATCATGGCCGCTTCCCCTTCAAAAATGGACGAAGGCTACAACCTGGAAGATCCCAACATCCAACGTATTTTTAAACGCATTAAAGACAGAGGTCACTATTTTGGTTTCCATCCGGGATATGGTACCGTCACTAATCCAGCAGAATGGAAACGTCAGCATCAGTATCTCGAGAGTGTTTTAAATCAACGCATCACAACGGGCAGACAGCATTTTTTATGCGGGCATCCCCCTGATTTATGGCAATTATGGGCTGACATGGGAATGACCATTGATTCCACTGGCGGATATGCTGATGTCGAAGGTTTTCGATTTGGGATGTGTGTTCGTTTTCCCGTCTTCAATGTTAAAACCAGACAACCCCTTCCTTTGCTGGAACTACCCCTCATTTTTATGGAAGTCACTGTAGCAGAGTATCAGGCTTACTCTCCCCAACAGTTTTTGGCTCGTTTAAGTCATCTGTGTGAAACCGTAAAAGAAAAAAACGGTGAAATGACAGTGCTTTGGCACAACCATTGTATGCAGACTGCTTTCTGGAAACCGTATCAGGACCTAGTTATTTCCCTATAAATTTTTTTGGGGTATGATTTTTTCATCACAATTTTTAGAGGAGATACGAATGTCCCCAACCCAAACGACTCAGGCTTTACAATGGCGTTATGCAACAAAGGTTTTTGATAAAACAAAAAAAATCAGCGAGCAGGATATGCAGGATTTGCGGGATGCTTTACAGTTAAGCCCGTCATCTTTCGGCGTGCAACCCTGGGCTTTTGTTGAAGTAGCCAATCCGGAACTTCGTACTCAGCTGAAAGGTTTTTCCTGGAATCAGGCACAAGTTGAAGAGGCGTCTCATTTATTTGTATTATGCCGTTTAACCAAAATCGACGAAGCCTATATTAAAGAGTTTATTCAAGATACAGCCGCTCAACGCAATATACCGGTAGAGTCTTTGGCTGGCTATCAGGACATGATTGTTAAAACACTTACATCCCGCACTCAGGATCAGCTGAATGCCTGGATGGATAAGCAGCTTTATATTGCATTAGGTTTTTTGATGGTAACGGCTGCTCAAAAAGGTATAGATACCTGTCCAATGGAAGGATTTAGTACGGCTGATTATGATAGAGTATTGGGTCTAACCGAGTTGGGTTTATCCGCTTCAGTGGTCTGTCCTGTAGGATACCGTTCTGAAACCGATAAATATGCACATCTTCCCAAAGTTCGTTTTTCACAAGATCGTTTATTCATCAAAAGATAATTACTCGTAAAAAAAAGGGTAGCTTGTATGAAGCTACCCGGTCTTCTCATAACAGTTTTCTAAATCTGCTTATCCTAATTTTTCCCTAAGATTTAATCGGCCTTCACGTTCAAGTCTTAATACTTGTTGAAGAATGGCTTCCTGTGCATGATCAATCGCCTGATTATTAAGGTTTTTACCACGAAGTTCCATAAACTCTGTTAACATATCGCGATTTGCACGAGGCATATTAGCTTCAAATTTTTGATAGGTTGATGTATCTGCACCTGCAAGCGCTGTAGATAGCAAGTCTCTATTGGCCATGTTAATAATTGTTTTAACTTCATCATCATTTAATCTGGATAAATCTTCAAAAACTACAATAAATGGTCGTACGCGTTGGTAACCTTCAGGATTACTTTGGTTTAAAATCGCAAGTAGTTGTTTTTTGCTGTGATTTGGAATTTCCTGAATCATATTTTTTACAACCACTTCACCACCAATCAAACATTCCATGGCATTTTTAAGCTGGTTTTCAAACTTTTCAATCATGCCTTTGTTAAACATTTTAGGATCAAGCATATTTAATGTAATAGCTGCCTGATTTTTTGCGTCCAGTTCTGCCAGTACCTGTGCAGCCAGATGAGCCGGTAGACAAGGAATAAGTACAGCCAGGTTTTCAACACTCACACTTTCACGGCGCAGAATATATAACAGTTTGTCGATATTGTGGTCGGAAATAAAGTCAAAGTAGCGTTTCATTTTTGGATCGGCATTAACGTTAATATCTGTTGGTCCTGAGCGCTCTGATTTTGGCATTTCAAAGTTTGGGGTTAGGTTGATATTGGATTCTCCGCCTCCGCCTTTGCTGTTATTTTGTGCCCCCAGGGATTGTTGGAACAGCTGCATAAATAACTTTTGTTGGCGTTGCTGCATAATAAAATAAAGCGCAATAAAGGCTGCAAAAAAACCAATTCCAACCATCATTAACAAGGTTTGGATAATTGATGGAGCAGCAGATCCTACAGCTTTAACGGCTTGAACCGCCTTGGATGGCTCTGATTTTGACTCGGCTGCTGATGCCATAAATTTTTGCACGGTAACCTGAACTTTATCTCGGTTTGTGTTTAATCCAAGATTTTGTTCAAGTAAACTTTGTACACGGCCAAGCTGGTTTTTCGGGAAATCCTGGCTGGCAATAACCGACACAGAAATTTGAGTAATCGACGGTTTTGTATAAGAGGTTACAGAATCAAACGGAAGTTGTTTATAGTTTTCAGGCGCAAGATTTCTAATAACAGGATAACCAGGAAGAATTTGTGATTTTTCACCACCGTTATTTTTTTGATTGGTGACAGCCGCCTGAGACTGACGCGTATATTTTACTTCGTAACGAGGCGCAGACACGCTAACGTTAACAATGGCAATCAGCTGTCCTTTACCAAATACACCGTCTAATAAACGCTGAGCTTTATCAGCCAGGTTTTGCTCCATAGTGGCTTCTTCAGCTGTTGCCCAGATCATGGAGGCTGACAGCATAAAGCATAAGGTGTACATCAGTGTTTTAAATAGATTTTTTTTCATGGAAGCCCTCTCTTATTTCTGCAGTTGGTTTTTAGGAACTTTTACAGCCCATTTTCCGTTATCTTGTTCTTCAACTATCGGACTTAAATTTCTTTTTTTGAGTTCGCCTGCAAAATTATAGGCTTCCGTTTGGGTTTTAAATAACCCCATCATTTGGGTTTCTCCCACTTTTTCTTTGGATGTTGTAGTTTTCTTTACGGCTTGTTGTTTTTTAGCTTCAGCATCTTCTTCTGCCATTACTTTTTTGGCTCGTTCAATGGTACCTTCAAGATCTTTATTTCCAGGATTGAAAAACAAAGCCGTATTCCAGGCTTCGATAGCCTTTTTCTTTTCACCCATCATGTAATAGGACGAACCCAACCGTTCGTAAACAAGAGGATTTTCCTTGTCAAAGAAAATAAGTACATTCAAAGCTTCAGCCGACTGCATATAATTTCCGCCATAAAATAAGGTTTTGGATTTATCCCAGTATTTTTGTTTGATATCTTCTACTTTATAGTCTTCTGATTTCAAATTTAAACCTGTTAATAAAAATTTCTTGGCTTTTACGTTCGGACGATGTAGATACAGAATCTGAATAAGCAGGTCTCTTGTTAAATCTGTGTTGCCTTGAAGATAAGCGGCTTGAGCCTCACGATATAATTTTTGGATGGATTTTCTGGTGTCTTCATCCAATTCTTCTTCTTTTTGAAACAGGGGATTTGTATTTTTTGTGATGTCTTCTTCGATCTGTCTGAAAACAGTCAGGCTGGCTTTTTCTGCTTTTTTTCGTTTATCCAGTTGTTTATCAGGAATTTTTTGAAGAATGTCGTAAGCATCCATATATTGTTTTTGATTCATTTTTTCTTTGTAAGCGCGTTCAAGATCACTTAGTTCATCGTCTGATAAAACGACAGCCACGTTAGCACTTGCGGCAAGTGCTGGTGATGTTTTTGAGGAATCGGTTGCTGTGCTTGTGGTTGTTGTTTTGCCGGTCTGACTTTGTGAAGTTTGTGCGTTATCAGGTGTTTTTGCTGTGTCTTGGGTACGTGGTTTTGCAGCTTGTGTAGCTGTATCTTCAGGGGCTGGGGTTGCTCCTCCTACACGTCGTCTGCCTGTGCTGCTGCGTTCACCAGCTGCTTCTGTAAGGGTGTTAAAAAATAATAGGGACAGTAACAAAATAAAGAGTAGGGATGATTTTTTCATAAATACTATTATATTATAGGCTTTCTATTTTTTGCAGGGCTTTTTCAATATTATTTAAAGTCTGCTCAATATCCGTGTCGGTATGCTTATTTGACATGAAATTGGCTTCAAATTGTGAGGGAGCCATATAAACTCCAGATTCCAGCATTTCGTGATAGAACCTATTAAATGCCCGTTTATCACAGGTTTTAATCTCATCCAGTTGTGTTAATGATCCTTTAGAGAAGAAAATCGTAAACATTGTTCCGCAGTTTTGTACCTGAATGGGCCAATTAAACGTTTTGATTCTATCATTTAAACCGGATACGAGTTTATCGGTTTGATTTTTTGCGGTTTGAAAGGCCTGTTGTGCTGTTAGTTGCTGAAGTGTTGCAATGCCAGCGGCCATGGCTAGCGGGTTTCCAGACAATGTTCCCGCCTGGTATACCGGGCCAACTGGAGCCAGCTGATCCATAATCTCTTTTTGACCACCAAAAGCTGCAGCCGGAAGTCCTCCGCCAATGACTTTTCCAAGGCAAGTCAAATCCGGTTTAATTCCATACAACGCCTGAGCTCCACCTTCGTGTACTCTAAACCCGGTCATGACTTCATCAAAGATAAGAACCGTGCCGTGGTTTGTACACAACTCACGCAAGGTTTCTAAAAATCCAGGGTTTGGCAATACAACACCCATATTTCCGCAAACAGGTTCAAGAATAACTGCAGCAACCTCGTTCCCGTTTGTTTTAAAATAATTTTTTACGGCTTCCGTATCATTATATTCAAATACAACCGTATGTTTTGCAAAATCTTTTGGGACACCTGCGCTGTCGGGCTGCCCAAAGGTTAATGCTCCTGAGCCTGCTGAAACCAGCATGGAATCGGGGTGGCCGTGGTAACAGCCGTTGAACTTGACGATTGTGTCTCTGTTGGTAAAACCCCGTGCTGTTCGAATTGCGCTCATCACTGCTTCTGTACCGGAGCTGACGAAGCGTATTTTTTCAATCGATGGGAAAAAGCGTTGTACCAAAAATCCAAGTTCGGCTTCTAACGCAGAAGACGTTCCAAATGATGTTCCTTTTTGTGCTTGGGCTATAACTGATTTTGTAACAACAGGATCAGCGTGGCCTAAAATCATGGGGCCCCATGACAGCACATAGTCGATGTAGGTTTTGTTATCTTCACTGATTAGATGGGCACCGTGTCCTTCTTTCATAAAAACAGGCGTTCCACCTACGGATTTAAACGCGCGTACAGGGCTGTCTACTCCACCAACCAGAATGGTTTGTGCCGTATCAAATAAGGTTTGTGAGGATTGGGTGTCTGTTGAAATCATACTAATCTCCAAATATCCTGAGCGAAATAAGAAATAATAATATCTGCACCGGCTCGTTTAATACAGGTCAGTGTTTCCAAAATAGCGTCATCTTCGTTTAAAAGTCCGGCTTTGGCACTGTACTTTATCATAGAATATTCACCTGACACCTGATAAGCCGCAATTGGTGTGTGAACCGTTGAGCGTAAATCTCTAATAATATCCAGATAGGGTAGTGCGGGTTTGACCATAATAATGTCAGCACTTTCCTGAACATCCTGAAGCGCTTCCTGAAAAGCTTCGCGACGTTGTCCCGGATTCATTTGATGATGTTTTCTGTTGCCCTGAAATCCATCAGAACCTGCCGCATCTCTAAACGGACCATAAAACGATGAAGCGTATTTGGCAGAGTAAGACATCAAACTTACCTGTTTAAAATTAGTTTCTTCCAACGCGTGTCGAAGTGCCTGGATCATGCCGTCCATCATGCCTGATGGGGCGATAACATCGGCGCCAGCCTTTGCGTAACTGACAGCAATTTTTTGTAGAACGGTTAGGGTGGCATCGTTATCCAGTGTGTTGTTGACCATAATGCCACAATGACCGTGTGAGGTGTACTCACACAGGCAGCAATCGGCCATGATAATAAGATCAGGGAACGTGTTTCTGATTAATCGAATGGCCTGCTGAACAATACCATTTTCATTGTAAGCCTCATGAGCGTGCGGATCTTTTTCTGCTGGGATTCCGAATAATAAAATAGCATTAATTTGATGAGAAACGAGCTCTTCAACATGCTGCAAAACCGAGGCTAAAGTATGTTGATAAATACCAGGCATAGATGAAACTTCAACAGGTTCTGTTCCCGTTTCTTTTACAAAAACCGGCATCACAAAATCCGATGGGTGAAGTTTGGTTTCGGATACTAACTCTCTGATGGATTGTGTGTGTCTTAATCGTTGCAGTCTTGCGTAGGGAACTGTCATTACAGTCCTCCTAATGAGGTTTTAACGACACAGTCTTCTCCTTCAATTTCAAGAAGACGAACCTTGATATGATCTGTTTTTTCCGTTTCTATAGACGCTCCAACATAGTTTGCGAACAGTGGCAGTTGTCTGTGTCCTCTGTCAAACAAAACACCCAGTTCAATAAGGCCTGGGCGTCCAAAATCCAGAAGTGCATTAAATGCTGCCCGGATTGTTCGTCCTGTAAACAAGACATCATCAATTAAAATAAGATGTTTATTGGATAAATCAAAAGGAATGTCAGATTCTTTAAGTGTGACAAAATGACCTCTGTGATGAAGATCGTCACGATAAAGGGCAATATCCAGTTTTCCAACAGGAAGCGTTATATTTTTCTTTTTTTCGATGTAGTGTTGGAGTCTGTTTGCTACAGGAAATCCCGAGGTTAAAATTCCAACAAGAACAGTGTTTGTTAAATCAGGATTGCCCTTTAAAATTTCATCTCCAAGGTGCTGGACTGTTTTTTTTAGAGTGTTGGCGTCATATAAAATATGTTCCATACGTTATAAAACACCTTTTGTTGAAGGAACCTGGTCGGCTTTTCTCGGGTCGATGCGTGAGGCATGATCAAGTGCGACACCCAGTGCTTTGAAGCAGGCTTCAGCGCAGTGATGCAGGTTATCTCCAGCTAATAATGTGATGTGGAGATTTAATTTGGCGTTAAAGGTGAAGGCTCTGAAAAACTCTTCTACAAGCTCGCTGTCGAAATCTCCGATTTTTGCTTTTGGGAACTCGGCTTTAAATCCTAAAAAAGGGCGGTTGCTGATGTCGATGGCAATCTGACACAAGGCTTCATCCATGGGAAAAAGACCTGAGCTATAGCGTTGAATGCCTTTAAAATCACCCAAGGCTTCTGAAAAAGCCTGTCCTAAACAAATGCCTACATCTTCAACTGAGTGGTGGGCATCGATATGAAGATCACCTTTCATGGAGATGTTTAAATCAAATAATCCATGTTTGGAAAAAAGGGTGAGCATGTGATCAAAAAAACCAATGCCTGTATTAATGGTGCTTTTACCTGTTCCATCAATGACTAATGAAAGTTTGATTTGAGTTTCTGATGTGTTTCTTGTGAGGGTTGCTTGTCTTTTTTTCATAAAAATCTCCTTAAAATAACGATGCTTGTGCCTGGGCCAGTTTGACAGGGTAGTTTAATCCTAGATGTGTGCAGGCCAGTGGTGTGATCTGGCGGCCTCTTGGTGTACGTTCGATAAATCCTAATTGTAGCAGATATGGTTCAACAACATCTTCAAGTGTATCGGTTTCTTCGGAAATGCTGGCGCCGATGGTATCCACACCCACAGGGCCGCCGCCGAATTTTTTCAAAATAGCCAGTAAATATTTTCTATCGCCTTCATCCAGCCCCAAAGGATCTACGCCGAGGTTTTGCAGTGCCTGTTCGACAACCTCCAACGTGATGTCTCCATTTGCAATTTGTGCCCAATCCCGGGTTCGTTTCAAAAGCCGGTTGGCAATACGCGGAGTACCTCTCGACCGTTTTGCCACCTGCAGCGCCGCGTCTTCCTCAATAATACTTTGAAGCACGGTGGCTGTTCTCTCCACAATTAATTTCAAATCCATATGGGTATAAAATTCCAGACGCTCAATAATCCCAAATCGGTCTCTCAGCGGAGCCGAAAGCAGCCCGATTCGTGTCGTTGCTCCAATTAATGTAAATCGCGGTAACTCCAAACGAATAGACCGTGCCGAAGGCCCTTTTCCTATCACAATATCCAGTTGATAGTCTTCCAAAGCCGGATACAACACCTCTTCCACAGATCGGTTCAAACGGTGAATCTCATCAATAAATAAAATGTCGCCAGGCTCTAAATTGGTTAAGATAGCAGCCAGATCCCCCGGACGTTCAATAGCAGGCCCTGATGTGATTTTGACATTTACGTTCATTTCATTAGCAATAACAGAGGCTAATGTTGTTTTCCCAAGTCCAGGCGGGCCGTGCAACAAAATATGCTCGATACTTTCCTGACGCTGTTTCGCGGCGTTTATAAACACCTGAAGATTGTTTTTAAGTTTGGATTGCCCAATAAATTCGGACAGACGCTGAGGTCGTAATGATCCTTCTTTTTGATCATCACCCTGTTTTTCAGAATCCAGAAGTCTTTCATTATCCATAGTTCAAGCATTATAGCTGGTTTTTATCCGAAATGACTACGTATATTTTAAATAAACTCTGAATTAAAATTTAAAATTGATTTATGTTCAGCCTTATGTTAGGATCAAAAAAATTTTAGTTTTTGTTGCTCCTGTAGCTCATTCGGTAGAGCACTTCCATGGTAAGGAAGGGGTAGTCGGTTCGATTCCGATCGGGAGCTCCATTACACCAACATATATAATTTTTATAGGAGGATTAGGTAGCATGGCTAAGGAAAAATTTGAGCGTACGAAACCGCACGTAAATATCGGAACGATCGGGCACGTAGACCACGGAAAGACGACATTAACGTCAGCGATTACAAAGATATTATCAACAATCGGAAAAGCC